>QWCK01001274.1_pt1 | contig 38188 bp, 34 predicted proteins | sample 1972571 | NCBI WGS metagenome assembly QWCK01 (sample SAMN09866710, study PRJNA288562) | Human gut metagenome isolate term2_stool, whole genome shotgun sequencing... | isolation source: gut | host: Homo sapiens | place: USA: California | reverse complement strand
ACATTTCTGTTGTGCAAGAAATATGTACAATAAAATGAATTTTGTCGCTTTGCAAGCAAAATCCCACTAAACCCTATAGGTTGCGGATTTGAGGAATATTAAAATAAACTGGAACTTCTCATCTTTTTTGAGCTCGGAAGTTTTGATTTACTATCCGAAATAAGATGTTTTCGCGGTTTGTTGATATCTCCAGTAAACTGTCCGTGTCATTGGATTTTATCAGTATATAACCTGGTATATCATATGTTATATAAGTTTTCTTTTGCTGAGAGAAGCCTTGTAGGAATAAACACAGGAAAAGAACAGTTATATAAAAATCTTGTAATAGCCGATTACTTCTTTAAGTTTGTTTACTGACCTTTTACAATGTACTTTATTAGGATTGTACGCAATATTTACTATTTCCTGATAAGAACTGTAATGGAATATTCATGCGATTCTTTTATAACCATTATCACATAAATCAGTATAAGGACGAACAATACATTAATACCAGTGATATCCTGCATTGATAGCTTTATGTATTGCTGGATATCTTAAATAAATCAAAGTTTGGGGGATTAAATCTACGTAAATGACAACGATATTTGTTATTACCTCCCCCAATATCCTGAACTTTGTAGAACCAAGTTTAGCATATTTCAGGTGGTCATAGGTACTTACTTCAGTGTGAGCATGAAAGTGACAAGTATAAGGAATAATACTTCTAACCTTATGAAACCTGAAAGGGCAAGACCGCTGTTCGCTTAATATCCGAAAACTGACGTTGTATATTTCTCATCCTTGCCAGTGTATGTTAAGTTAATTGCCATACAAATTGACTGTAAAGTCCTAAGAACTCAGATATATATATTTGATATTCTTTGTACTTATCAAATATCCTGGTGATTGTTTAAGAATTCTTATATTGCTTTGGTGACATACCTGTTATTCTTTTGAAATATTTACCAAAAAATGTCTGAGTCGGGAAGTTCAGTTTATAAGCAATCTCTTGAATACTCAAATCCGTATGTTTTAGCATCGTCTTGGCTTCAAGAATTACGGAATCTTCAATCCATTCCATTGCTGTCCGTCCGCTGTATTCTTTAACTCTTGCAGAAAGATAGTTAGGCGTCAGATTAAGTCTATTAGCGAAAAATGAAAGAGAATGCTCGGTACCGTTGAAAAGATTAACTTCTTTAATAAAGTCGTCAAATACTATTTCGCATCTCTCTGGAATTTTACGTTTCTGTTCATTCTCCTTTAGTTTATTCACTAATAATTCAAATATTTTGTACATAAAAGAAGTTACTATTCCTATTGTAATCTTGGATTTATAATCTGTATACGTCTGCAAAATACTTTCCAGCAGATAATAATATTTTTCCAAAATATGAATATCAAAGTATTCTAAAGGAAAAACAGGTAATGTTTTTGCTGCCATATATAGATTTATAAGATCTTTAGTTTCAAAATGTATCTTTTGTATGTATTCTGATGAAATAATAAAAGGATATATAATAAGGTTGTCGCTGGATTTAATTTGAATAATATTTTCAGGAACATGCAAAGCTATAGTTCCACTCTTAAGAACATATTTTTTTAGGTTAATCTGAACTTCAGCTTCTCCGCTAACACAAAATATAGCTGCAAATGCGTCCAATCTGCTGGGATGTCTGAACATTGAGTCATCGAATCTCATATTGGCTGAAAGCAATATGTCTGACTTTAAACTGTTTTGTGATAAAACTTTAGACTCAAGCTGTTTGATTGAGATAGATTCTATATTTTTCATATTCTATGTTTATTTTGAGGACAAAAATATCTGATAAAAGCCTATTATGCAAATAAATTCTTTAATAAGAACAATATAGTATTTTATATGACCTTTTTTTTCCTCTATATATGTCCGACATTTGCAATCGCAAGAGAACAATAAATTATTTAGATAAATAATCAGTAAAATGGACAAAAAGTATTTAGTTGCAGTTCTGACTGCTTCGTTTATTCTGGTTGGATGTCAGAATAAAACCGTTAGTGACTCGGTGAACAATAAGGTAACAAAGGTAAAGGTAATGCAGGTTTCTGACAGCAAACTGACAGTAAGTAAAAGATATTCCGGTACTGTAGAGGAGTCGACAGGAACCTCATTGAGTTTTCCTGTTCCGGGTACAATAGATAAGGTATATGTAAAAACAGGAGACTGTGTAGTTAAAGGACAGATTATGGCATCCGTGGACACTACTGTCATTAAAAGCAGTTATAATGCGGCAAAAGCGGCATTGGATCAGGCTCAGGATGCATATAACAGATTAAAACTACTTCATGATGAGAAAAGTTTGGCTGATATAAAATGGGTTGATATACAAAGCAAACTCCAGCAAGCACAGTCTATGGAACGTATGGCAGAAAAGAATCTGAAGGACTGTTATCTTAGAGCGCCATTCAATGGAGTCGTGGCAGAAAAGAAAATGGAGATAGGTCAGAACGTAGTACCAGGTGTTCCTGTAGTAAAGATTGTGACCATGCAGCAAGTTAAAGTGAATGTTTCAGTACCGGAGGATGATATTAAAGACATAAGAATAGGCGATAAGGCAGTTTTGCATGTGCAGTCCGCCAGAGACGGATTCATTGAAGGAAGTGTGGTAGAAAAAGCTGTAGTTGCAAACCCGCTGTCACGCTCATACGAAGTGAAAATTGCAGTTGACAATAAGGACAACAGACTGTTGCCTGGGATGGTGACAGAAACGTATATAACTGGTAGCAATAATCAGGTTTCCGGTGTAGTACTGCCTGCAAATGTTTTACAAATTGATGAACGAAATAACAATTTTGTATGGATAAACAACGGTGGTAAAGCCAGTAAAAGAATTGTAAGTTGTGGAGCATATACAGCTGAGGGGGTTGTTATATCTGAAGGAATATCAAATGGTGATGAAGTAATCATATTCGGACAGCAGAAAGTTTCGGAGGGCTCAGCAATCACATTCTAAACAAAATATTCAAAATAATATCAAGATGAATCAGAAAAAAAGAAATGCCGTAGAATGGGCGATGCATTATCGCCAGATAGTTATCCTGGTGGTATGCTGTCTGGTTGCATTAGGAATATACAGCCTTCCCGAAATGAAAAAAAACGAGTTTCCGGATTTTATCGTACGTCAAGGACTTGTAGTAGCAGTAGCACCTGGAAATACATCAGAAGAAATGATAGAGCAGGTTACCAAACCTCTTGAGGATTATATTTTCAGTTATAAGGAAGTAAAGAAAGAGAAAAGTTTCTCGACAAACCGTGACGGAATAACCTATATACAGGTTGAACTAAATGACGACGTGACAAATAAGGATGAGTTCTGGAGCAAATTCAAGCATGGAGTTTCTAACTTTAAGATGCAGCTTCCGTCCAATGTTCTTGCTGTTCAGGTTTTGGATGATTTCGGTGATACTTCTGCCCTACTCATTACAATGGAAAGCAATGACAAGACATATCGTGAACTGAAAGAATACATGGATGGCTTACAGGATAGACTCCGAACTATTAAGAGTGTAGGAAGAATGAGTGTTTATGGAATGCAAAAAGAGCAGATATCTGTTATATTAGACCATGAGCAATTATCTCAATATGCCTTAAATGACCAGATAGTAGCAGCTAAGCTATTCACAAAGGGATTTACTACAACTGGCGGAAGAATTAAGTCTGATACATATACTCAGCCTATATATGTATCGGAGTCATTGAATACGGTTTATGACATTCAGCAAATGATTGTTTATACAGATCCTATGGGGAATAACATACGTTTGAAGGATGTTGCTGAAGTAAAGAAAGAATACGCTCCATTTGACAGTTATATTACGAATAATGGTAAAAAATGCATATTGCTCAGTGTCGAGATGAAGAAGGGACAGAATATTGTTAAAATGGGTGAAGACGTAAACGACATCCTTAATGATTATAGCAGCCTTCTACCATCAGATGTGCAAATCTTCAGAATTACAGACCAGAGTGTAGTTGTTGATGACAGCGTTCAGAATTTCTTGCGGGAACTGGTTATAGCGATTGTGGCTGTTGTTATTGTAGTTATGTTGCTTTTGCCAATGAAAGTAGCTCTTGTTGCTGCGTCAACCATTCCTATTACGATATTCATATCACTTGGATTGTTCCATACTTTGGGTATAGAGTTGAATACAGTTACTCTTGCTGCTCTTATAGTAACATTGGGAATGATTGTTGATAATTCCATTGTGATTATTGATAGTTATCTTGAAAGACTATCTGAAGGAATGTCCCGCTGGCATGCCTCAATTGACAGTACAGTTCATTTTTTCAAATCCATATTGTCAGCCACACTGGCTATCAGTATAACATTTTTTCCTTTTCTGTTGATTACTGTCGGGCTTGTTCATGATTTTCTTTTAAGTTTTCCATGGGCGATAACATTGATTTTAGCTATATCCTTATTGGTTGCTGTTTTATTAGTTCCATTTATGCAGTTTTACTTTATCCGCAAACCAATAGAGCATAATAACCAGAAAAAATCTTTTTCATTTCTTGATATGCTCCAGAAATTTTATGATAAAGTGCTTGCTTTTTGTTTTAAGAACCCCAAAAGTATATTGTTTGTTGGAGTGGTATCAGTAGTTATCGGAGGCATAATGCTGGCTCATCAACCTCAAAGTATGCTTCCAACAGCAGACCGTAATCAGTTTGCAGTTGAAATATTTTTACCAAGTGGAACATCCATTGAAAAGACCGCGATGATTGCAGACAGTCTAGAACAAATGATACGAAAGGATCCGAGAGTTATTTCTGTAACCTCATTTAAAGGGTGTAACTCACCAAGATTCCATTCTTCTTATGCACCGCAAATACCTGGCAGTAATTTTACGCAGTTTATTGTAAACACAACAGGGGTTGATGAAACTGTAGAGATATTGAATGAAATGACTCCTAAATATACTAATTATTTTCCTGAAGCTACCATAAAATTCAAACAACTTCTTTATAGTCTTGCTGCCAGCCCTATAGAGGTTAGGTTAAGTGGTGAAAATCCAGATTCCTTAAAATACTATGCACAGAAAGTTGCTGACAGAATGAAGGAAATGCCCGAAATACTATATGTGCGTACAGATAGGAACGAACCTCTTGCTGGAACAGAAATAAATTTGAAGGAGGATCAGGCTTCACGCCTTGGAATAAGCAATCTGTCTTTGGAAACTACTTTGGCTATGAGATACGGTAAAGGCTTACCGCTTACAAATGTATGGGAAGGGGACTATAACATACCTGTAGTGATAAAGAGTACAAAGTCTGACAATTCAGACAATTCAGATTTGATGAATGAACTGATACCATCATATGGAGGTATAAGTAATGTTCCATTAAGACAGGTTGCAGAAATTGTTCCTGTTTGGAAAGATGGTCAGATTGTTCGTAGGAACGGAATAAATATAATAACAGTATTAGGTGAACCAGTCAGGGGATATAATACTTTAGCAGTAAATGAGAAGGTTGACAGAATACTTAAGGAAATGAATTTACCTTCCGACTTAACTGTAGTGTATGGAGGAGAACTGGAGGAAAATAAAGACAATATGCCAACCATTATGACAGCCTTAGTGATTGCTGCATTCATGATTTTCTTTATATTGCTTGCACACTTCCATCGGATAAACATAGCTTTACTCATTTTCTGCAGTATGGGATTATGTGCATTTGGTACAGCCTTGGGACTAAGAGTGATGAATCTGGATTTTGGTGTAACTTGTGTTTTGGGTATAACAAGTCTTATGGGTATTATTGTAAGAAACGGCATAATCATGGTGGACTATGCAGAGGAGTTGAGAAAAAATGAAAATATGCATGTTAAGGAAGCTATTTTCCAGTCTGCTTCACGACGTATGCGTCCTATATTCCTTACATCAGCTGCTGCTTCAATGGGAGTAATACCGATGATTCTTGGAGGTAGTGGACTTTGGATGCCTATGGGTACGGTGATTTTCTTCGGTACATTGATAACGATGATATTCCTCCTAACTGTTCTTCCGGTAAGTTATTGGATGATATTCAGAGGTAGCAGCAGTAAGCGAGAAAGAACATTACAATTAGAAAATCAATAAAAATAAAAAATAAATATGAATATTAAATACTTATTGTCTAGTTTATTCCTGGCTGGAACAACGTTTATAGCTCCGGCTCAGGAAAAGAGAATCCTGACACTCGAAGAATGTAAGGAAATGGCATTAAAGTACAATGCCGACATACAGACTGGGAAGATAGATATAGAGGCCGCTAGACAGACCAGAAAGGAAGCGTTCACAAAATATTTCCCGCAAATATCAGCAGGAGCCGCTGCATATAAGGCTGATGACGATCTTGTAAAGGCGAACATACCGGATTTGACACAGATGGGACTTCCTATTCCAGCCATGGAAGTAGGTATGCTTGAAAAGGGTAATCTCGTTACAGTATCTGCCATGCAACCGATATTTGCCGGAGGACAGATTGTTAATTCAAACAAACTCGCAAAAACAGCTTTGGATGCTTCTATTCTACAGTTAGATATGACTACAGATAAGGTAGAGCTAGAAACGGAAAACTACTATTGGAAAATAGTCTCATTAAAAGAAGCGGAAAAGACGATAAATATTATTGATACACTCCTACAGAGCCTGCACAAGGATGTAAGTTTGGCGATTAAGGCCGGTATTACTACACAGAATGACCTGCTGACCGTACAACTGAAACAAAATGAACTTCAGAGTACAAGACTACAGGTAGAAAACGGTATCAGACTATCGTGTATGGCTCTGAGCCAGTATATAGGCTTACCTTTAGACTCTGCTGAATATATAGACGTGCCGGAATTTTCTTCAGGTATAAAGAGTCCTGGGGATTATCTTGTTGATCATCAGAGTGTCTTGTCTTCCCTCTCAACTTACAAGCTTTTGGAGAAGAATGTAGAGGCACACAAGCTAAAACGGAAAATCAGTCTTGGAGAGCAGTTACCTACTGTAGGAATTGGTGTTTCATACGCATATGAAGACCTCATGTTTGACAAGAGCCGAAACCATTTTATAATGATGGCAACAGTAAGTGTGCCGATATCTGACTGGTGGGGTGGTAGCCATAAAGTAAATCGTGCAAAGCTTGGAGAGAAAAAAGCGATACGCCAACAGCAGGACGGTAACGAAAAGCTGCAACTGAAGATGCAGCAAAGCTGGAATTTGCTGACAGAGTCCTATAAACAAATAACGCTTGCCGAATCAGCAGTGAGAGAATCACAAGAGAATCTGAGGATGCAGAGAAACAATTATAACACCGGCGTCAGTTCACTTTCAGAACTGCTGGATGCGCAGAGTCTGTTTCAGACAAGCCGCAATAGATATACTGACGCCTGCATAGATTATCAGATTAAAGTGACACAGTATCTGCAGGATACCGGAAGATAAAAACTACTGTTACTGTTATATCATATATTTCAAAGCTGCCGGACGGCGTTCTTGTTAAAGAATTGTTGTCTGACAGCTTTATTTTATCCAAACATCAGTAAATCAAGACATATATGCCTAGAAGAGTTTTTCTGCTTATTATCATGAATATTATAGCCTTGAATTTTAGCGGAGCAACAGTGTCAGGAATGGCATTTAATGAAAGTAATACAGTTACGGATGATGCCGGGGATATGGTAATGAAATGTTTGTCAGGACTATATCAATACCGTAACAGAATTGATTCAATCGAGGCGGAAACATATATGTATGGCGTTACAGATATCGTTAAAAAGAACATTCTTATCAGTCCGCTCAGAAGATTCATATTTGTTGGGAACAAGCCTAAAGACGGATTTTTCGAGACATTCGGAAAAATTCAGTATTTTTTTCCTGGCTATTATACTTTCAAACCTGAAGCATTTAACGGAAATGTCAACTTGTATTCAACAGGAGTGCCCAAGTGTGTCTATAACGATTTATTTTCTTCAGATTCATCAGATGGGGGCACATTTCACCAATTTCTCCGAGGGCAGAAAAATACTATACATATATACTAGAAAAACATGATGACAATGGACTTGTCGTCATTAGTTTCAAACCTAAAAACAGTAGCAGTCGTCTTACCTGGGGTAGCATGATAATTGATAAGAAAAAAAATATAGTAAAGAAGATTATCATATATGGAACTACATCATTTGCTTCATTCCGCATTGAACAGATCTATCGTGAAAACAGAGAGACGAATTTCCTGCCTACAAGGATTATTCTCGATATTAATCACAGTTTGTTAGGTAATAATATCACCCAAAGGATAGAGAGTTATATTTCTTATAAGAAAATCATAAAAAGAAAGGTTGAAACTGTTATCAATAAAAATCACATAACCAGATATCTGACAATAATACCGGACAGTATAAAGGTAATAACCGATTCTGCTTATTGGAACCGTATAAGAAGCCAAAACAAGTACTCATATATAATACAAGATAAAGATTCTGTAAGATCAGTGGGAATAGCCATAATACCGGAGAAAATAAAGGAAGAATTCAAGAAAGGATATTCGGTATTCCACAAGACCCTTGGCTCGCCGCAGAAATGGAACATGGGGAATACCAATTTTCACTATTCAGGACTTATAATACCTTCCTTGTTCAGTTATTCGGGAACAAACGGATTCGTTTATACACAGAGGGTAAACATGTCTCATATCTTCAGGAATAGAGATGTGCTGTATATCAATCCTGAAATAGAGTATCAGAGCAAACATAAGCATCTACTGTATAAGATTTCCTGTGGTTATGAGTATAATCCTATGCGTTTGGGAACATTCAGTGTAAATTTAGGAAAAGACAATACATGTTACAGCTTTTCCCAAGCGGAAGAAACTGACACCAACTGGAAATTCGGTCTTGATTATGTAGAACTGAAGAACAGTATTGAACTTTTCAACGGCTTTCTATTGAAAAACATGATAATGTTTCAGAAATGGGAAAATGGAGAACATACCGCAAAGGATTTTATACCAGGTCTTACTGTATACTATACACCGGAACAATATTATTGGATAAACGGTAAGCAGAAAGAATATCTTTATTCGCCGTTTCCTACAATAGGCATGATGTTGTCTTATTCGATACCGGGAAAAGATGAGCTGTCCAGTGAATACCTGCAGGTTGAGACAGAGGTTTTTCAATTAATCCAGACAGGTATCTCACATCAACTTAGTTATTATGTCAGTATGGGAAAAAGGTGGAACAAAGGATACTATCGTCCTGCTAATTTCAGTGCTTTCAGTCTAAGATATCCGTCAAGTATTTGGATAGAAAGAAACGGAAATCTGTTTTATAATCTTCCTTACTCATTTTATGATGTTCCAGACAGTTATGTTCAGTCACAGGTAAGAATCAGGGGGGATCTCCTGCTGTTGAGTAAAATCAGAAATCCGTTTAAGAGATATATTTTTTCCGAACAGCTATTGATAAACCATCTTGTTACTGAACAATTGAAGAGCTATACCGAAATAGGCTACGGTGTGATGAACGAACTGCTTGAATTTACATTTATAGCCGGCTTTGAGAAGATTAAATATAAAAATTTCGGTGTAAAAGTCAGAGTGAATTTTATTCATTAAGGATATGAATTGAGGAATAAAAAAGATTAAAAAGAATATGTATTATTAAGTATCCTTTATATAGAACAATATAATAGTTAATATGACCTTTTTATCTAATCTGTTTTGTGTGAAATTTGCAAATGTAGAAACCTTATATATTAATAAGACCATATAGTTAGTAAAGATGAATGGAGTCATTGTAAAGAAAGTAGAAAGTAAAAAAGAAATAAGAGACTTTCTGAACATAACAAGGAAAATATACAAAGATTGTCCTTATTATGTTCCCGATCTTGAACTTGATGTCAGGAATATCCTTATGAAAAAGGATTGTTATGGTCACTCTTCCAATATTCAACCGTTTGTCGCATATAAGGATGGTGTTATATCCGGAAGAATTGTGGGGATAATAAACCACCGTGCAAACAGTAAATGGAACACGAGAAATGTCCGTTTCGGAATGGTGGAATTTATAGATGATTTTGAAGTATCTGAGGCTCTTTTGAATAAAGTAGCCAAATGGGGTATGGAAAAAGGAATGAACCGCATACAGGGACCGATGGGTATGACCGACTTCGATAAGGAAGGAATGCTGATAGAGGATTTTGACCAAACAGGTTCTATAATATCCAGTTATAATCTTCCTTATTATCCAGTACATCTTGAAAGAATGGGATTTACAAAGGAAGTTGATTGGGTTCAGGTAAAGATAGATATTCCGGAAGAGCTTCCTGAAAGATACAGGAGAGTGGCGGAAACCTGTATGGAGATGTTTGGTCTGAAAATAAAGAAACTGACGAAAACAGATATCACAGAACGTAACTATGGGATAAAAATTTTCGAACTCCTTAATGCTGCATACTCCCCTCTTTTCGGATTTACAGAATTTTCGGTTGGGCAAATAAACGAATATGTAAAACATTATCTGCCATTGATAGACCTGAATCTTGTACCTGTGATAGAAAATGAGGCAGGTGAAGTGATAGGTGTTGCCGTGACAATGGCAAGTTTGTCGAATGCAATGATAAAGGCAGGCGGTAAGCTTTTTCCTTTCGGTTGGTTCCATATAGTGAAATCGTTGAAATGGAGAAGAGAAGACAAGGTAGAATTATTGCTTATTGCCGTGCATCCGGATTATCAGGGTATCGGTGTCAACTCACTTTTCTTTTATGATCTTATCAATGTATATAAGAAAATGAATTTTAAATGTGCTGAAACGGGACCGCAGCTTGAATATAATGTGAAAGAGTTGTCACAATGGAAATCACTTAACCCCCAGTTCACCAAAAGAAGAAGATGTTATACAAAACAATTATAAAATAAAATCGGAATTATGGATAAAAGAGTAGTAATAACAGGAATGGGTATATGGTCATGTCTTGGTTATACATTGGAGGAAGTGAGACAGTCTTTATACTCAGGCAAGAGCGGAATTGTCTTCAGCCAGGAAAGAAAGGACGCTGGGTTCAGGTCTTGTCTTTGCGCTCATATAGACAAGCCGGATCTCAAACCTTTTATATCACGCAACCAAAGACAGTTCATGGCAGAAGAAACACAATATGCTTATATGGCGACACGTGCGGCTCTTGAACATGCCAATATAGACATGGACTATCTTGAAAAAAATGAGGTGGGCATTATTTATGGGAACGACTCGGCTGTAGAATCGACCATGATAGCCCTTGACAAATTCAGACAGATGAAAGATACGGCTGCGACCGGAAGTGGGGCTGTTTTCCAGTCGATGAATTCTACCGTCTCTATGAATCTGGCATGTCTTTTTAAACTTAAAGGAATAAACATGACAGCATCGGCTGCATGCGCATCAAGTTCTCAAGCCATAGGCCTCGCAGCCTTGCTTATAAAGAATGGCCTTCAGGAATGTGTGGTATGTGGCGGTGCGCAGGAGGCTAATATGTACGGGGTGGCATCATTTGACGGGATCCAGTCTTTTTCGGTCAACGACAGTGACCCCACTAAAGCAAGCCGTCCGTTCGACCGTGACCGTGATGGGCTTGTACCTGGAGGAGGTGCTGCAACAATAGTTCTTGAAAGTTACGAGCATGCGGTAAAAAGAGGTGCGCCCATTTTAGCGGAAGTTATCGGATGGGGATTCTCAAGTAATGGAGACCATATATCTACGCCAAATGTTGACGGACCTGTAAGATCTTTGGAAAAGTGTTTGAAAAATTCCGGAATCTCGCCCGAAAAGATAGGATATATCAATGCCCATGCCACATCGACAAGAATAGGAGACAGCCGAGAGGCGCAAGCTATATCCAAAATTTTTAGCGGTTTGCGTGTTCCGGTCACATCAACCAAAAGCCAGACAGGTCATGAAATGTGGATGGCAGGAGCAAGTGAAGTAATCTATTCCGTTCTGATGATGAAAAACGGCTTCATCGCAGGTAATATCAATTTTCATAATCCGGACGAAGATTCGGCAAGGCTAAACATCATCCCCGAAACAAGAGAATTGCTTTTTGATACCTTCCTGTCCAACTCATTCGGATTTGGAGGAACAAACTCAACACTGATAATAAGAAATATATAATAGAATAAAAACTTAAATAGAGAAAAGAAAATGACACGTAATGAAATTATCGAACAGGTAAATGCCTTACTAGCTGAAGAATTTGAGGTTGAAAAAACAGTACTTACAGAAGATGCGAATATCAAGGACGCGCTTGCTTTGGACAGCCTGAGTCTTGTAGATCTTGTAGCGCTTATCCAGCAGACATACGGAGTGAAAATCCCTGCGGCTGACCTGCACGGTATAAAGACGCTTGGCAATCTGTATGACTATATCGAGAATCATTTGCCGGAAAAATGATGCAGGAATATGAGATAACGGAGCTTATACCTCAGAGAGCTCCGATAATAATGGCAGACCGGCTTTTGGAGGTAACAGATAATGAGGCGGTCACATGTTTTACCATAACGGCAGACAATATTTTTCTGGACAACAACGGTACATTGAAAGAATCCGGTATCATTGAGAATATTGCACAGTCGGCATCTGCAATGTACGGATATGAGTACCGGTGCAGTGGCGGCAGGAAAGCGCCTGTAGGTTATATAGGAGAAATCAGAAACTTTACGTGTAACCGTTGTCCGTCAACAGGCGAAAAGCTTATTACCACTATAGCAAAAGGGATTGAAATTGGCGGTGTGACTGAAGTTACAGGTATTGTCAGTGTGGAAAATGAGATTATCGCACAGACGCGGTTGAAGATTTTTATGAAGAAATAAGGTTATGGATTTTGAAAATTATTATTACCGGATTATTGATTGTGCTGTAACGGAAAGAGAAGGGGCTTTCGAAATAGAATATATACCCCAATGCAAGATTTTTGAAGGTCACTTTCCGGAAGACGCAGTATGTCCCGGTGCGATGAATATTGAGATTGTAAAGGAATGTACCGGAAAGATACTTGGGGCTTCAAAACCGCATATAACAGAAATAAAACAATGTAGGTTTGTGGAATTGATGAGACCCCAAGAGAAGGAAAGTACAATACTGCACATTGATGTAGAAAAGGAAAAAGATACATATAAAGTTACAGCATCCATAAAGGAGGGCAACAGGAACTGTATGATATTTAAAGGGAGAATAACTGTATGACAGAGCTTTGCATAAATATATACCGGTATTTTAGAAACAGTAGATTCGTTTTTTGGACAATCCTGATTACGGTTTTTTTATTTTCCGGATATTTCTCGTCGAAAATTCATCTGGAAGAAGATATAAACAAACTTATGCCTTCTACCATGAATGACGACGGGACAGTGAAGCTCGCATTCGCAAATCTTAAAATCAAGGACAAGACGTTTCTTTTATTCGAAAGCAGGAATGGGAATAATACGGTGGAAAGTCTGTCGGCGGTATGTGATGAATTTATAGATTCACTTTCCAGCGTGCCGGGAGTATATGACAGCGAATCCGCATTGATAGACAATATATTTTATCAGGTATCCGAAGAAATATTCCTTGATGCGTCCGACTATTTCCTTGAACATTATCCGGCATATATCGGGGATGATATTTATGCAAAGCTGGACACTCTCATGAAGCCCGACAACATGAGGAAACAGATGTTGCAGAACCGTGAAGACCTTCTGAGTGAGGTAGGCAGTATCTTTCCAGAATTGATAGGAACAGATCCTATGGGCCTGAGAAACGTCCTTGCTGAGAGCTATGGACTCAGAAAATCAGAAAAGTCGGTCATTGCAAAAGATGAACATTCTTCTGACAGTACAAGAGTAGCCAAGAAAGGAGGATATACCGTGATGAATAATCATTTCTTTGTGAAAGATTCTACGGTATGTATCGCTTTTATAACCCCAAGATATTCTTCCTCCAATACCGGGCAGGGAGGAACGCTGTTTGAGACCATTAATGAAAAAATTGATGAGTTCTCAGAGTTATATCCAGATGTAAGGGTCAGTTATCACGGGACTCCGGCAAGCGGCTACTACAACTCTACTCAAATAAAGGCTGATCTGCTTTATACAGTTGGAGGAGCCCTTCTTCTGGTAGTCTTATTCATATCCTTATGTTTCAAAAGCAGTAATACCTTGCCGTTCCTTTTGCTGCCGATAGTATTCGGCATATTATGCGGACTTTCTTCCATGTACTTTATAAACGGGAGTTTCTCACTTCTGGCTTTAGGTATAGGTTCGGTCATACTTGGTGTGGCTCTGAGTTATGTGCTGCATGTAATGACACACAGCAAATATGTCAATGACATGGAAGAAATGTTGAGACATCAGGTTAAGCCTGTTTGTCTGGGATGTATCACTACGATAGGCTCATTTGTAGGCCTGTTGTTTGTCGAGAATGCACTTCTGAAAGATTTCGGACTGTTTGCATCATTTGTTATAGCGGGAACAGTCCTGTTCAGTCTGATATTCCTGCCGCAACTGATAAGTATGACGGAAAACAGAAGAAACGAAAAAGCCTTTGCTTTAGTTGACAAAATAACAGCATATCCTTTTCACAGGAATAAATGGATTGTGGGAAGTATAGAGGTTATTGTCATGGCAAGCATCAGTGTATTCTTTTCAAAAGGAACAAGGTTCGATTCAAACATGCATAATCTTGGTTACAAGGCGGACATGACAACCTATTCAGAAGAACTCTTGAGAGCAAAGACATACACAGGAGAAAAACAGAAAAACTTTGCCAGCTCCGGAAAGACTGCTGAAGAAGCGTTGGAGAATTTTGCGATTCTTGCCTCTAAGCTTGATTCGCTGAAAGCGGAAGGACTTGTAAAAGACTATATGCCGGTAAACAGACTGTTTGTTCCTCTGAAAACACAGGAAGAAAGAATCAGAAAATGGAAAGAATATTGGACAGAAGAAAGAATACGGAATCTGAGGAGCACAGTAAATGAGACAGCCGGTTATGCCGGTCTGAGAAGCGAAGTTTTTGAACCGTTTTTTGAATCACTGTATAAAGATTTCGAAGCCGATCCGCTATATGAAGCTGGGATAGTCCCTGACGGGGCACAATCAAGTCTGCTGGAGGAAACATATAACGGAGAGTACATCTGCTACACAACAGTGAGATTCAGCAATGATATAACAGAGGGGAAGGACAGTGAATACAGCCGTATATGTGATGTCATATCTTCAGAGAAACCTCTTATTGTTTTGGATACCTATTACTATACAATAGATTATCTGATACAGCTGAATGAGGATTTCAATATACTGCAGTGGGTCTCTATGATTTTTGTTTTCATAGTCCTGCTGATTAGTTTCCATTTTAATATCAGGAATACCATGCTCGGTTTCTTTCCTATTCTTATAAGTTGGCTGGTTGTTTTGGGGTTCATGATCATATTCGACAAGAGTTTTAATCTTGTCAATATAATAATCTCAACATTCATTTTCGGTATAGGTGTAGATTACAGCATATTTGTAATGAACGGACTAGTCGATGGGAATAATGATAATTCTCTTTTAGGGTATCACAAAGGTGCGATTTTCTTCAGTGCCGTAACACTTATAGCGACGGTGGGATCAATGCTTTTCGCCAAACATCCGGCAATCAGCTCCGTGGGGTTCTCAACCTTGGTTGGAATGCTCTCAGCGGTGATACTTACGTGGATTATGCAGCCTGCCATTTATGAACTGATAATTAAAAGGAAAAGATGAAATATGATGTAATAGTAATCGGAGGAGGATTGAGCGGTCTTGAGAATGCCTATATACTCTCAAAGGCAGGGATGAAAGTGCTTGTGCTTGAGCGTAGCACGACCGTAGGTGGATGTATTCAGACATACCGTAGAGGGAGTCTGACACACGATACAGGATTCCATTATGTAGGAGGTCTCGAAGAGGGACAATCCCTGTATCAAACATTCTGTTATATGGGACTTCTTGATCTTCCTTGGAAGAAACTGGATAAGGATTTTGACAGAATACGCATAAAGGACAAGGATTTTTCCTTCTGTCATGGAGACGGGGAGTTCCTTTACAGATTATGCAACGAATATCCAAATGACAAGGAAGCTCTGAAAGAGATTTTCAGACTTATGAAGATAACCGAAAGCACTCAGTTTTCGTTTTTTGACCCACATTTTGACATGTCTGAATTCCCGTTTTATCTCACGGATACTGGAGCATGGGAATATCTGAAAGAGAAACTGTATTCAGATGAGCTCATAGACCTGCTTGGAGCCACATCGATGAAAATGGAATTAAGAAAAGAATCTCTTCCATTGTTTTCTTTCCTGCACGGCAACAGCAGTTTTCTTGAAAGCAGCTGGCGTCTGCAAGGAGACGCATCACTTCTGACAGGATATCTGGAAAAGGGAATTACTGACATGGGAGGCGAGATAATATGCAGAACAGAAGTAACAGAACTCGTGGAACATGACGGTAGAATAACCTGTGCGAAATGTAGTGACGGCCGGATTTATGAAGCCTCTCAATTCATTAGCAGCTGTCACCCGGCGATTACATGCGGCATGCTTGAAAAGAGCAGGGCTGTAAGAAAAACTTACAGAAGCAGGATTGTCAATCTTGAAAACACTTACGGTTTCTTTACAGCATCGGTATGTGTAAAACCGGGCAGCGTGAAATATTCTAATTTCAACCAGTACATCTATACAGATGGCAAGGTTTGGGATTTTAATGAAGACAATGACAAAGTGGACAGAATATTCATCAGCAGCAGGATACCGGAGCATGGGGAATATGTAAGCCAGATAGACATACTCACTCCTGTGGGCAGTAAAAAGATGGAAAAATGGAAAAATACAAAAGTCGGTAAAAGAGGTACTGATTACGAAAGCTTAAAGAATGAACTCGCAATGGAATGTATCAGTATTGCCGAAAAGGTTACAGGTCCTATATGTGCAGACAGTATTTATACCAGTACACCCCTTACTTACAGAGATTACACTGGAACACCGGACGGTTCAGCCTACGGATTGAGAAAGGATTACAGGAACCTCCCCATGACAGTACTCTCGGCACGCACCCCTTTACAGAATCTCTATCTCACTGGACAGAGTCTGATGCTACACGGCATACACGGGGTTACGGTGACATCAATGGTGACATGTGCGGAACTGCTTGGCAAGGATTGGATATGGAACAATATATTGAACAAATAAAAACAGACGAAAATGGATAGAAAATATGCGCTTGTAACAGGAGGAAGCAGAGGCATAGGACGTGCCGTCTGCATCAGACTGGCAAAAATGGGATATTACGTACTTATAAATTATGTAAGCAACGAAAAGGAAGCACTTACTACACTCGAATTGCTCAGAGAATCAGGCAGTGATGGTGAAATTATCATGTTCGATGTCAGCGACAGGAAGCAGACATTAACAGCAATAGGACAGTGGCAGGATTCACATCCGGATTGCTATATAGAAATATTGGTGAACAATGCCGGAATATGCAGGGACAATCTGATGGTATTCATGCCGGAAGAAGACTGGAACAAAGTTACAGGTATTTCATTGAACGGTTTTTTCAATACTACACAGGCTGTATTGCAGACAATGCTTGTAAAGAAATATGGCAGAATCATAAATGTGGCAAGTATAAGCGGTTTAAAAGGGCAACCCGGACAGACAAATTATTCTGCAGCTAAAGGAGGTCTTATAGCAGCGACCAGAGCTCTTGCCCAGGAAGTGGCACGAAAAAACGTAACTGTAAATGCCGTTGCACCCGGTTTTATACGTACCGATATGGTAGATGGGCTTGATGAAGCAACTCTGAGAAAGAGTATCCCGATGAACAGATTCGGAACACCTGAAGAAGTTGCTGATGTTGTAGGTTTTCTTGCTTCACAGGCCGCATCTTACATCACAGGAGAAACAGTTTCCATAAATGGAGGATTATACTGATTAACTTTAACAAATGATTGACATGAAGAAAATATGCTCTATAATAATGATGGTATATCTGTCCGTAACCGGTATATATGCCGGTACATTGGAGGAAATCCGTAATATACTCAATAAGTATGACGGCAACCGGTATAACACGGCACAAGTCTTGCGTACCGTGCATAACACTGCTATATCTGATGATATTAAAGAGGTAGGAACTCTCTATATACAGAATGCGGATATAATATCCATGGTTTTCAGGACTCAATACGATGCAATGCTTTATGACAACGGATTATTTACGATGTATCAGAAAGGCAAGAAGAGAGTGGCAGGTGGAACAATTTCAGAACAGTTGGGACTTATATTTGATGTGATGGATCATATAAAGCTTTTTAATGATGTCGCACCTCTTGAACAAAAAGCCAGAATATCTGTCAGCGAATCGGACAATATACATAAAATCACAATCGAACCAATTGCGAAAGGGAAAAAGAACAGACGAAGGTTGCTTTATACCTCATGCGAAATTGAGTTTGACGTTACCAGGCAAAACCTGAAATCATTGAAACTCTGTAGGTGTGGAGGGAACTATACTCTTTATACTTTTAGAAATTTTGAAAAGAAAACCGTACTTCCTGACCATGTATTCAAATTCTGATGTGATGGAAGGACTTGAGGATATTTGCCGGATAAAGGTAAGATTCAGCGAAATAGATTCGATGAAACGGGTATGGCACGGCTCTTATCTGAAGTATTTTGAGGACGGAAGAGAGTCTTTCGGACTTCATTATCCGGGTATTGGCTATCAGGATATGCAGACAGCCGGAATTTATGCGGCACTGTACGATTTTCATATAAGATACTATGCACCTCTTTGTATAAATGATACAGCGGTAGTCCACACCAGATATATCTATAAAAGAGGAGCCCGTATAGACTTCGGATATAAGATTTACCGCGAAAGAGACAATGTGCTGTGTGCTGAAGGCGACTCTGTGCAGCTTTTCACAGACCCGGACGGAAACCTCCTTAGTCTGAAACCGGATTTCTATGCTGCATGGCAGGAAAGATTTGTATTTATGACTGCCGATAAAGATTAAGAAATTAATATGTGGAAAAAAATTAACAATATATTATTTTTCGTCGGGATAGCTGCAATTATTGTGATGTTTTACTCCTTGGATGTAAGTTTCGATAAGATAATGGACTATATACATCAGATGGGATACTGGTTTGCCGTTATTATCCTGCTTTGGGGACTGCTCTACGTGATGAATACATTTGCTTGGAAAGTAATCATATCAAGCGGCAGCAGCAGGAGGATACCCTTCCATAAACTGTTAGAACTTACGGTGACCGGATTCGCATTAAACTATACTACTCCCGGAGGACTAATGGGTGGAGAGGCATACAGAATAATGGAATTGTCCAGATATGTCAGTACTACCCAAGCCACTTCGTCTGTTGTCCTGTTTTCGATGATGCATGTGTTCAGTCATTTCTGGTTCTGGATAACAGGCATAGCGGCATACATCATATATGCGATAGTATATGGAGTTGAAATAAATGTTCATATACTGCTGATACTTTTACTCTCGCTCATGTTTTGTTCCGGAGGAATATATCTTTTTCTGAAAGGCTACAGGAACGGGATGATACTCAAGCTCATGCGGCTGATTTGCGGAATACCCGGTTTGAGGAGACGCGGTAAACGTCTTACAGCCCGCTACAAGGAAAAAATAGAGAAAATAGACTCGCAGATTGCAGCCCTTCACAACAGTAACAGAAAGGATTTCATGCGCAGTTTCCTGCTGGAGTATTTCGGCAGGATGCTCCAGTGTCTTGAGATTATGGTAATCCTGCATCTTTCGGGTGTGGGCGACGGAGAAGGTGTCGGACGTTTCATGTATCTGTATCTCTGTTCATTGCTTATCCTTGCATTCACTTCTCTTTTCGCTAATCTGCTTGGTTTTCTTCCTCTTCAGTTAGGAGGTCGTGAAGGTGGTTTTGTCATGTCTGTCACTCAAATAGGCTTAACAGCTGATATAGGACTGTTCATAAGCATGATATGCAGGCTCAGGGAACTGTGCTGGACTACTATAGGACTTCTGTTTATGAAGATATGCAGAAAAGAAGCTGTTTTCACAGAAGCCGGAGAAGTTAGAGAATCTGAATCAGAGTAATATATTAAAGTGTAACAATATGAATGAAAACATCAAATCTACATATAAATCAAATGATACTGAAGAATGGCTTGATAAAGTATTCACACGTCCTATAGGGTACATGTGGGCTGTATTGTTCAGAAAACTCGATATACATCCCAATACGGTGACCATACTTTCAATAATCATTGGCGGTGCCTCTGCATGGTTCTTCATGCATGGTTCGTACCGTACGGAAGGAATAGTCGGGCTTGTATATAATGTTATAGGTGTATTACTTCTGATGTGGGCTAATTTTTACGACAGTGCGGACGGACAGCTGGCAAGAATGACCGGCAAGAAAACCCGTTTGGGACGCATACTTGACGGTGCAGCCGGTGAGGTATGGTTTATTCTCATATATATAGCTATAGTCTGGCGTTTCTATACTCATCATGAACTTGAATTCGGACTTTTAGGTATTGACAACACATTGACCAATACCGTTATTGTTACATTAATTTTTACCGTTCTGGTATGTTATTCAGGTTTCGGATGTCACGGCCCTCAGTGCGGTATGGCCGATTACTATCGTCAGATACACCTTTATTTTCTTAAAGGTGAAAGCGGAAGTGAACTTTCGAACTCTATGCAACTGGCAACAGAATATAATTCTACATCATGGAAGGATAATTTTATGTGGAAAGTATTTCTGAAAAACTATATATCGTATACAAAGACACAGGAAAAAAAGACGACTGATTTTCAAAAACTTATGCAGAAACTCAACCGTAAATATCAAGACATAAGTCTTGTACCTGAGGAATTCAGACAGAGATTCAGAGAAAGGTCACTCCCTCTTATGAAATGGACAAATATTCTGACTTTCAATACCCGTGCCATTATGCTTTATTTATTCTGTATCATTGACTTGCCATGGATGTATTTCCTTTTTGAAATTTTTGTCATGGGAGCAATCTGCAGATACATGAGAAACAGACATGAACAGTTCTGCAGGGAACTCCTTGAAACCATTTAACAGAAGACCGGTCAAGATGAACAGAAATATAATAACTTTCCTGGTTGTCATACTATTCAGTTATGCCTATTCAGTAGCCCAGAATGTCGTATTCAAAGGAAAGGTTACAGATTCCGTCAACGGAGACCCGTTGCCATACGCTTCAATTATTGTAAAGGGAACCACTATAGGTACAACTACAGATATGGACGGAAATTTTAAACTGGTCATTCCATTACAGGAAGAGACTGTCGTAATCTCATACATAGGATATGACACCTACAGCACTGCCATATCAGATAAAATGGCCGGATTTTATACGGTAAAACTCGTTCCAAGCGGTATCAGTCTTGGTGAAGTGGTTGTAAAGCCCGGCAAAGAGAAATACAAAAACAAGGATAATCCGGCTGTGGCTTTTATAAGGAAGGTAATAGAAAACCGTGATGCCACATCTCCTCTTAATCATGACTACTTTCAATATGACCGTTATGAAAAAATGCTTTTTGCCATGGACGATTACCAGCCAAAGAAAAAAAAGAAAGGAAAGAAGGACAAGTTCGAGTTCGTCAACGAATTCGTGGATACCCTTGATGCAGGAACCACCATATTGCCTGTGTGCGAAAAGGAAAGGATAGAAAAGGTTTTCTACAGAAAATCGCCATACGGTCTCAAGCAGCTGGTAAAGGCCTCGAAAACAGCCGGAGTCGATGAGGTCTTCTCACGTGATGGAGTGCAGCAGTTTTTAGGAGAGGTATTCAAGGAAATAGATATATTCCAAAACAATATACCACTGTTTCTTCAACGTTTTGTAAGTCCTCTTTCCAAAATAGGACCGGGCTTCTATAAGTATTATCTGCTTGATACTCTTGATATAGACAACAGCAGATATATAGACTTGGGATTTGTTCCACGCAGTTCGGAATCTTTCGGATTTACCGGACACATGCTCGTAAGGATGGATACCACGTATTTCATCAAGAAAATCCACATGAATGTACCGCATGACATAAATCTGAACTTTGTGTCCAGAATGACAATTGAACAGGAATTTACCGAGCGGAATGGAAACACCAGAATCATGACAAAAGATGATATTCAGGTGAATTTCAAGTTTACGGAAAATTCAAAAGGCATGTATGCGCGAAGGCTTAACATATACACCAGCCAATCATTTGATATGCCGGAAGAAGAATATGCAGGGATATTCAATGAAAGTGCCAATGTAATAGCACAGGATGAAGCCTATAATCGTTCTGATGAATATTGGAAGGACAATCGTCCTGATGAAGGTAAACGCAGGAATCCAAATTCTGTAGAGAAACTTATGACAAGGCTTCGCTCGGTTCCTTTGTTTTATTACACTGAGAAGGTTGTTTCAGTGTTGGTCTCCGGTTATATACCGACAAACAAAGATCCGCGTGAAAACAAATTTGAGTTCGGTCCCATGAACACTACAATAAGCGGGAACGCCATAGAAGGTGCAAGAATGCGAATAGGTGGTACCACGACTCCTGTATTCAATGACAGACTTTTTCTTGACGGATATATGGCATACGGAACACGCGACGAAAAACTGAAATACGACGTACTGGTTGAATACTCATTCAACGACAAGAAAGAATACAGAAAGGAATTCCCTGTTCATTCCCTGCGTTTTGAGTATATGTATGACATCAACAAGCTCGGACAGCAGTATATGTACACAAACAAGGATAACATTCTGCTGTCAATACGCCGTCAGCAGGACACTCGTGCCACCTATTTAAGAAAGGCAGAGCTGACTTACTACCGTGAACATTACAATGGCATGGGCTATGGAGCAATAGTAAGAAACCGCAGAGAATATGCTACAGAATACTCACGGTTTCATCGCTTTGGGAGTGACGGAAGCATTACCCCAGTAGGAAGTTATGACATGACAGAGATGGAATTTAAATTTCGTTACGCTAAAGATGAGAAATTTTACCAGACCAGAAACCAGAGAGTGCCGATTACGTATGATGCACTGATATTCAACCTTAGCCATGTAATGGCCAAGAAAGGTTTTCTCGGTTCTTCCTACAACTACCACCGCACGGATATAGGCATCCAGAAACGTTTCTGGTTTTCAGCATTTGGTTATGCAGACCTTATCACAAAGGCAGGTAAGGTGTGGACGAAAGTACCATATCCCATGCTTATTCTGCCCAATGCAAACCTTACATACACCATTCAACCTGAAGCATATACCAACATGAATGCGATGGAGTTCATAAATGATGAATATATTTCATGGGACTTGACCTATTATATGAATGGACTTATAATGAACAGGATTCCCCTTGTCAAGAAGCTTAAACTCAGGGAAGTTGTGTGCTTCAGAGGTTTGTGGGGTAACCTTACTGATAAGAACAATCCATATAAGAGTATTGAAAAGGAAGGACTTTATGCTTTTCCTGATTGCACATGCGAAATGGGTAAAGCTCCTTATATGGAGTTAAGTTTCGGCATAGAAAACATATTCAAGTTCATGCGTCTTGATTATGTATGGCGACTAAATTATCTGGATAATCCCGGTATACAGACGCACGGAGTGAGGTGTACCATGAAAATGTCATTTTAAGTTCTTTATAAACAAGAGCTAAGTTTTCATCCTAAATCATTGAAAAAAGAATTTACTGTGTGGATTTTGTTCTATTTTACTATATATCCTTTATATAGAACAATACTGTCTTGATAATGACTAATCTTAACTGTCTCAATATTACCGGAAAAATCATGAAAGAAGTAATTTTGTAATCGTAAAGATAAAAATATAAGATATGAAAACAAACATTACAGAAGCTTCAGGGAAACTTGGAGTATTGATTGTAGGTATGGGTGGAGCTGTATCCACGACTTTAATTACTGGAGTATTGTCCGTAAGAAAAGGTCTTGCAAAGCCTATTGGTTCTATCACCCAAATGGCATCGATACAGATGCAGGATGGAAAAGAACATTTAATAAAGGATATTGTTCCAATTGCCGATTTAAAAGATGTAATATTCGGAGGGTGGGATATCTTTGAAGACAATGCATATGACGCAGCCATGTATGCAGAGGTGTTGAAAGAAAAAGACCTGAATAAAGTAAAGGACGAGCTCATTGAAATAAAGCCTATGCCTGCTGTATTCGACCATAACTTTGCAAAAAGGTTGAATGGAACATACATAAAAAAGGCTGACACAAGATGGAATCTGGTTGAATTGTTGCGTCAGGACATCAGAAAATTTAAGGAAGAGAATGGATGTGACAGACTAGTGGTTCTTTGGGCGGCAAGTACTGAGATATACATACCGCTTGCAGAAGAACACAAGACATTGGAAAGTCTTGAAAAGGCAATGAAGGATAACCGCACAGATATAATAGCTCCAAGCATGTGTTATGCATACGCTGCTTTATCTGAGGGAGCGCCGTTTGTGATGGGTGCACCTAACCTTTGTGTAGATATACCAGCCATGTGGGAACTTTCAGCAAAGAAACAAGTTCCGATTGCAGGAAAAGACTTCAAGAGCGGACAAACTTTAATGAAGACCGTTCTGGCACCTATGTTCAAGACAAGAATGCTTGGTGTGAGCGGATGGTTCTCTACCAATATACTTGGAAACAGAGATGGTGAGGTTCTTGACCAGCCGGAAAACTTCAAGACCAAGGAAGTGAGCAAGCTCTCGGTAATAGACAATATACTTGAACCTGAAAAATATCCTGAACTTTACGGTAATGTCTATCATAAGGTCCGTATCAATTATTACCCACCGCGCAAGGACAATAAGGAAGCATGGGATAATATTGATATATTCGGCTGGATGGGATATCCTATGGAAATAAAAGTGAACTTCCTGTGTCGTGATTCAATTCTTGCCGCACCGATAGCGCTTGACCTTGTCTTGTTCAGTGATTTGGCATTAAGAGCTGGTATGTACGGAATACAGACCTGGCTTTCGTTCTTCTGTAAAAGTCCGATGCACGACAATGATCATGAACCTGTACATGACTTGTTCCAGCAATGGAGAATAGTCAAACAGGCTATAAGGGAGATGGCAGGAGAAAAGGAATCTGATTATCTGGACTAAACGGTTAGAATTGCCATGAAATTTGGAATAATAGCAGCCGGAGAAGGTTCCCGGCTGCTAAATGAGGGAATACATATTCCTAAACCGCTTGTTCCTGTAAACGGCATCTCAATGGTCAGGCGTCTGATTAATGTCTTTACCAATTGTGGAGCAGATGAAATATATGTTATAATCAACAGTACGTCAGGGCTTACATCCAACTATCTGCATGAACTGAAGAATACGGTAAATGTACCCATAAGAATAATAGAAAAGACTACCGTAAGCTCGCTTCATAGTTTTTATGAAATAGTCCGTACTGTAAACGATGATAAATTCTGTGTCACCACAGTTGATACGATATTTAAGGAAGAAGAATTTTACTGTATGATAAAATCGTTCATTGGAGGTAATGAAGACGGAGTTATGGGAGTCACCTCATACGTGGACGACGAAAAACCGCTTTTCATATCCACAGACAAGATCATGTATATCAACGGTTTTTATGATTCTGCTACCGATAACACGGAATTCGTGTCAGGAGGCATATACTGTCTTACACGAAAATCAATTCCCACCCTTGAAAGATGTATCGGAAACGGTGTATCACATATGCGGAATTTCCAGAGATGCCTTATTGAAGACGGTCTTCGTCTGAAAGCGTATCCATTTACAAAGATACTGGATGTTGACCATGCCGGAGATATCGAAAAAGCAGAATTGTTTTTAAAAGGAGAATATAGGTGATGGATAATAAAGACATTATAATAACAGGTATAAGTCGTGGCAGAGAATTCTCTCCCAACCATGAGGATAATGACATGGCTATATTCTCTTCCGTAGCCGAGGAGTTAAGGGACAGGAGATTCAAGGTTGATACATACACGGAAAAGGAATTCGTCAAAAGAAAAAAATACGGTAATGTGATTTTCAACATGGTGCGTGACACCGGTTCCATAAAACTATTGAAAGGTATCGAAATATCAGGCACCAAAGTAATTAATTCGGCATTTGGAATCGAGAACTGCTACAGAAAGGTTCTGACCAGAATTTTTGAAGCTAATAATATACCTTGTCCTAAGAGTATCATTGTTTCCACACAGAAAGATTCTCCCTCGTTCACTTTCCCTTGTTGGATCAAAAGAGGAAGTTCTCACACCATGGTAAAGAAAGATGTGGTTTATGTGGAATGCAGTGAAGAAGCTGAAAAGGTTTTCGAAGATTTCAGAAGAAGGAACATAGATGAAGCAGTGATTAATGAACACATTGTGGGAGATCTGATAAAGTTCTATGGAGTATATGACACCGGATTTTTTTATTCATTCTATCCCACGGAACAGTCTCACAGTAAATTCGGACTGGAACTGATTAACGGGAAAGCACGTGGCTTCAGTTTTAATAAAGAACAGCTAAAGGAATATTGTGAAAAAGCTTCAAGAATTCTGAATGTCCCCATATATGGAGGCGATTGTGTTATTACCTCAAAAGGAGAAATCAAAATAATCGATTTTAATGACTGGCCAAGTTTTGCAAGGTGTAGGGATATTGCGGTATCATACATTGCTGACTATATACAGAAAGAAATCGATGGAACACTTGGATTTTAAGATAGAAAATTAATACAGATTATGGATGGCAAAGGCATTAAAGGCATAATATTTGATTATGGAGGAACAATAGATACCAATGGCATACACTGGATGGAACTTATTTGGGAAAGCTACCTCCATCATGACATACCAGTGAGTTTGAGTGACTTCAAGGAGATTTATATATTTGTCGAGAAACAACTGGAAATCAGAAAATATATAGAACAAGACTACAATTTCTACGATGTACTGAAGACTAAAATTGGTATTCAGATAAGATGTCTTTGTAGCAGATTCTCCTGTGATATTGATGAAAGCCGGCTATTGCCATATTCTGAAGACATAGCCGATGAATGTTATAGATATGTTCAGGATGTTCTGAAAGACAACAAACCTGTTATAAGACGATTGTCAGAGAATTATAAGCTTGGAATCGTATCCAACTTTTATGGAAATATAGATACCGTATTGAAAGACTTCGGTCTGTACGACTACTTTAATGTAATTGTAGATTCAGGTTTGGAAGGAATAAGGAAACCGAATCCAGAAATATACAGAATTGGAATAGAAAGATTAGGGTTACAGTCTGAAGAGACAATAGTAGTAGGTGACTCGTTTACAAATGACATAGTACCGGCAAAAACAGTCGGTTGCAAGGCTATATGGTTGAATAATAAGGATAAAATCCAGCATAAAAGCATGGAACGCAAGCCAGATGCCATCATCAGTAGCCTTGTCGAACTGGAACATTTGCTGTAAGATATTCCTCCAGACGGATTATTTCTTCAATTCCTACTGATTCCCATTTCATGGTTTTGCGGATTCCAAGTATATTTAATGTACGAACCACATTATACGTATTATTTCTGTTTCTGAATATTTCATAGCAAATGGAACCAACCGACAGCTTGAGTTCTATTTTTTTACAATTTTCTTTCATAAGCAAGAATTTATACAATCAAATATAACGCGGATAGAGCTTTATATAAAGGTCATTTTCATTCATAGAGTGTTCTTTTTGACGGTTATATTTACCCCCCCCCATAAAAATAAGACATATATGCAAAGAAAAAAAATACTTATTACCGGAGCCAGCGGTTTCATAGGTGGTTTTCTTGTAGATGAAGCATTAAGCAGAGGCTATGAGGTCTGGGCTGGAATAAGAATCGGAAGCAACAAAAGTAATCTTCTCGGGAAGGGAGTGAATTTTATATACCTTCCATACGAAGACGAGCAGGAACTTTCAGAAAGTGTTAGAAAACATTATGAAATTTGGGGAGCCTGGGATTATGTAATTCATAATGCCGGAGTAACAAAGACAAGGAAGAAAGAAGAGTTTCACGAAGTAAACGCAGAATACACAAGGCGTCTACTTAAGGCACTTGGCATATATGCCGTACCTGAAAAGTTCATATTAATGAGCAGTCTTAGCAGTTATGGGTGTAAAGATGATAAACAATATACGCCGATAAAGATTGATGATATACAGAATCCAAATACTGAATATGGGAAGAGTAAACTGAAAGCAGAAAGATATGTCAGGCAACAATCTGAAATTTCTTATATTATTCTTAAGCCGACAGGCGTTTACGGACCTGGAGAGAAAGACTATTTCAATGAGATAAAAAGTATAAATCTAGGTATAGACTGCAGCATTGGGTGTAAACCCCAACAACTCACATTTATCTATGTAAAAGATCTTGCACGGATTTGTTTTGATGCTATGGAAAATCAAAATATAAGAAACAGAGAGTTTCTTCTGTCCGACGGTGATGTATATACAGACAGGGAGTTTGCCGCAAAGATACAGGAACTGACAGGCAGGAAGTCCGTGTTGCATTTAAGATTACCGAGTTTTATGGTATATATTGCGTGTCTGTTATCGGAGATTATAAGCCGTCTGTTCCGATTCAACACCATGTTCAATACCGACAAGTATAAGATACTTAAACAAAGGAATTGGAAGTGTGACATAACACCTGTACGCGAAGATTTAGGCTTTGTACCACGATACAAACTTAAAGAAGGATTGAAGGAAAGCATCGAATGGTATAAAGACAAAAAATGGTTATAACTGAATCTATATTGTTAATGTAATGAAAGTATCTGAATTTATAAAAGGACGCACGGTAAGTATAATATTACTTGCTATTTTTATCATTTTTTTTGACCGGACAGAGATCAACGCATCGGAAACAGAAGACTGTACCCGTCCCAAAATAGGGCTTGTACTTAGCGGTGGAGGAGCTAAAGGTGTAGCACATATCGGAGTCTTGAAGGTTCTTGAAGAAGCGGAAATACCGATAGATTATATAAGTGGAACAAGTATGGGAGCAATTATTGGTGGGCTTTATTCAATAGGATACACAGCTGCCGAACTCGACAGTATGGTAAGGGAACAGGACTGGATGTTTCTGCTCACAGATCAGATACAACGACCGTACCGTTCTTTTGATTCAAAATTCAATAAAGAACATTATCTGGTAAATATTCCGCTTGGTAGAGACCGTAAACTGTCCACACCCTCTGGAGTAGTGAAAGGGCAAAGTATACTGAATAAGTTTACAAGCCTGACAACAGGTTTTCATCAGTCCTCCTCCTTCGATAGTCTGCCCATACCCTTTGCATGTGTGGCCGGTGATCTTGTTGCTGGAAAAGAAGTTGTAATCAGAACTGGAGACTTGCCATTGGCAATGCGGACAAGTATGTCTGTACCCGGTGTATTCGAACCGGTTTATCGTGATGGTATGGCACTTATTGACGGTGGAGTCTTCAATAATTTCCCAGTAGATGTATGTAAGAAAATGGGAGCAGATATCACAATAGGTGTTGACCTTAGTACTGAGGCTTTTCGTAATCCTGATTATAAAGATTTGATGGAAATTGCAAACAGAATAACATTTCTTCTTGGAGAGGAAAAATACAGGAAAAACAAGCAGGAAGTTACATTATATATGAATCCTGGTTTGAAAGGATATACTTCGGCTGATTTTAAGCCTGAAGCGATAGATACCATGATTGCAATGGGAGAAAGAATCGCGCGTCTGCATTGGGACCAGATAATGAAACTTAAGAAATCTATAGGAGAATATACATATATAAAAAACGACAGGAGAAACATACAGAAGAAGGATAATATAATAGATGAAATCAGGTTTGACGGTCTGGAAACAATTAATGAAAAGAGTCTTTACAGATTGATGAAAATCAAACCTAAGAAGAATATACTGTTTTCTGAGGCAGAGGAACTTTCGTTTATCTTACAGGGCTTGGAACTGTTTGACTCGGTTTCGTATTCAATATTAGAGAACGAAGAAGGGAAACAAATTTTAGTATTTACCGTTCATGAAAAGAACAAGGGTAATATAGGTATCGGCATACATATGAATACCGAAGATATAGCATCTGTTTTATTGAATGCAGAAGGGATTGTTGGAGAGCGGAAAAAGCACAATATCAGCGCCACAGCCAAGATTAACAAGAATGCGTGGCTGAATCTGGATTATAATCTTAGGATAAAGGATATGAACAGATTGGGGTTGGCGTATAACATATCATATACGGATTTTAAGGTGAGGGATCACAGTGAAGACATGGGATATCTTTCATACTTGAACAATCATTTTGAAATGTATATCCGTAATGACTCATACAGGGATTTGAGATATAAATTCGGTGTCCAATACGACTGGTTCAATAATATATCCTCATGGTACACAACAGATTATACAAGTCATGAAATGAGGAATGATCATTTTCTTTCCTGCCGTATGGACTTGGAATATGATAAAATGGATAATAGAGAAATACCTACCAGTGGAGTTAATGTCAGGTTCACGCCAGAAGTTTATGTAAACGGGGTGTTTGGAAACGATTGTTATATGTTCACGCCCTTTACTTTCAGGGTAAAAGCTGCATATAGTGCAAACAGCAGGATATGTATTCTGCCGGAAGTTTTCGGAAGGTTTGTCATGGGAGACAAAATGTCCCCCCTTTTCAACAATTTTGTAGGAGGAGAATGTTATGACAGATACATCTCCGGTCACAGGCATTCTACGGAATACATAATACGGAAATTCTTGAGAAAATGGCATTAGGATACAGGGTGGATATCAGATTCAGATTATTCGACAGGCACTATATCTCATGTATAGGAAACTATATGCTTCATGACGATAAGGTGAAAGATCTGTTTAAAGGGAAGGACTCTTGGGGAGCAGGATTGAAGTATTCATACAACAGCTTTCTTGGTCCAATCAGCGCTACCATTGATTATTCAAGCCGTACAAAAGAAGTCGGATTTTATGCAAGTGCAGGATTTTATTTTTAAAAATAACCATATATGAAAGTCAAAAGTACAGGACTTATATTGGAAGGAGGAGGACTACGAGGGGCCTTTACTACTGGTGTTCTTGATTCTTTTATGAAGCATGAAATCCAGTTTCCATATACTATTGGTGTTTCTGCCGGAGCAAATAATGGAATGTCATATATAGCAAAACAATATAGTCGTTCTTTTTATTGTAATATTTTCTTATTGAGGAAGTATAATTATGTTGGCCTTAGACATTTCTTAAATGGCAAAGGTTATATAAATCTTCAATATCTCATAAAAGATTATCCTGAGAAATATATGCCTTTGGATTTTGAAGCAATCAAGAATTCTAAAGACAGATTTGTTATGGTAACCAGTAATTGTATTACCGGTGAACCTGAGTATTTTGAAGAACGGACAAATAAAGAACGCCTATTGGATATATGTCAGGCATCCTGTTCACTCCCCATTTTATGTCCTGAAAAATATATAGACGGTATCCCTATGTTGGACGGAGGTGTATGCGATTCTATACCAGTATGTCGTGCTCGGGAAGATGGCTTTTTAAACAATGTGGTAATTCTTACAAAGCCCAAAGAATACAGGAAACCAAACAAGAAATTCTATTTGCCGAAGTTCCTTCTACATAAGTATCCTAAACTGAGAGACCAGCTGGTGATGCGTTATATCGGCTATAATGAAATATTGGATTATATCGATGAACTGGAAAACAAAGGATATGTTTATGTTATTCGTCCTAAAGGTGACATGAGAGTGACAAGAACTACTACAAACTACCATTTGCTAAAAGAACTTTATGATGAGGGGAGAATGGAGGGTGAGAAATTTATACGTGATATGGAACTTATTTCTCGATGCAATATATGTTATAAACTCATAACATGTTGATAATCAAATATGATTTTAGCAATTTTTCATGCTGGGGGACAAACGAGGGACAAAAAAATGGAGACAATCTGCAAAGAAAACACTAATACAATTTCATTTTTGAAAAACGTGATTAAGGACCCTATTAAATCTCCTTTGTCCCTCGTGTCCCACATGTTTTGAAGCGATGTATTTGCTCTTTATACCTCTTTTCTTTCGCCGCCTCTTATAGATATAAGTTTAGTCTTGTTTATTGTATATCTATCAAAGTTCTAAACCAAACTATTTTGCTTTCCAAAAAAAGATAGATACTTGTATATTTTGGCTGGAAACTGATATCAACCTTAGAGGTGAGTAATCTTTCTGTATGCCAATATTTTCTTTTGACTTATTCTCTTTTCGCCAGCCATAATTAATTTTTGTAATTCCTTCTGAGTTTTCAGTTGACTGCGTAAAATGTATAAAATACTTGTAACTAATAGAATATCAAATACTTTGAATATACCTTTTTAGATAATGTTTATTCAAGTATGGATTGTAGTAATTTATATCGGAAGAATTACTTTTGAATTTAATATTTATCCATCAATATATCATAAAGTAAGATATAATTGCTGTATTTGCATATTATATGATATATTGAGCAGTATCGAAAATAACAATAGGTACAAAGTCGCCAAGAAAGTTGGATCAGAAGATGCAGATTGTTGGAGGCAGGCCAGTCTGCGCAGAAAATCTCAGTATTGCTCATTAATAGGGCAGATATTTTGCCGATATACCAATAAAGCTAAGGCATTGTATCCTCGGATTATTAATGTGATACTTCTGTCTTCCAATGAAGAGGAACTTCGTACAAGTATGTAGGAACTAAGGCAGAAGACTAACCTAGATGAATATTTCATATACTGTCTTGATATACTCAAAAAGGAAATCCGCCTGTCTCTTATGGTCATTCGCAAAATGCAGGCGGAATAATGGAACATATATGTTCAGTCTATAGGACTATTATTTCCACAACGGTTCTTCTTGTCAGCTCGTAGGTAAACCAAACCTTGATGTCTATCATCGGAAAATCTGCCAATTACTGTTGCAAGTAACCTTTCATATTCTCTTTTGAAGTGCAGGATGGACTCCTCCTTTGAACTTTTCAGCTCCTTGTCAACCAATGTCATGGTTCGGTTGAAATTGTCAGCATTTACAAACAAACTCCCATCTGTTATCCAGAAAATATTGCCAATTTCCTCGTCACGATGTTTGTCAATGCGCTGTGCAAGGCAATCTCTACTTTCTCTATATCGTTAAAGAGAAACAATCGCAATTTCTTATCGAAACGGTATGGGGTAATAGCCAATGTTTCGGATATAATGCTCCGTCCGTTGGGAGTCCCTAACGTCCCAACTTCTGTTTTTCAGCAGGGTGGCAATTTCAATGGGGTATGTATAGACCTTGTCAGATTAAATGCCCATAGGGTATAAAAATAAAACGCCCCCCAGATTTGAGCATCATTGAGAGGCTTTGGGAGGTCTAATGTTATAAAAATACAACAACTATTTCATTCCGACAAATTTTTGCGGATGTTTCTGTTGCATGGTCTGTCGTTACCAGTTTCCATTGGAGCTGGATTTTCCTGCTTTAGGGTCGGCAAAATAAAACAAAGTGCAAATTGCCAAGTGACATTGCATTCGGATGGCGGAAGCAGAACCGATTCGGCCGCTTCCATGTCCACGTTTGGTTTATTATGCAGGTCGCTTTATTCCAAATCGGTCATTAGAAAAATCCGCTTTCCATTTGCGCAAAAAATATTGTTTTTAGGGAAATAATTAAGCAGTAGAATAAAAGACAGGGGGTCCGTATCATTCCGGTATGCTATTTTATAGAAGAACTTGGAGTGGCTCTTGAGGATATTTGCATCATTTCTCTGTTTACGTTTTACAAGCTCCAGTTCAATGGAACCAAAATCTATGGATTTCTCGGATAATCTTATTTCTATGTTTGCTCCAGGAGGATAGATTACATCAATGTCTATGGACAGATGATGGACAGACCTGCCTATTGTCAGCATTAAGAATGTGCCTTGAAAATCAGAAGGATTCTGCTTTGACCGGCATCTCAAGCAATGACAATGCATGGATGACTTTTTCAATCAGCTTCTTGTCATTGTAATGCTGTGCAGTGACCATTTGGTCAATCCATTCTTTCGTAAAACATTTTTTTTATCGTTGCAAATTCAAGTTATTCAGTATGGACAATAATTCTTCTTTGACTTTTCTTCTGCTGGAATATCTGAAAAGTCGGCTACGATTAACGGAATACATTTTGAAGGCATTCTCTATGAAACGTTCGCTTTCACTCCCTTGTAGATAGAAGAAATCAGAATCTCTCAGAATATCAACCAGAAGCTTTTCCAATGTGGGCATTGGAATGCCGGATACTTCCTGTAACGGAGCTTCTGAAACAAGGTTCTTCACGAAGATGGTCCTGCTGTCCATATCCACATAGCGATATACTATATCTTTAGTGGGACGCAGAAAAACCGGTCGGCCTTCGCCTTTCAGAAAATCAAAAATGGTTTCGGCTGAATCCCTCTCCGTTTCCACATAAATAATGCGGTTGGATGAAAGATGGTGTTGCAGTGGTGAAATGATTTCACCTTGGTAGATACAAAACTTGGCAAACGGGAAATTGGACTGCAACAGATTGAATACCTCTATTATATCGTCTGCAGGTTGGGGCGAGAATATCGGTTTCGTCACTTTGGCATACATGCCGCGGCCGGTTCTGATAAGTACGTTGTTATTTACGAGTTTAAACAAATACCACAGCAGGGAAGATCTGTTGATGTCCATGCTGTGGCAGAGACACTCAGACAAATCTTCTATATTAAAGTCATGATGCTTTTCGGCAAAATTTAGTATGGCTGATGTTATTTCGTTACTCATATCTGTTATTATGTCGTAAATATAACAAATTATCGGCACAAATTTGAAATAGTGCCGATAATTTGCGGATTATGTATCGCAATAATATGATTGAATGATGTTCTTTCAGTTTGATCCTGTTCTTCAAGATTTATCCACAAGGGCTTTTTCCCTCTTTTCTCATCATCGAATATATGGCAAAGCGTATAATCGTCAAGCGACATTGTATCCGGATGGCGGAGACAGAAGCATTTAGCCGGTTTCCCGTCCGCGCTTGGTTTATTAACAGGGCAGCCTTGCATAGTCAGTGGTAGAGGGCGATATTTGCTGTCAGAAATGAAATAATGATTTTATGAACTGGAGAGTTTAGGAAACTATTCTTAAGCGTTTTAACGCAAATTTTATGGATATGAAGGATGAGTAAGGAATAAAATAGGGTTAAATTATTACAGTAAACTATGTGATACTGCTATAGTTCATTCTAGTATGTAAAGTTAGTGTTTTCTAAAGATGTATTATTAACTCTATGTATACTGGCTGTTTTGCTCGCTAAAAGACAATATATTTTTCTCGGAACAGATGGAAAAGTGACGATGCAATATGTGTTATAAACTCATAAATATTGATAATCAGGTATAGTTTTTGGCAATTTTTCATGCTAGAGGACAAACAAGGGACAAAAAAATGGAGACAATCTGCAAAGAAAACACTAATACAATTTCATTTCTGCTGATTTATGGTTTTGGAGCAATATGTCCCTTTGTCCCTCTTTTTTTCTTCAGCATATGGATTAAGTTTAGTTTGTTTTTTGTATATCTAATCATATCTATCAAAGCTCTAAACCAAACTATCTGCTTGCCAAAAGAGACAGAGACTTTTCTTTTTTGGAGGGTTGATAATCTATTCTTAAGATTATATTATTTATGTTAATGTCAAATATAAGCTATATATTTGTGATCTTATGACTAGATAATGCTAATTAAGCAAAATGTTGTCATTTTACTGCAATATAAAATTGATAATATGACATTATTCAAATATTATTATTACCTTTGCATTGATTATTATTAAATATTCGATGTGATATTATGTTGTTATCTGCAAAATTTGAAAATATTTACTCATTTAATGAGGAAACTCGTATCTTGTTTACAGCCAGCAAGAGCGATCAATTACCGTTGCATGTATCTCGAGCAGAGAAACGCGATGATATCTCAGTGCTTCGCATGGGATTGATATATGGAGCTAATGCATCAGGAAAATCAAACATTGTTAAATGCTTGGCTATCATTAAGGCTTTTGCCTTAAATGGATGGAGTAACCATAAGTACAACTATTTCAAAATGACGGATAATCCTCAAGAACGTTCAAGCATTGAATTGGAGTTTAAGATAAATGATCAATTCTTAGCATATGGCGTGGCATTCTCGAAAGGTGGTTTATTGGAAGAATGGTTGTACAAAACAGGAAGTCGTAATGACACCATGATATTCGAGCGCAAACGTTCAGGTGACGATTGGGAGAATATTATTGCTCCTCAGTTTATGAAAGAAGAAGGTGGACAATTCCTGCAATATTTAATTGATGGCACACCTACAAAAGGAACTTTTTTAAGCGAGTATATTGAACGCAATGGTAAGGGAATCGATGCAATCAAATTGGCACGACGGTGGTTTGAGAATCTAAATATCATTTTTCCGAAAACTCACAGAACCGATTTTCCATTTAGAGTTGTGAATGACACTCAGTTCAGGACTGTGATGCGTGAATTACTTGGATATTTTGGAACGGGCATATCTGATCTGTGTCGTGTAGAGTCAAAGCCTGAAGAGCTAAACATTCCAGATGAAGTTAGACAAAATATTGAAGAAATTCTTGATGGTAAAAGAGCTAGTACGGGTGTGGTAATTCATAATGAAAGCCGTTTTATTTTTGCTGAAAAAGATGAGGCTAAGAATTTGAAGTGGTATGAGCTAAAAACTATCCATAAAAAGGAAAACACTGATACGAATTATATATTTGAGATGTTTGAAGAATCAGATGGGACATCACGTCTTTTCGATTTTATACCTATGCTTATTGATATGCGTGCTAATGATGCCGTCTATATAATTGATGAGGTTGATAGAAGTTTACATCCCATGTTAACATTAAAGTTAGTGGAAATGTACAACAGTCTGCTTCGAGAAAACTCGCAAATGCAGTTGATATGTACAACTCACGAATCATGTTTACTTTCAGCTGCTCCTGTCCGTCAAGATGAAGTTTGGTTTGTAGAGAAAGATAAGAAAGGTGAAAGCCATTTGTCTTCACTATGCGAGTACAAGCCAAGAGAGAATGTACAGAAGGGATATCTAAACGGTCGTTATGGTGCAATTCCTTTCTTTGGAGAATTAAGCAATATTCATTGGGGCGATGCGAAACAGGAATAGTTTAATACGTGAACGTCGCGAGGCATTTCGCGATGCTCGTTTGATAGTTATTGCATCGGAAGGTAAAGATACAGAAAGGATATATTTCAATGCATTAGCTGAGGAATATATGAATCCTCGTGTGCATGTACATATATTAGAAAGAAGTGATAACGAAATAAACAACTCGAGTCCTGAGCATGTTTTGAAGCAGCTTAACGACTACAAAGATCAGTATGAATTGGAATCCGATGATGAATTATGGTTAGTAGTTGATAGAGATCGCTGGACAGAAGCGATGCTGTCCCAAGTTGCTACAGAATGTGCACAGGATAATTATATGCACATGGCACTGAGTAATCCATGTATAGAACTTTGGTTGTTATTACATTTAGTAAATGTAACTCTGTTGCCTCCAGAAGAACTGCAGTTGTGGATGGAGAACAGACGAAGGTCGAAGAATGCGGACCCATACTTGAAAGTACGATTACGCCAAGAAATGGGTTCTTATCATGAATCGGACTATGATGCTAAAATGCTGATAGAGCACGTTGAAATCGCGATAGAACGAGCAAAGTTATTAGATAAGATTCCTACAGATCGCTGGCCGCAAACATTAGGAACACGAGTGTATCTGCTGGCGGAGAGTGTGATGAATAGAAACTGATTTCTTACTATCTTCAAACTATATATAATTAGATGTGCTGATGGTGATAATATCACTTAAATATCAGTGATGATTAGACTATACTGTTAAGATATAAGGCTCATAGAGGGTATGGGCTTAGATTATTTTTACCTAATTTCCGCAACACTATAATTTAATATTTTTTATAAGCACCTGAGCAACAAAAAGTTGCTCAGGATTTTGCCATGTCAGAAATTTCACTTA
>QWCK01001268.1_pt1 | contig 38254 bp, 40 predicted proteins | sample 1972571 | NCBI WGS metagenome assembly QWCK01 (sample SAMN09866710, study PRJNA288562) | Human gut metagenome isolate term2_stool, whole genome shotgun sequencing... | isolation source: gut | host: Homo sapiens | place: USA: California | reverse complement strand
AGCAAAATATTATACTTCGGCAAGTATTCTTTGATGAGATTGGACTCGAGTATGAGAGATTCCAGCTCATTTCCTACAATAATATATTCAAAATCACTGATGTGGGAGACCATGCTAGCCACTTTCTTCCCACTCTTACCGTAAGAGCCGAAATACTGGCGCACCCGTTTTTTTAAATTCTTTGCCTTCCCTACGTAGATAATTTGATCTAATTGGTTCTTCATTAAGTAGACGCCGGGATCATCAGGCAATGTCTTTAATTTTTCTCTTAATTCGATAGGACTCATTTTATCTCCAAATTCTAGTAAAAAACTGACCTTGTGGGTCAGTTTTATAGTTGAATATTATTTTTTAAACTTTCAAAGCTCTTGTCGCCGATGCCGGGAACTTCTTTCAAATCTTCTATTTTCGTGAAGGGATGTTCACTTCGATATTCCATAATTTTTTCCGCTGTCTTTTCCCCTACTCCGGGCAGGGTCATCAACTCTTCTTTTGAGCCGTTTTGAATACTTACAACACCGGAAGATGTAGATTCACTCGATATTTGAGGCGAAGGCATTTCTCCTTGCTTAGGGATATAGAGCTTTTCCTCATCATTTAATTTCTTCGCCAGGTTCACCCCGGACATATCCGCATCGGGAAGGACGCCGCCTGCTGCCGTTATACCGTCTTTTACTCGAGCGCCTTTATCCAATGTATAGAGCCCCGGCTTATGTACTGCTCCTCCTATATCCACATAAATCGTCGAACCGATCACTTCTTCCTCAGTAGGAGGAGACTCCGGGTTCCGTTCCTCTTCCACATCTCCGTAAAGGCTTAGGACTTGCTCCTTCGACGGTTCCGGGGTTCGCTTATACATGAAGGTTACAGTGGCGATCAGAACGACGACAAATAGGAGGATCAGCTTTTTTTCACGATCCGTAAACCCCATAGGCGATCCGTTAATTTACTCGAGCAATAGCTTCTATTTCAAGAACGGCACCTTTCGGGAGGGCGGAAACCTCTACACAGCTGCGAGCCGGACGATGGTTTGAGAAAAATTCAGCATAAACTTCGTTCAGCTCGCCAAACTTGCTCATATCCGTAATAAAGATCATAACCTTTATTACATTTTCGAGATCGGAACCTGCCGCTTCTAAGAGATTCTTTAAATTTGTAAGACTTTGCCTTGCCGCTTCACGGACATCGCTTTTCATTTCTCCTGTCGCCGGATCCACAGGGATCTGACCTGAGGCATAGACTACGTCACCATCGACAACAGCCTGAGAATAAGGACCTACTGCTGCCGGTGCCTTATCTGTAGAAATAACTCTCATCTTATGCTTCCTCCTTCTTTTCTTCGTCTCCCCATAATCTCTCTAAATTATAAAATTCTCGCATATCGCGGTGGAAAATGTGCACTATAATATCGGCATAATCCAGAATAATCCAACGGGATTGTCCGTTCCCTTCGTTGTGATAGGTTTCAAAACCTTCTTTCGCCATATTATCTTCGATTTCTTCGGCGATAGCGTTCAGCTGGGGCGTCGAATTGCCGCTTACAATAACGAAATAGTCGGCAATTTGAGTATTTTCGCGAATATCCAAAACTTGAATATCGGCTCCTCCCCGATGATCGGCACTTTCTGTAATAATTTCCAACATTTTTTCTGTCGATTGTTGTTCCATATGCGCCTCCTTATGGTAATCATACCCTAATTCAACTATTTTATATTCATCTTCTTTAATAGTGCTTCGGTTGCATCAGAGTCCAGTTTGTAATAAGAAATATGGTCGATCATCACAGGTGTCCCGGGAAGAGTCGAGGACTCAAAGTGATCTCTTTTTACAGAAAGTGTAGTTAATCCCATTCTCGACACCTTCGACAGAGGCATATTGCTCGTCGTATTGTCCATATAGCTTACGAGAAGCTGGGGCCCATGCAAAATGCCGGACGTACTTTTCAATTTTCCCAAAAAAGCACTCATAAAAGCCTGTTGAGCTTTGACGCGATCCAAGTCCGCATTTTTATAACCTTTTCTGAACCTCAAAAACTGCATCGCTTCATTGCCGTTTAAAGTTTGCAGACCTTGTTTTAAGTGAATGGAAAGAGGAGGATCGGCTGTGGGATCTTCATAATCCATGTCCATGGGGACATTCACCTCGATGCCCCCGACGATATCCACTACTTCTTTTACAAACTCGTAGTCTACGACGATATAGTAAGGCACATTAAGGCCTAATGTTTTGTTCATCGTTTCCAGTGCAAGGTCTGCCTTGCCGTAGGCGTAGGCGTGATTGATCTTTGTCTTGCCATGTCCCGAAATGTCGACTCGACTGTCTCTCGGAATGGATATCAGCGAAACCCGTTTCTTGTCACCGTCCACATCGAGCAGCATCATAACATCACTTCGAGTATTGTCTGAACGGCGATTATTTAAACTGTCGACGCCGATTAAAAGCACCTGAAATTTTTCATTACTGTTTTGTAAATCACGGATAGCATTTTTGGTGTCCGAATCATCGCCTAAGTTCAAATAGGCGTTGACGGCAAAAAAGCCGATGACGACGATTAAAATCGTGGCAAAAAAACCTCGGAAAAAACTCTTCATGATTATTATCTCCCGATATAGTGGTTATAACACCGAATAGAGTCGGGACAAATGGCCTTTCGCGAGCGAATCAAATAGGCGATATTTTGAACGATGGATTCCCTCATGCCTTTTTCTAAACTTTCCTCGGCCGCCTGTCTCAGATCGTCAACTCCGTCAAAATTACGCATGGGCTCCAGATAATCGGCGAGAAAAACAACTTCCGCCACAGGACTCATGGAGTCGATACCCGTCGTATGGTAGCGAATGGCATCAAGAATTTCTTCATCTTCGATCCCATAGTCGATTTTCGCCGATTCCGCCGCCAAAAAGGCATGGAGAACTTGGGGAAAAGCTTTAAAATCTTCAAGATTTTGAATATTTAAGCGCTTCGCCTCCTGCCATAAGAGCTCGTCGTCTCGATACTTGCAGATATCGTGAAACATAGCGGCAGTTTCCGCTTTTTCTATATCGACGCCGTGGCGCTCGGCAAGGTGACGCGCCGTTTCAACGACCCGCATGATATGTTTATAACGTTTATCGCCGACACGCGAAGCGATCGCATTCCAATCAATTGCTTTCAATATTGATAAAACCCCTTCTTTTGAATATAGGACATAACGTGATCCGGTAGAAAATATTTTACAGACTTCCCCTGTCGAATACGATTTCTAAGGCTTGTGGAAGAAATTTCCAGAAGTGGCGTGTCAATTAACACGATGTTCGCACCATATTCTTCCTTTAACAGGTGAATTTCCCTGCGAATGGATTCTCCGGTTTCCAGTTCGGAACCCGGACGCACTGCCACGGCAAATCGAGTTAGCTTTGCCAATTCTCTAAAGAGCTTCCATGTTTTAAGATCCTGTAAAATATCGGAGCCTAAGAAAAAATAGAATTCCGCTTCCGGATATTGCTTTTTCAATTTTCTCAGGGTATCCACGGAATACGTCGTCTTTGTTTCCATAACTTCCAGATCAGAGACATCAAAATAAGGATGATCGGCCACGGCGATTTCCACCATGGTCAGTCGATCCTCAGCCCCCACTGAATAATTCCTCTTGTGGGGCGCATTGCCTGTAGGAATAAAGAGAACTTTGTGAAGACCGAGTTCCGAACGCATATACTCACACATCATTAAATGGCCCATGTGGATCGGATTGAAGGACCCGCCCATAATGCCTATTTTCATAATTTACTCCAAGATAATCTTCGGATTTTCTTTCGACGGCCTGTAGATCGTAAGCTTCGATCCGATAGCCTGTACAAATTCCGCTCCGAGAGCTTCTGTAAGTTCTCTTCCTGCCTCTTCCAAAGACACGGCTGTATTTTGTAAAAGGGTAATCTTTACCAATTCATGATCTTCAAGAAGTGCGTCGACTTGCTTGATTAATGCCGGTGTAATACCGTTTTTACCTACTTGAAGCAAAGGACGCATGCCGTGGGAGAGATTCTTTAATTCTGCACGTTGTTTTCCCGTAATCATATGACTCCTATTCAAAAAATTCAAATTCGTAATCGTCGATAAAGACCGACTCGCCTTCTTGTATGCCGAGCTCTTTCAAATTGTCGATAACGCCGTTTTTACGTAAATTCTCTTGGAAATAACGAAGAGAATCCCGATCGTCGAAGAAAGTCGAGCCTAAGAGACGCTCGATATATGGACCGTCTACAATGTAGCGCCCCTCTTCTTTTCGTACGGAAATACCGGGTGACGTGTCTTTTTCTTCTACATAATATTCGTAATCGAAACTTTCGTAATCCGGTTCCACCGTCTGCAAAATATCGTAAACCTTGTAAAGCAAAGGTTTAATATCCTTCGTCGTAGCGGCGGATCCCGAAAAGACGGTATAACCTCTTGATTCCAGTTCTTTTCGAATCTCAGGCTCCCGATCTCTGGCATCGGGAATATCCATCTTATTAATGAAGACAACTTGAGGCTTTTCGCCTAAGGCTTCATTATAATCCTTAAGTTCCTGATTGATCTTATCAAAGTCGTCAATGGGATTGCGGTAAAAATCGCCGCTGCCGTCCAAGACATGGATCAAAACGCTGGTACGTTCCACATGACGAAGGAAGTCGTGGCCTAGACCGACACCTTCCGATGCTCCTTCAATTAAGCCCGGAATATCGGCACAAATAAAGCTTTCTCCGGGACCCAGGTAAACGACACCTAAATTCGGTGTCAAGGTTGTAAACTGATAGTTTGCGATTTTGGGCTGAGCACTTGATATAACCGAAAGCAAGGTGGATTTCCCTACATTGGGAAAGCCAACAAGGCCTACATCGGCAAGAAGCTTGAGCTCCAAGGTGATTTCCCGCCGCTGACCCTTAAAACCCAGCTGAGCAAAGGTCGGGGCCTGGCGGGTACTTGTCGTATATCGGGCGTTTCCCTTTCCGCCGCCACCACCTTGCGCAATGACGAAGCGTTCACCGGGATGCTTCATATCCACGATGACTTTTTCGCTTGCAGCATCTCTTACGAGGGTGCCCACCGGCACCTTTAAGATAATGTCTTCGGCATCGGCGCCGAATTGTTTTTTATTTCTGCCATTTTCTCCGTTTTCGGCTTTGTAGATGCGTTTGTAGCGAAAGTCCATTAAGGTCCTCATGCCGCTGTCGGCTTCCAAAACGACACTGCCGCCTCGTCCGCCGTCACCACCGGCCGGACCGCCTGCCGGTACATATTTTTCACGGCGCCACGCAACGGCTCCGTCGCCGCCTTTTCCCGCTTCTACCGTAATTTTGCAGATGTCGACAAACATTTTCCACCCCCATTGATTTCATATTATAACAAAGAGCCATTTTAGACAATGACTCAATGAAAAGCTCCGTCTAACATTTATTAAAGATTATAAAAGAAAAAAGAAAACCGCAGATTGCTCTGCGGTTTTAAATCATTTATATTATGCAAGTTCTTCGAAAGGAACTACATTCACAACTTTTTTGTTTCTGCCGCGATTTTCAAAGGAAACGCGTCCATCGGCTTTAGCAAAGAGAGTGTCGTCGCTACCGATACCTACGTTTACCCCAGGATGAATCTTGGTGCCTCTTTGACGTACGAGGATATTGCCGGCAAGTACATGTTGGCCGTCACCCTTCTTGACGCCGAGACGTTTAGATTCGGAGTCGCGACCGTTTTTAGAACTACCCATCCCCTTCTTAGAAGAGAAGAGTTCAAGTGTAAACAGAATCATCTAAACCTCCTGAGTCTCTATTTTTATATATTGATCGTATTCACGTCCGATGGCCTCAAGCCCGATAATCATGGATCGGAATATGGTCTCCGTCGTTTCATCGACGAGGTCGTAGGGAATGCGAAGACTTAAAAAAGCTTCCGCTTGTTCCGCCGACATTTCCTCTTCCGAAATATTTGAAATCTGACTCAAGGACAAGGCACAGGTTAATGTTAAAGCCGAAACGCCGTGACAGACCATTTCGCCTGTGGCATCTCCATCACCTGCATGTTGATTGGCTATAAAGCCTACATAAGCTTCATTATGAACAAAGATCGTAATCTCTGTCATTACGCCAATTTACCGATTTCTACGAGCGTGTACGGTTGACGATGGCCTTTTTTCTTACGTTCGTTTTTCTTAGCCTTAAATTTGTAAACGACGACTTTTTTAGCCTTAGCTTGTTTTAAAACTTTAGCTTCAACTTTTGCATCGTTAACGTAGGGCTTTCCAACGTTGACCTCGCCATCACGAGCGACGAGAAGAACTTTGTCAAAAGTGACAGCATCTCCTTCGTTAGCGTCGAGCTTTTCTACCTTTACGAGGTCTCCCTCTTGAACGGTATATTGCTTTCCGCCTGTTTCGATTACAGCATACATAGTAGCACCTCCTCATTACAAGACTCGCCCCAATAGGTGGTAAACTTGAAACCCATCAAGTGCGGTTACATTCAAGTATAATATCACAGCTCGTATAAAATTACAAACTATTATCTCTTTTTATTTTTTCCTTTATTGCCTCTTGATGACGGCGTTCGGCAAGTTCATATTGCTCTTGAAAACTCAGATCCCTTCTCTGACGGGCGATTTCAAATAAACCCATGGCAGTGAAGCCGAATACTGTCGTAATGACCACATCGTCTTTTAATCCGTCTTCGATAAGAGAGGTGATCTCTTTTCGTTCGTCCCCCTTCATACCATGTAGGAAGTCCACGACGATCATGCCGCTTAAGTTTCGAAGTTTTATATGTTTTACGAGCATTTCCGCCGCTTCCAGGTTCAATTGATGACGCATTCTGCTGAAGGATCCCTCTTTTTTTACCGATCCGCTGTTGACGTCAATGATCTGGCACGCTTCCGCCACATTAAATACAATGTTTCCGCCGCTCGGCAAAGCCACCGTTCTCGAAAAAATAGAATTAAACTTGCTTCGCCATTTGGCCATGGAGCGAATGCTGAAAGAAGGGTCTACGATAATGTCTCGTTCCTCGCCTATACGCTCTCTAAACCGCTTATCGTTAATTACCACCGGAAGATCTCCGTGCTTTAAAAGGATATCCAAGCCGTTATCTTGGGTTCGGAGAAGTTTCGTAGGCGGCAAAAAATGCCGACTCTTTTCTATAGAGTCGTATAGATCGTAGAGATATAAAAATTCCCGATCCAAATGGTTTCTGTCGCAAGTGGCGGCTTCCGTTCGGATAATCATCCCATTATCCCACGGAAGGGACTTCGCCCATTCTCTTAAAGACGCGCGAATGGATTCGTCGTCGATTTTCTTCGACAGGCGCACGCCTTTACTTTCCGGAAGGAGTACTAAGTATTCCCCTCTTAAGGAATAGTCCAAGCTCAATACCGCCCGTTTTTCCCGAAGAGGCATTTTCTTAACCTCGACGATCACCGTGTCGCCGCCTTTAATTTTTTCACGATATTCCTTGGGATAGACATTTTTCATAGGCAAGTAGCCGGTATCTGTTTGCCCGAAGTCGACGAAGGCGCAATCCATGGCGGGCAATACATTCTTTACATAGCCTCTGTAAATATTTCCTACATGGGAATCTTTTGAAAGTAAATGGACCGCAGCGATCTCCTCGCCATCTATTAGACCGATAAGATTCGGCGCTTCGCCGTCGATAAAGAGATACTTATTAGAGTTGTACTTCAAAATCGTCACCATCCCAGCTGCGCAGTCTTCTGATTTGAACGAAATCCACATCCAATCCCGATGTTTCAAACAAGCCCGCGAGCAAGCGGTCGGGTCTGAGGTTTCCCTCGCTTCCGGCGCGGAGAACGGCGTAGAGCCCGTAGCCTTCCTCTTCATCTTGCCAGTCCAGCGAGTAGATACCCGGCTTAATATCTTCATCTACAATAATTCGCTTACGCCCCTTCTTCTTGCGGCGCTTGACGAGGATCTCATCATGCCTCATCGCTTCTTCCATGATGTCTTCTAACTTTTTTCGCTCCGGATAAAACTCCTCAGGGAAAAATAATCGATATTCTGTCTTTCTAATGCGATCAAATACCGATTTTTTATCGAAGTCCGGGGTCACTTCCATAATCTCGATACCTTTCGGAAGTTCACGATTCAAGGCTTCTTTCAGTTCCTCGTAGGGATAATCGTCTTCCACCTCGAGATCCATTACTTCAAATTCACTTTCCATTCCCACGCTTAAGGGCTGGGCGATGGAAAGCTTTTGATGGGGATTAAAGCCCTCGGACCACAGGACGGGAATTTCCGCCCGTTGAATGGCGCGCGTAAAGACGCGAAGGGTATCCAGATGGGATATGAACTTGATCATGCCCATTTTTTTAAATGCCAGTCTTAGTTCCATTAAAGGTACCCCACATTTCACAATTTTCTATGCCGCAGCGATTACATCCCTTGCGGCAATCCTTCGTCGTCTCTCCTTTTTTGGATTTTTCAAACTCTTTCCATAGATAGTCTTTTTTTACGCCAATATCGATAAAATCCCACGGAAGCATTTCATCGTGGTTTCTTTCGCGATTTGCATAGAAATCGCCGTCGATTCCCGATTCCTCCATTGCCTCAACCCAACGGTTGTAGTGGAAAAATTCGCTCCATCCGTCGAAAATCTGCCCTTTTTCATAGGCCTTTAAGATCAACTTACCTACACGGCGATCTCCTCTTGCGAGAATCGCCTCCAAACGGGAAACATAGGGTTCGTGGTATTGAAATTTCACTTTCGGGTCCCGTATCACTTCTTTTATACCGCGAATCTTTTCAAAAAATTCGTCGAGGGAATCCTGCCCCACCCATTGAAAGGGCGTAAAGGCCTTCGGGACGAAACAGGATGCCGATGCGGTGACGCGGAAATTACCTTTAATGTCTTCCTTAGGACGATTGAAAAATGCACCCTTTACTTTATAGGCCAGGTCGGCAATGCCGAGAACATCTTCCATGGTTTCCCCCGGCAAGCCGATCATAAAGTAAAGCTTAATGCGACTCCAACCTTCGTCAAAAACCGATCGCACCACGCGCATCAAATCTTCTTCGGTGACGTTTTTATTGATTACATCGCGCATGCGTTGACTGCCTGCCTCCGGAGCAAAGGTCAGCCCGCTCTTTCGAACTTTTTCGATTTCTCGGAGAACATCGACGATAAAGCTGTCGAGACGCAGGGACGGAAGACTGATGCCGATATTTTCTTCTTCATAACGCTCCGTAAGTTTTTCAACGAGGGGCATAAGCTGAGTGTAATCACAGGAAGAAAGGCTCGTGAGAGAAATTTCATCGTATCCCGTATTTTTCAAAATGGCAGAGGCCTTTTCCAGTAAATTGTCCACGCTCTTTTCACGAATGGGACGGTACATCATCCCCGCCTGGCAAAAGCGGCATCCCTGGGTGCAGCCTCTGAATAATTCGAGTACCGCCCGATCGTGAACGGTTTCCAAAAAGGGCACGATCTGACGATCCAATTGAAACACTTCGTTCATATCATGGATGCGCACTCGCTTAATGATTTCTTTTCCCTCTTCCGCTATGGGACGATGAGAAGCGATGAGACCATCTTCATCGTAAACCACTTCGTATAGAGATGGCACATAAACTCCTTCCAATGTGGCGAGCTTTCTCAAAATCTCCCGGCGAGTAAGACCCTCTGCCTTCCCCTCCTTTAATAGATCCATAACCTTTATATTAAGGGCTTCTCCTTCGCCGATTAAAAAGCAGTCGATAAAATCGGCTAGAGGTTCCGGCGTCGTAGCACAGGGCCCTCCCGCTACGATAATGGGATCTTTCTCACCGCGATCTTTTGAAAGAATGGGTACGCCGCCGAGATCGAGCATGTACAGAATATTCGTGTAACTCATTTCGTACTGCAAAGTAAAACCCACGATGTCGAATTCCGAGAGAGGCGTCTTAGTCTCCAAACTGTACAGGGGAATTCCCTCTCTCTTCATTTCTTCCATCATATCGGGCCACGGCGCAAAGACACGCTCACAGGCGTATTCTGTAGCGTTCATAGCGAAGTAAAGGATATGCATCCCCAAGTGACTCATGCCTACTTCGTAAACATCCGGAAAACAGAAAGCAAAACGCAGGGCCGGGTCATCTTTTTGAATGCTGTTTAACTCTCCGCCGATGTAACGGGCAGGCTTTTCAACTTTCTTTAAACATTTTTCCAGTTGACTCGCTTTAATCATAAGATCTCCTTTCTGTATCCTCTAGCCTCTTCGCTTTAAAAACGACCAGAAGCTTTTCTTCTCGTCCATATTATCGTCGCCCTGCAACAAGGTCCGTACGGGATCTTGCCCTTCTCGTATAAGGGTCGCCTCCCCTAAATCTTCATCCCACTCGATGATCTTTTCGTCTTTTATGCGATTCAAAATAAAGGTGATCTCAGGCTGAAGTCCTCGTAATCGAAAGACATACCGCACCCTTTCCATGGCACGAAGAGAACTCGCGGATCCGTCGCCTATAAGGTAGATGTGGTCGCTCAAATTTCCCCACTGTACCAGATCTTCCTCCCGAAAGCGAGAAAGGTCCACGGCGATATTTTCATAGTCAAGGGATTCCAGCGCATTTTTTAATGCATCTTCTTCCGCTTCTTCCAGATCGTGGAAGACGGAACCCTGAATTAAGTCGTAAGCTTCCCCGGAAATAAGGACGTTTTCAATATCTTCCCCTGTTAGGAAATCCCAATAATCGTAAATATGGTCGGGAGATTCCTCGAGCAGCAAATCCTGCATGCGCATACGATTAGAGGCCTCGATTAAAAGGCCGCCTTTTTCTCGGGCGAACCCTCTGGCCAAAGTACTGGTGCCGACGCCTCCGACGACGCTCATAAAAGTTTCAATCATGCTTACTCCGTATCTAATCCCGTTTCCATGGGAAGACTTTCATCTTTTACTTCCTTGTAGTATCCGAAATACTGGGCCATAATCTGTTGCATAATCGGGCCGCAGTTCAGCCCGCTGCCCCCTTGGAACAAGACGATGGATACGGCGATTTCCGGATTATCTGCCGGCGCATAGCCTACTTGCCACGCAAAGGCATCGTAGGTTTCCCCCGTGTAAGGATTGGCTCCGGCGCGCTCGGCACTACCTGTTTTCATGGCGATTTCCACGGGAAAATCTTTAAACAGGCTTTCATTCACGCCGGAAAGAGCCACGAGTTTCATGCCTTTTCGAAGGTCCTTATAATACTCCGGCTTCAGACCCACATCTTCCACCTTCGTATTCTTTTTCGGCTCATCGTGGAGAATCGTCAAGGGATAAAGTTTACCGCCATTGGCGAGGGCCATAACGTATCGACAGACTTCCACCGGCGTATAGGCATTGGAACCCTGTCCGATGACGATGTTCATCGTGTCGGCCATACTCCATTTCGCCTGATCGATATAGGTGTATTTTAATAAATCCGCCAGAGGCACCCGTTGATCTTTTCCGCGAACATCGGGCTCCACATTGAGATCTTTTAAGAAGTTATAAACCTCATCCCGCGTCATTGGTTTTTTAGCATCCAGAGTCGCTACGATCTTTTCGATAATCTCTTTTCGTTCCTTTTCAGAATGAACCGTGGGCATATAGAGCTTTTCATTTTCTTTTAAATGGCGTGCCAAGAGAGCTTTAAGCGTCGTATTTTTCGACTCGGGATCGGGTACGATACCCTTGGTCTCTTTCGGGATTTTAATTTCAAGTCCGGTCGTTTCCGAGAGGCCGAAGCGCTTCGCCATTTGCGCGATATCCTTGGAAGATAGTTGAATGCCGATATCTTTCCCTCCGCGCTGATCTTTTCCAAGCCCAAGGGAATAGAAATAATAGTTGCAGGAATCTCTGAGTGCGTAGGCTAAAGTTTCAGCCCCGTGAACTTGTCTATTTTGATTCCACAGCCAGCAGCCGAAAATCTGCTTACCTACTTCAACATAACCTCCGTCTTGAATGGCCATCTCCGGGTCCAGACCTTTTTCCAGGGCTGCCGATGCCGTTACCACTTTAAAAATACTCCCCGGCTGAATGGCCGATTGAGTGGCGATATTATAGAGGGGACGAGGCGCCAACTGATTATCCTCTTCCTTCGGCTTTAAACTTTCCCAAGCAGAGGGGCTTATGCCCTTGGCAAACATATTCGGGTCATAAGAAGGATAATTGGCCAGGGCCAACACCTCGCCGGTATGGACGTCGGTTACAACTACGGCACCGCTCAGGGCATTTTTAAAGGTGGTGCCTTTGTTGCGGCTCACTAAATAATTGTAATTTCCCCAAGGGGACTGATAGGGCTCTCCCGTGCGAATCTGTTTGAGTACAGTGGCCAAACTTTCCTCTGCCTTTCGCTGTAGTTCAACATCGATGGAAAGCCTTACATCGCCCCCGGCCACCGGCTTGATTTCAGATACCGTATCGGTCGTATTCCCCGAGGAGTCCACGGTAACCGTACGCCTGCCGTCTTTACCCTTTAAGCGTTCCTCGTATACCTGCTCGATCCCCGTCTTTCCGATAAGATCGTTTCGATCATAACCTAATTTTTTTACATAATGCTTTATTTCTTTATCTTGAGCGATGGGCCCTATATATCCCATTACGTGGCTCGCCAAATTCCCCTCGGGATAATAACGAATAGGCTCTACGGAAATATGAATCCCCGCCTTATTACTGAGCACTTCCTCGATCTTCCCTACTGTATCGTCTTGAATTTCGTAGGCGTAATGAATGGGAATATAAGCATAACTTCCTTGGCTAGCAATGGAGTCATAGACATTGACAATACCGAATACCTCATAGGGGCTAAGCTTCGGATCGATTTTATGCCGCTCGATTTGACCCTTCACGATTTCTTCAGATGAAGATGCTCCCTTTAAGCCCGCCCGCTTGGCAAGGTCAATCGCGTTATTCAACTGGGTATAGGCAGGCTTTTCACCACCTACGGAAATTCCCGTAGCCATACCCCCCTTGATTAAATAGGACTGTACTTTTTGAGCAACACCTTCCTCTTCTAAAAAGGCGCCTCGATTTTTATCGGAAAGCACACAATTTACAAGTTGTTTCATGGCCGGATTATTTTTATCGTCGACAACGGTAATTTTCCCGTCGATCTCTTCGATTCTCAAATTCAGCTTTTTGTTTTTCGCAAATTTAACTGCTTCTTTTAAAACGTCTTCGTCTTTAAGAAGAAAATCCTCGGGCTTTCGCTTTAATAATACGCTTCCTAAATCTTCTGCGGCGGAGGTTGACCAGGTAATATCACTTGAAATAGCCATAAGTTTGGCTTTATCGGCGATATAGCCGTCGTAATAACTGTTTCCGTATGCTCGGAGGGACACCTCGGGAACCTCATCGGCGACAACATCATAGGCCAATTTTCTTCCAATGGGATGATTTAAAATTTCATCTAAATACATGGGTTGATCGATAAGGATAGACTGTAAATCCTCCATGGCCGTCGTCGTTTTGGAAAGCGAGTTCAGTTCCTTAAAGACTCTGCTCTTTTCCTCGTCCTCATAGATGACGCGCCCGCCGACATACACCATGCCGCTGTCTTTGAAAAACTTGCGATTGACAATACGCTTCAGAATCGAATAATCGTAGTGACTCCTATAGGGTTTTTGCCATTTGGCGTGTAAAAACTTGGAGAGATTTTCTTCCTTCAAAAGAGCGTCGATAACCCGGGCCTTCGGGGAATCTCCTCCCTTGTAATCGTTCATGTCTTTAAAAACAAAGCCGTTCAGGACGATGGGGTTTGTCTTCATGTAGTCGGCGCCGTCCTCTTCCAGAAAGCGACTTAAGAGAAGATAGGACCGGTTGCGCTTTTCATTATCAAATTGATCCACTTCATCTTTTCGAATCTGCACTGCAAAAACCGGTCGATTCCCGGCAAGCACTACCCCGTTTCGGTCTCGAATCTTGCCGCGCTGAGCCGTTACCGGGATATCTTTAACCCTTCGCTCATCAGCTAATTTTCTATATTCGCTACCCTCGAAGATTGTAATTCGGAAAAGTTGCAGAAGTAGCGCCAATAGAAGAAAGGCGATGATCGCCGTAAATATTTTATAGCGATCCCATAATTTAGCTCGTTCCCAAAAATTACGCATGGTCATCCCTTCTAATCACACTGTAGTCGTCTTCCAAGTCTAAGGCGAAATGGCCTATAATCCAGGTAAAGAGCGCCGTCGCAAAGGGAATAGCTAAAAACAGATTCCTCTCCATAGGATGCACCCCCCAACCTAAGGTGATGTAGGCTATAAGGATAACAAGCTCCAGTCCGTAACCTAAAATCATAGCCATTAAGCCTAAGGTAAAAGATGAGGGTTTCGGAAGCAAACGATCTGAATAATGGAGGAGAAGTAAAATAAATCCGTTTATGATAACAAACGCTCCAATGGCAGGCGATACTAAGCTGTCCATTAAAACAGCCGAATATAGAGCATACACCGGTAACAGCCGATGACCCTTCCGATACAATAAAAGCATGACGACTGCCGGCAAGTAGGCTCTGAAACAAAGAGGAAGATTTTGAAACCATGGGGATACATACAGAACAGGGGATAAAATCGCAACGACATAATATACTATCTTCATCGCGCACCTGTTAAAACGAATACATTATAGAGTTTATGGAAGTTTATTCCACTTTTCACCTTTACATTTTTTACCATTTTGTCGTCGTCCGTACTGACCTCCGTCACAGATCCAATGTAAAGATCCGGAGCAAAGTGATCGCCTATGCCTGTTGTAAAAAGAGTGTCGCCGACCACGAGATCCGCATAGAGATCAAAAGCGTATCCGTTAAGAGATTTCTTTTGCCCTTTTAAGACGCCGCCGTCGCCTGTGCGAATACTTCTGAAACTGATGGCGCAATCTTCATCGATAATGCTTCGAACCTTCGATTGGAAGGGACTCACTTCCGTAACATATCCTACAATCCCCTCAATGGAAGCATCGTCCCCCTTACCCATAGCCGATACTACCGTGTCGCCGACCTTTACGCCGTCACGAGAACCTTTGTTGATACTGAACCGTGAGAAATACATACCTGAGGATTTCGCCGTAATGCGTGCCTCCACCGGCTTATCTTTTCGATTGCTGCGAATAGCCTGGGCATTGGAAAGAAATTGCGAACGGTTCACAATATCCTGAAGATTCTTATTCTCTTCTTTCAATGCAGCAAGCTCATTTTTCATTTTTTTGTTCTCCCGGCTTAGAGAAGTTACGTGAACGAGGCTGTCGGTGCCTTCCGCCACATGGCCGAAAGCAACGCTCACTGAATTCGTTACAGGCGTTATGGCAGTGAGAATTCCCGTCTCCATTCCCTTTAAAAGATCGTGACCCGGCGTCGTAAAGCCCAAAAAGAACAGAATGATCATCGCTGCGCCTCTATATATCCAATTTTTCCGTATGGTCTTTAATGGGTTCATTCCCTACAACGCTCCACTTTCTAAAAAACTGTAAAATCTACTGTCACCTACGATAATATGATCGTTTACTTTAACCCCTAAAATATCGCCTGCCTGTGTCAGACGCTTGGTAAGGCGAATATCCTCATGAGACGGGGCGGGGTTCCCCGCCGGATGATTATGTACAAGAATGACGGAATGGCACTTCTTTGCGATGGCGCCTTGAAAAACATCCCTTGGATGGACCACCGTGTAGTCAAGGGTTCCTTTTGAAATGCGCTCCACATAATGGAGCTGCTTTTTTACATTTAAACCGATCACGTGAAATTCCTCGTGTTGAAGGCCTACAAACTGCGGCGCCATAAATTCATATACCGCTTTAGGGGAGGTAAACATATCGCTCTCTGACGATTTTAAGCGCATGCGCCTCGCGAGCTCCACCATCCCCACAAGACGGGCGGCCTTGCTCTTCCCGATGCCCTTAACAGACAAAAAGTCATCGTAAGTACCCGAAAGTAGACAGGACAGGCCGCTGCGACCGGGATTTTGATCACTTAAAGTATCGATAATGTTTTGCGCCACCTCAATGGCCGTAATGCCGTAAGTCCCGGTTCTTAAAAAAAGCGCCAGAAGTTCGCTGTCACTAAGCTTTTCCGGTCCGTAGGTCATGAGCTTTTCTTCGGGAAGCAAAGATGTATCACAGGCCGTGAGAGGTTTCCGTGGTTTTTGTTCATTCACCGATGCTCTCCCCCTTTAAATGCTCGAGAACCTTCGCTACAGGTAGACCGATCACCGTATTCGGATCGCCGCCGACAGTAATCTCAAAAGATTCTACCTCTTGAAAACCGTAGGCCCCTGCCTTGTCCCCATAAGTGTTCTTGTCGAGATAAGCTTTTAACTGCTCTTCGGAAAAATCTTCAAAACTCACAGTGGCCACATCATAGTCCACGTATTTTTCCTTGCCGAGAATTGCATATCCCGTTAAGACGCGATGCTCTTTTCCCCTTAAGCTATTCAGCATCCGTTCCGCATCCTGACGATTCAGAGGCTTACCTAAAATTGTGTCGCCGAGTGCTACGACTGTGTCGCTCGCTAAAATAACGTCATCCTCCCCCCGCTGAACGCTCATGGCTTTTTGATAGCTGAGCTGCATAACATAGATTTCGGGAGAAGAGACGCGGAGTGTGGATTCCTCAAATGCAGGCTTGGCTGTTTCAAAATGGATTCCCGCCTCCTCAAGCAATGTTTTTCTTCTGGGCGAAGTAGATGCCAAAATTAATGTCACGATGTAACCCCCATTTCCAGTAAGTGGCGACTCACTATCATCGCCGTGAGCCCGACGAAATAGCCCGTAAAAAGGCCGAGTAAAAGAAGTAGAGGCAGATAAGCCAACAATCCCATATTGTTTACCATGATAACGGCCGTGCCCACCTGCCCCAGATTGTGGAAAAACGAACCGATAAAGCTTACGCCGATAAGCGTCGCCGATTTGATGTAGCGATAAGCCAATATCATGGCCACGCAGGAGAGTAACGAGCCGGTAAAGCTGTAGAAAAATCCCGTCACGGCCCCTGTTACCAAAAGCAACATAAAACTTTTTAAAAGAGCGACGGTAAAACCCTCCTTCGGTCCGAATACGACAATGGTAGTTAAAATAATAATATTCGACAGACCGAGCCGCGCCCCGGGCATGGCAACAGGCAAGGGAATCATGGTCTCCAAATAACCTACCGCCACGGCGATGGCCAAGAGAAGCCCTAAGAATATTTGTTTTTTAATCGACATGGCAACCTCTTATTTTAACAATACATCCATCTTCGGCGTCTCATCACTCTTTACTTCGGCAATGATGCGGTGGGGTAGGCAAACAATCATTTCACCCGGTGTCTTTATAGGCGCCATGCGCAGACATATCCCGTCCGGACAATCGGACTCCGTCATGGTACCGCCTTCTTCACTCAATCGCAATATATTAGTCCCTCCATGGGCATGAAACACGAAATCCTTCCCATAATTTTCAGGCGTCATAGGGATTCTTTTCGTCTCTTTTCCATCGATTTGCACACTGATGTAGGTATTATTCGATTCTTTTTTCGGAATCAACTGTCCGGCGGCCAAACCCGCTGCTACGAGCACGACGATGAGGCCGATCAACACGTCTGTACGATTCATGGCTCCCCCTTTTTCAACCATATATTATATCATAGAAAAATTGTTCCCACGAAAAAAAGGAACGATGACAAGCACCGTTCCTTCCGGAAAGTATATGTTATTTCACTTTTTCATTGTCGGCAGCGATGTTTTTATCACTGTCAGCAGCGACGATTTTTTCCTTTTCGCCTTTGGCTTTAGCTGCTTCGGCTTTTTTAGCTTGAGCTGCTTCCGCTTTCTTTTGGCGATCTTTTTCTTTCATTTTTTCTACCCGTTCAGGATATTCCGTGTAAATTGCGCCGGTGGGGCACTTGGAAGCACAGATACCGCAGTTGATACATTTTTCGTAATCGATCTTTGCAAGATTGTCGTTTACATGAATTGCATCTTTCGGGCAGTTGCGTTCACAGAGACTGCAAGCGATACATCCGATGCTGCAATTTGTACGAACTACTTTACCTGCATCGTGTGTAGAGCACTTAACTTCAGTCTTTTGCTTATAGGGCATTAAACCGATAATGTGTTTCGGGCAAATTTCGATACATTTCTTACAAGCTACGCATTTTTCCTTATCCACAAAAGCGATACCATTGCGAACGTGAATTGCGTCGAATTCACAGACACTGACACAGGTGCCGCCGCCGAGACAGCCGGAGGAGCAACCTTTGGAACCGTGAGCGTAATCGCCGATTAGGCGGCAGTCCACGAGACCGTTGTATTCGTATTTGTCTTTCGAATGATCGCAGTCACCTTGGCAACGAACTACGGCAACTTGTTTTTCCATACCTTCAGCCGACTGACCCATAATTTCGCCTACAGCTTCGGCCGTCTCCTGACCGCCGATAGCGCATCCGTTGACGGGAGCGTCTCCTGCGACGATGGCATTGGCCATCCCTTCACAGCCGGGAAAACCGCAGGCACCGCAGTTGGCACCCGGTAGGGCATCTAGAACTTGAACAACTCTCGGATCCATCTCTACATGAAAGACTTTACTGGCAAAGGCCAAAAGAGCGCCCAGCAGCAAACCCATGACTCCGAGGATAATAACAGCATACATTACGTTTTGTACATCCACGACAAACGCCTCCTAAACTAATCCTTGGAATCCCGCAAACGCAATAGCCATTAATCCGGCACTGATGAGCGCGATGGGAACACCTTGTAGCGGCTTCGGAATGGGCATGATTTCCATACGTTCACGTAAGGCACTAAGTAATAGCAGCGCTAAAGTAAAACCGATGGAAGCACCTAAACCGCTGATAATCGTTTCAAAGAGGTTAAATTCACTTTGAATATTCAAAACGGTAACACCGAGTACCATACAGTTTGTCGTAATCAAAGGCAAGAAAACGCCCATTGCGGAATAGAGGGAAGGAGATGATTTTTTAATAAACATCTCTACAAACTGAACGAGGGATGCGATAACCAAGATAAACACGATCGTTTGTAAGTAACCAAGTCCGAAAACATCTAATACGAAGCGTTGCAATAACCAGGTAACGGCCGAAGCGATGACGACGACGAATGTTACGGCGACGCCCATGCCCGTAGCGGTTTCGGTTTTAGAGGAAACACCTAAGAAGGGGCAGATTCCCAAGAACTTCGCAAAGATATAGTTGTTAACTAAAATTGTCGATAAAAGAATTGTAATAATCGTTGACATGCTCTACCCCCTACGCTCTTTTAGCCATAACCGCACGATAGGCAGCAATCAACAAACCTAAGAGGATAAACGCACCGGCGGGTGATGTTAAAACGCCGATTCCGGGATAGGCTTCCGGGAAGATTTGTTTGTCGAGTAAAGTACCGTGACCAAATAATTCTCTGATAACGGCCATGGCCAACAAGGCGAGAGTATAACCGATACCGGTGCCGAGACCGTCGACAATAGACGGGATCAGCTTATTTTGATAAGCGAAACCTTCCGCTTCCCCTAAGATGGCGCAGTTAACTACGATCAAAGGAAGGAAGATGCCTAAAGCATTGTAGATTGCGGGACTATAAGCGTGTAAAACCATTTGAACTAATGTAACAAATGCTGCAATAACGACGATAAACGCCGGAATACGAACATTGCTCGGAATAACGTTTCTTAATAAACTGACGACTGCGTTGGAGCAGATCAATACGAAGGTAACAGCGACACCCATGGCGATAGCCGATGTAACCGATGTACTAACTGCAAGAACGGAACACAAGCCGATCATTTGCACTAAAATCGGATTGTTTTTAAAAATACTGTCTGAAAAAACTTTTCCTAAACCCATGACTTACCTCCTATAGTGCACTAATTTCTTCATAGGCGGGAAGAATGGAATTGATACCTTCAAGGACGCCGGTAGAAGATACGGTTGCACCTGTAATTAAGGGAATTTCATCTTCTGCTGCAGGCTCTTTATTGCCCTTAACTTCGCCGTTTTTAAAGGTCTTACCTTCAAACCCTTTGAAATAAGTGGGTTCTGTAATTTGAGTACCGATACCGGGGGTTTCAGCGTTTTGAATGTTTCTGAAACCGGCGATGGTGCCGTCGTTTAATAAACCGATGGCATTGGTCATTTCGCCGCCATATCCGTTTGTCTTATGGTTAATACCATAGCCTACGACTTCGTCACCTTTTTTAGCAACAAAAACGTCTTGAATGTCCCCGTATTTTTCAACGAGAGCTGCCTTTTTAGCTTCGTCAATAGGTTCAAAGGTGTCAGCCTTGTCGCCATAGATTTCTTGATATGCTTCAACAGATTTTTCAAATTCAGCTTGAGCGATAACATCAACAGTCATGCCGTTTACAACGGCCAAAAGTCCTGCGGATACGGCTGAAATAAGTAAGAGGATGAAGCCGGTTTTAAAATAATTTGCCATTTACTTTGCCTCCCCATATGCTTCCGTTTTGGTGAAACGTTCGATCAACGGGCTGGCTACGTTCATAAGTAGAATGGAGTAGGAAACACCTTCCGCCATATTACCTTTGGTACGAATAAGGGCCGTAATAAGACCGCATCCGATAGCGAAAATGATCTTACCCTTTGTGCCTTGAGGCGTCGAACTGTAGTCTGTCGCCATAAATAAAGCACCTAGCATCAAACCGCCGCCTAAGACTTCGTAGGGAATAATATCCATATTGATACCGAAGATGAGTAAGAAGACGACTGTTGTAAGAATGTAGATGACCGGGATTTTCCAATCGATCACTTTGCGGATTAATAAGTAGCAAGCACCGATTAACAATAACAGCGCAGAAGTTTCACCGATAACGCCACCGATATTTCCGAGGAACATATCTTGAAGCGGCGGTAAAGACGCTAGATTTTCACCGGATTTGATGATCGTAAGAGGCGTAGCGGCCGAAGCTGCGTCGACGCCAGGAACCGTATAGGTTGCCATAATTTGAGGCCAGGAAAGCATGGCCATGGCGCGACCTGCAAGCGCAGGGTTTACGAAGTTGCCGCCGATACCGCCGAAGGCTTCTTTAACGATGATGATCGCAAAGATCGACGAAAGCGCAGGCACGTACCAGGGTACGCCGGCCGGCATGTTCATAGCGAGTAAAAGACCGGTCACGACCGACGAGAGGTCGCCGATTTGACTTTCTTTACCAGCTATCTTTTGGTATATAAATTCACTGCCTACACAGCAAATCACACTGATTAAATAAATAATAAGTGCATTCATTCCGAAGAAATACACACTGGCAATAACCGCCGGTGCCAAAGCGATGATGACATCGCGCATGATCTTCGTTACAGATTCATTCGAACGAATATGAGGCGCTAATTGTACGAAGCGTCCATCTCCTTGTAAACTAGGAGATTTGGTTGTAACCTTGTTATCCATCTTGACCTCCTACTATTTACGAGCATTGGCGCGAACTTCGCGTTTAGCGAGTTTCGTGGACTCACTTAAGTAACGTTTTGCCGGGCAAACGAAGGAACAGATACCACATTCCATGCATTGATCGGCGTGGTATTCCTGACAAAGATCGATTCGATTACGAAGAATCGAAGCATTGATCCGCGTCGGATTAATATTTGCCGGGCAGTGATCCACACAACGACCGCATTGGATACAGGGGCCTTCTTTTGCATCGTCGATCTCTTCGTCGGTAAAAGCTAAGATACCGGAAGAAGTCTTCGTAATAGGCGAGTTGAAGTCGAAAATGGATTTCCCCGTCATCGGTCCGCCGCAAATAAATTCCACTACATTGTCTTTGACACCGCAGAAATCGAGAATATCTTGAACCGGCGTACCGACGCGAACGAGTAAGTTCTTCGGCTTTTCGATACCGGATCCGGAAACCGTTAAAATACGCTCAATAGAGGGCATACCTTTACGAATTAAATCATAGAAAGCTTTCGATGTTTGAACATTGGTCAAGAACACACCGACATCATTGGTAACGCCGTTTTGAGGAACAATACGTCCGCAAACCGCTTCCGATTGACGCTTGGAATCCCCTTGAGGATATTTTGTCTTCATCGTAGCGACTTTAAGAGTCGGATATTTCGTAGCGACCATTTCGTTGGCTTTTTCGATGGCATCAGGTTTGTTTTCTTCAATAGCCAGGTAAGCTTCATCGGTCTTGTAAAGGTCTTGGAATAATTTGAGAGAATCAAATAATTCGTCGGCCTGTTCAAGCATTAAACGGTGGTCACATGTTAAAAACGGTTCACATTCCGCGCCGTTTAAAATAACCACATCCAGTGCCGGATCGTCACTTTTCAGCTTCGCGTGCAGCGGGAAGCCGGCGCCCCCCATACCGACAATACCTGCGTTCTTTACTAAAGACACAAGCTCATCGATCGTTAAGTCTTCGTAATTTTCAATCGGTCTGATGGAAGGATCCAATTCATCTTTTCCATCATTTTCAATTACGACCATATCCGTATACATACCGTTTGCAGCATATCCTTTTTCAATGGATACGACTTCACCCGATACACTGCTATGTACGGCCGCAGAAATAAACGCATCGGAATTTCCGACGATTTGCCCTCTCAGTACGTGATCCCCTACAGAAACCGTAGGTTGACACGGAGCACCGATGTGTTGGCTCATTGGAATACGAACCACTTTCGGTGAAGGCATTACTTCAATAGCGACTCCTTCTGACAGCTCTTTGTGTTCATCGAAATGGACACCGCCGACAGAAAAAGTGAGATTCGTCTTTGCCATTCTTTCACCCCTTGCAATTTTAAAAAACGAATCGCCGTGCAAGCGTTTTGCCTGCAACGAGAAGAAAGGAACCTGCTGGTTCCCCTCTCCTTGGCTTTTCAGCTTTCATCTTTATTTATCTTATCAAAAGCAGTATTAAAAATCTAGTATTTAGAAAAAATGTAAGAAGGAAATGGTTAGGATTTTAAATTTTATTCTGTTTATACATTATAAAATAACACGACTATTCCCTTACTTGCGGGGAATAACCGTGTTACCGCTATTTTCTAAACAAATTAATCTTCAATTATAAATAACTTTTTCCCTCTGGGTACAAACTCTTCTTCTTCTGCAAAGCAGAAGATTTTTCCTCTCTTTTCAGCCCGGAGCGGAATGGTCATTTTCATACTTCCGAGAATTAAAACCACATCCCCCGTTTCTACCCACTCTCCGTCTTTACAGTTGACTTTTTCAATGCGGCCCGGCAATGGAGAATTCATAAAATTTTCCTCCTTATATAGGACCGCAGTTGCGGAGGAAGAATAATCTCGTTAACAATTCCCCTGTTCTTTGCCACATAAGAGGATAAGGATGCCTCGCCGATTTCCGTTCTCCTTACATTTAATATTTCCGCATCAAAAGCAGGCGCCATCACACCGATTTCAGCTTCGGGGAATGCCCCATAGGCCTTTCCTCCCATAGCAGGTGAACCCATCGCCATATACGCTCCGCCCAGCACCTTTCCCACAGCCACCGTTACCTTGGGGCCGCGATGATTCATGTACGCTTTGAGTAACTCGCCGCCGGAGGTGAGTACGCCTTCCCTCTCCGACTGCGTTCCCGGTAAAAATCCCGGCGTATCCACGAGACTCACCACCGGTAGATGAAATCTACTACATAATTTATAGAACGACGCCATTTTCTTAGCGCCTTCTGAATCGATGACGCCTCCCGCACAATCGGGATTATTGGCCGCAACGGCCACACGATGCCCCGCCACATAAGCAAATAGTGTCATAGCGTTGGGAGCCCATGATTTCCAAAGTTCTATAGAAGAATTCCCGTCGATAAGGCTCTCGATGACCTCCACCATAGAAAAAGATTCTTTCTCTGAGAGATAAGTTACAGGAGCTTCCATCTGTCGCTGCTCCCGTTTAAGATACCGGAGCAGCTTTCTTGTCGCCTCCTCCATCTCCTCTATTGAATCAGACAAAATATGACACCCGCCTATAGAGGCAAAGTGAGCGCTGTCCCCCAGATCCTTTAAAGAGGAATTTTCAAAAACAGAGGCCTTTACAATTTTAGGTCCCGTCAAACAAAAATAAGATTTATCTTTCACGGCGAGGGTAAAATCCGCCAAGGAGGATAAATAACCACTTGCCCCGATGCACGTTCCGTAAGATAAAAACAGATGAGGAACGATAAGATTATGACACGCCTGAAATACTTTTGCGGCGACAAACAAGGAACCTTGGCTGTCCAAAAGGTCAGCCCCCGCAGATGCCACGAGACCGATAAGAGGCACCTCCGCTTTCTCTGCAATTTGGAAACCTTTCAAAAGCGCCTTCCCTTCAAAAATTCCAAGAGCACCGCCGTGACGACCCTCGTCAAAGCCGTAGAGGACGACGGGGATTCCGCGAATCTTTGCAGCCGCTAAACTTACAGCCGAAGGGGCGCAGGGAATCAGTTCCAAACTATCCTTATCTGCCAACGCTGTCATTCGTTTTATTACATGATTCATACTATCACCTGCTGAAATTATACCCTTTACTGCAATTTCAGATACAAAAAAACCGCACCTCTCGGCACGGTTTAGTTGGTGCGGGAAAAGGGACTTGAACCCTCACGTGACGAATCACACAAGATCCTGAATCTTGCCTGTCTGCCAATTCCAGCATTCCCGCAAATCATTACTAAATAATTATAGCACAAAGTAAAATTCAAGTAAATGAATAATGTAAACGAAGGAAGTTAAGAGCACGAGATTTTTCGCACTCATTTCTCATAACCTCGAGGCTCCGGAATTGCTACAAATTATTATTTCTTTAATATCGAATCGATACATTCCTTGTTTTTTAATGTAGCGATCCACTCTTTCGGTATGGCATCGTAACCGTATAGAATGCCCGCCAATCCTCCTGTAACGGCACCAGTTGTGTCCGTATCGTCGCCAAGGTTCACAGCTGTTAAGACGGCCTCGCTATAAGAGCTTGTATTAAGTAAACACCAAATCGATGCCTCCAGAGTGTGGCGTACGAAGCCCGAGGACTCGATTTCTTCCATGGGCTTATTTCGAATCTCTTCTTCTTTGATTTCTTTTCCTTTGATCAAAGTTCGCGCCAAGTGAACATATTCTACACAAGCATTCATGGAAAGCTCATGACCGTGGGTTATGGCGGATACTTTCTTTATTTCCTCGTCGGTCACATCAAAAAAAGCCAGAGGTAAGATACGCATTAAGGATCCGTTTCCGTTTGAAAAATAATCGAATAAACCTTCGCCGCTCTGAAGGGCCATGCGAGTCGTCGTACCGACATCAAAAGTTTCATTTTCTGCGGTGTACGCATCCTCATAAAGCCAGCTGCAAAATCGTTCTCTCATATCTTCGCAGTCCACGCGGCCTTTTTCTTTTAGAGAATCTAATGTCGCAAGGGTCATGCTCGTATCATCGGACCAGGTTCCCGGCGCTTTATTCCATGTACCGTAACCTGTCATAGAATCGCAAATAAAACTTCCTCGCTCTGTAAATTCGTATGGAACGCCTAAAGCGTCGCCGACAGCAAGGCCGTAAATAGCAGATTTTAACATTTCCATCTCCTCCTACTCATTATAGTAGCATAGCCGGTTAACATTAGGTAAAGTGCGAAGTTTTTAGGCAACAAAAAACCGCACCTTTCGGTACGGCTTAATTTGGTGCGGAGAAAGGGACTTGAACCCTCACGTGATGACTCACACATGCCCCTCAAACATGCCTGTCTGCCGATTCCAGCATCTCCGCTCAACAATTATTAATATTACCATAAAATGAAGAGTTTGTAAAATGTTTTTTTACTTCTTTTAAAAACTCCTTCGCTTTAAGGAAAGTTTTATTATACATGATTTTCATTAAATGTAAAAGAGGAATCTTTTCAGATTCCCCTTAATTTTTCTTTTTATTTTTATCATTTGCAGCTCCTGAAACGGAGACATCGCCGATTCCGTTATAAATGACGTAAGCATTGGGCCGCATCAATCCCTTTACTTTCGGGCCGCTTACAAGCACATTCTGTTTAAAGACGATGGGGACATAAGGCACGTCTCTACGAAAGATTTTGTAAATCTTATCGACAATAAGCTTCTGCTCCTCCGGATTCTGTTCTTTTCTCAGATCCTTTAAAAGCTCATTTACTTCCTCGTTGCCGTAACGACTGATGTTCATGCTGCCGGAAGAGCCTAAAACAGCGTCCAAATCAGCTACGGCGGAAAAATCCATGCCTAAAACGGCCATTTGATAGCCCCCGCTTCTCAGCATAGAGCTTACATCGCCTGTCTGGGTACTTTGCTCCTCGCCCGCTTTTTCTTCATTACTATTTTCCACATTATTTTCCACGCCAGGGGTTTCTAAGCGAACCTTCAGTCCCACTTTTTTTAAATCCTCGGCGATCATTTGCGCTTCGGTATGCATGCGGTGGTTTAGGGGATTTGCAAGAATGCGCAGTTCCATGGGCCCGCCCTCTTTGTTTTCACGGTATCCGTCGCTGTCTACATCCAAGTATCCCGCCTTTTCCAAAATGCCTACGGCGGTATCCACACTTAAATAAGATTCTTCCCGCGTGAACTGACCGCTTGAAAGTTTCGGATTGACGAAAAAAGTAGCCATGGTTCCCTGAGAAAGATATAAGCTGTCGATGATACGCTCTTTATTGACGCTGTAATCGACAGCGCGGCGAAGATCCACATCCTGCAGGAGAGGATCCGCCGTATTCATGGCAAGGACCTCAAGGTTTTGCGTTTCAAAAGATTCAACCGTACTTTTTTTATCGCTTCGGTAGCGATCCCATGTATAGTCATCGATGGCGCAAAGGTCCACCTGCCCGGCATCATAGGCCTGTTGAATGGCCTTGTCATCTGAGAAGATTATGCCGACGATTTCATCGATATAAGGCAAGCTCCCATAATAGTTTTGATTTTTTTCAAGATAAAGGCGCTTGTTCTTGTCCCATTTTTTAAGAGTAAAGGGACCGGAAGCGACTACCTGAAAATTATCTTTTTCAAGCATACCCTCTTCCCCGTAAATATGAGCGGGTAAGATGGGGAAAGAGAGAAGTTCCATGTAATTTCCATAACTTTTGTCGAATTCGAAATCGATATTTCGGTCGTCGAAGACGATGGCCCGCGCAGCACCCTCTATATTGGAAGTACCCATAATGCGCCTCATGGCGTCTTTATAAATCGTTCCGTCCGGGCAGGCTTTTACCGCATCAAAAGTCTTCGCAATATCCGTCGTCGTAAGAGGCGTACCGTCTTCCCAATAAATATCTTTTTTTATGGTCAGACTGACGCGCTTTCCGCCGTCGGAAGTCTCAACGTGTTCCACCAGTGAGGGTACCATTCGTCCGCTACCTTCGTAGGTAAAGAGGCGATCGTAAAGTAAATTACTTAATTGATAGTATGAATTATTGTTCGTAAGCAGCGGATTTAAGGTATCGAAGTTCGTAAGAGGCACGGTGAGCGTTCCCCCGTCCGCTTCCTTCGGTCCTCCTTTTTCCTCGATCACTTTGCCGGAACCGGGCAGGATTCCGCAAGATGTAAGGAGTAGAGTCGCCAGTAGGAGGACGAGAAATTTAGATTTCTTCACCGCGCATCTCCTCGAGGGCCTCGTCCACTTGGCTGTAAAGGGACATTAAATCGCCTGAGTTTTCGAAAATTTTATCGGCGAGGGCCCGCTTTTCTTCCGCAGGCATTTGGCTTGCAATCTTTTGCTTTGCGTATTCTTCGCTGATTTGATCCCTTGCCATTATACGCTCAATGCGTACAGCGTCGTCGGCATCGACGAGCCACACTTCGTCGAAGGTGAGGCCTTCCTCTTCCAAAGCCTTCCTATTTTCAAAGAGCAGGGGCACTTCGAAAAATATAGTTCCCTTACGGTCCTCGATTATTTTTAAAATATATTTAGAAATGGCCGGATGCATGATGCTGTTCAGCTTTTTGCGTTTTTCCTCGTCGTTGAAAATAATTTCTCCCAATTTTTCACGATTTAAGCTTCCGTCTGAAGCGAGGATTCCTTCCGGAAAGGCGGCGTCGATTTCTTTTAAGAGATCGCTTCCCGGTTCCACTAAAAAGCGTCCCACTTCGTCGGCGTCGATTACCATATAGTCCCAGCCCAGCAAATAGGCGGAAAGGGCGCTTTTTCCCGAACCGATGGTTCCCGTAATTGCAATTTTATTTAGACTCATACCAATTTTCTCCTGTCTCTACATCTACTTTTACCGGTATGGAAAGTGGCAAAGCCGCTTCCATAGTTTCCACTAAAAGTTGTTTTACATATTCCGCTTCATCCGCCGGCGCTTCCACGATGAGTTCGTCATGAACTTGAAGTAATAGTCTGGACTTCAAGTTCTTTTCCTTTAATTTAGCGTAAACCGACACCATGGCTTTTTTTATCATATCCGCCGCCGTCCCTTGGATCGGCATATTGAGTGCGATACGCTCGCCAAAAGAACGCACGCTGAAATTTTTCGCGGCAAGTTCGGGAATATAGCGTCTGCGATGGAATAGAGTTTCCACATAACCTTGTTCTTTTCCCGTCTCCACGATTTCTTCCATAAACCGGTGCACACCGCTGAATTTATGAAGGTAATTATCGATATATTCTTTGGCTTCTTTTCTCGAAATATTTAAATCCTGAGAAAGACCGTAGTCGCTGATGCCGTAGACGATGCCGAAGTTTACCGCCTTGGCCCGGGAACGCATGAGTTTCGTGACTTCATCCTTGTCCACGTGAAATACCTGAGAGGCGGTGGTGGTATGGATATCGGCGCCCTCATTAAATGCCGCCTGCATCACTTCGTCTTTCGAGACGTGGGCTAAAATCCTAAGCTCGATTTGGGAATAGTCGGCGTCGATCAAGAGATGGTCATTTTTCGCCACAAAGGCTTTTCGAATGGAACGACCTACTTCCGTTTTAATGGGGATATTTTGCAGATTCGGCTCTGTCGAAGAAATCCGCCCCGTAGCCGTTACAGTTTGCCGGAAAGTGGAATGAATCTTGCCGTCTTCCGTAATTTCGGCTTTTAATCCCTCTACATAAGTGGATTGAATCTTACTGAGCTGACGGTAATCTAAAATTAAATCGATGATCTCGTGCTCACTGCTCAGCTTTTCCAAAACTTCCTGATTGGTGCTGTAGCCGGTCTTCGTCTTTTTAATGGGCGTAAGCTCTAAATCTTCGAATAGAACCTCCGAAAGTTGCTTCGGGGAATTAATATTAAACTCTCTTCCTGCCAGTTCGTAAATCTTTTTCTCCAAACCGTCGATTTCCTCGGTTAAATTCTCCCCAATGTCTTCGAGAACGGATATATCGCAGGTCATGCCTTCAAACTCCATAGAGGCCAAAGTTTCCACCAAGGGCATTTCGATCGTGGAGAAAAGATTCCACATCTGCAGATCCTCGAGCTTTTTCTTTTGATCCACCATAACTTTGGGAAGATAGGTGTGGATTTCGGAGAGGTATTTTACCATCTCCTCCTCCATCTCCAGAGGCGATTTTTTCTTTTTACCCTTTCCTAAAAATTCCTCCGGCGGGACGGCCGTATAATTTTCATACAATCCGATTAGATGGGACGGCTCATAATTAGATTTTGCAGGGTCTAAAAGATATTCGGCAATGGCACTGTCGAAATCCACCCCCGTAATCTCCATATCGTCCCGGAAGGCAAAGAGGAAAAGATCTTTTAAATCGATTCCGCAAATGTTCACCTTATCATCTTCCAGGAGCTCTTTCATCGCTTTAAAATCGTCATCCGTCGGCTCTTTTACAATATATCCTTTTTCCAGATCCGAAAGTAGAAGATAGAGAATCTTGCCGTCGCGATAGGGTTTTTCGTCGGTAACGATGTGGATCATCACCTTGTCCTTCCCTTTGACGGCATCTAAAGACTCTTTCATAGTAACGACATTTAAGCTTTCGACGCCGGTTTCTTCTACTTCACCCTCTTCGCCCGGGAGACGCTTCAAAAGCGTGAAAAACTCGTAGCGCGTGTAAAGTTCCCGAAGACTGTCCAAGTCATAGGGATTGCGCTTTAGATCTTCCAGTTCGAAGTCCAGGGGCATATCCGTAATAATTTCCCCGAGTTTTTTACTGAGAAACGCCTGTTGTTGGAATTCGATAAGATTTTCTTTTCGCTTCTTCCCGCTTATGTCATCGATATGGTCGTAAACACCTTCCAAGGAATGGAAATCTTTTAAAAGCTTAATGCCCGTCTTTTCGCCGATGCCCGGTACGCCGGGAATATTATCGCTGCTGTCACCCATAAGCCCCTTTAAGTCGATAAGTTGATCGGGGGTGAGCTCGTATTCCTTTTTAATGCGATCCACATCGTAAACCTCGAGATTGGTGATCCCCTTTTTCGTCATAAGGGCGAACACATTCTCGTCCACGAGCTGAAGATAATCTCTGTCTCCCGTTAATAAATAGACCTTATGGCCTGCTTCTTTCCCGAGAGACGCCACCGTCCCCGCCAAATCGTCGGCCTCATATTCCGGGGAATCCACAGTCTTGATCTTCATGCTCTTTAAAATTTCCATCAGATAGGGCCACTGCTGATCCAGTTCCGTCGGTGTCTTTTGACGGGTACCCTTGTATTCGTCGTAAAGTTTATGTCGGAAGGTTCTGCCCTTTTGATCGAAACACACGAGCAAATAATCCGGATCGATTTGCTCAATGGCATTTTCCATCATGGAAACAAAGCCGTACACCGCATTGGTATAAAGCCCCCGTTTCGTTTTTAATAGAGGGAGCGCGTAAAATGCGCGAAAAAACAAACTGCTCCCGTCGATAATTAACATAGTATTCTGGTTCATAGATCCTCCTCTACATTATTATACACAAGACTATGTAAAAGCTTAAAACAATCGGTACGGGATTTAATATAACCGCCAAACCCCTTTGGATCTACTTCCGCCTTCTGATACAATTTTTTAAAAGAGGTGCTCTATGGATTTTAAAGATATTTTATTATTAAGTTTACTGGAGGAGACCAGTCACCCGAAAAATGATCCCGTTGCTCCCACCGATATAAAGAATCTTTTCCGCTCTCACGTTGTCGCAAAGGAAAATGAAAAAACTCCTTCCCTCTACCCCGCCCGCTACGCCTATCCCGTCATAAAAAAGAGCTTAACGCCTATTGCCGACATCACCGTCGACGAAGAACACGCCATCGTGCTTATGGGGCTTAAAGACGGACTAGCCATGGCTGCCGGCGTCCTTGAACTGGGCTACCGCCAGGAGGAAGTCATGGAGGGGTGGCGTGGCGCTCGGAGCAGTATACTCGACCTGTCGAAAAGCCTTGCGAAACACTTTACCCCTCCCGTCGCCCTCGTCATTACCTCAGTCGCCCATCCGGGAGAGCTTCTCTTTATGGCGCGAGACGGAGAAATTTTAATGGACGCAATTGAAGGATAATAATATTTAAACGGCAGAAAGCAGAGAGCGTTAAACTCTCTGCTTTCATTCATTCCGATATTATTTTTTAATAGTGAGCACCGTATTAAGATTGCGACCAGGCGAAGTAATTACTCTGCCATTGGCATAGAGAGCGGAAGATGCACCGCCGTCTAAATTCGTCGCTTCTACGCAACCCAGTTGAATCATGGCATTGGCCATGTTCACTACCGTGGCCTTCCCTGTTACGATGACTACCGTGCCGTCGGCCTTTACGCCGATAGCGGAGCGGCCCGCATTTTGATTGCGAATCTTTCCTTCATAATTTGACGCCGCCGTAGCCGCAATATTTTTTCCGTCTTTTACGAGCATGGGTCCGGCCGCTACAAGAGCATCTACAGTTTCCCCGGCGAGACGAGGTTCTTTATCTAAAACAATCTTATCTTGAATAGCGTCTCCTACTTTGATCATTCGAGGAATATCTGCCTTATTAACGGCATTGGCCGCGAAGAAAATAATATATCCGTTCTGAGGAATTCCCACATTTCCTCCGCCTCCTGTTGAAATGACCTTACCGTTCGTTACGACAAAATGTGTCCCTTGGGGAAGCTTAACACTGTTTCCGTAATATGGATTAAATACGGCGATGGCCGTGTTATCGTTTAGACCGGCATTCGTATACCAGGCGCTGAATTTACCGTGCCCCGTATCGAAAGAGTGAATCACCGTAGGCTGACCGATAATACTTTTTCCGGAAGAGGTGCGCACAAACGCGCCGTCATTTCCGATACCCTGAATCACTTGTCCCTTGCTCACGATATTACCGTAAGGAACGAGCGTGCGATAGGCATCGAAAAAGTTCCCGTTAACAGCTACCATGGGTTTCGTCCGTTTAATAATAGAACCGAAGGATTCGGCGCCGATTAATCGATTATTTCCCTTTTCGACGTTGAATTTTAAATTCGGATCATTGGGTACCGTGACGATATTAAGGCGAACGCCCGCTACCGTCTGTTTTGATACGGAAACATTGCCCGCTGTAGACGGTGCCGGAGCCGGTTTCGGTTGAGGAGCCGCGGGGTTAGACGGAAGCTTTACCTTAGAGCCATCATATGTTCCGATATGGACCACGCGCTTTGCATTGTCATAGCCCACCTTTTTAGAGAGCACCTCACCTAAACTTCTGATCTTTAAAAAGTTATAGCCTGAAATATTACAGCTTTCCGCTTCTCGAATAGCGCCGTTGACTTTTACTTTCGCATGACCCATTACCACTTGAGAATCGGGAACTTCGACTGCTTCGGTCTTTCCTTCCTCTCCGGGAGAGGAAACATAAGCTTCGCCCGGCACAACTTCGACGACCCTTGCTTCCCGATCGTAACGAACATTGATCTTATCACCTGTATCACTTAAGCCCTTTACCACATCGCGGAGCTTAAAATAATTATAGCCATCGATATTATAGGCTACACAATCTACTACACGATTGTTCACGACAAACGTCTGCGTCGTAGGCTTTGCCGCCATAACCGAGGCAGGTACTAAAATAAAGACAGCTAATAAAATTGACGTGAGCACTCTCTTCATACTTTACCTCCTTTTTTATTTCTTAAGTCGATTATATAATATATGATTAAATATGCAATCTTTGAGAAGTTTAAAAATCAGATTTATCAAACCCTCTTTCGTTATAAGAGGATATAAATGATAAGATATATTCGATCCGATAGTATGATGCATTTGTAATGCTTTAAGTCACATGATTTCCTGAATCTTGTGATCTAGAGATTACGGATTTTTTCCTAGTCTCTCATCTGGTTAGTAGCATTTTAGATGCTTTTACATAAATAGGTATAGATTTAGTTACAATTATTAAGGAGGAACTATGAAGAAATTAGCTATTGTTCTATGCGTCCTGTTGGCGCTTACAGCATGTAACAAAGAAACCGCAGTAAAAAGTAATTCGAATGAAAATACCGCAGTTTCTCAAAGCGAACAAGAAACCTCATCTGACAAACAAGAGAATTCAAATATCGGAAAAAAAGTGACTGATCCTAATATAGGAACATTTACTGTTGTCAATCAGTCTGGGCCTATTAATAAAGAATACTCTTCTGGCCCTCTGAAACTTTTTTTAAAGAGCATCTCGGTTATGGAATTTGAACCCACCAAACAAGCAAAGGAATTATTTGGAGAAGATATTAAATCGACAATATTTGTTGAAATGAAAACTTCTAATACCGAGAAAGAAACTAACTCATTCTACCCCGATCAAGGGGTTCTCGTGGTGAATGAAAAAGAACAGATAAACGCCGATCTTGCCTCCAGCGAAGAACTGGGAGGAGAGTTTATAGGCACCGTTGAAAAAGAAGGAGTAGTCGTATTTTATTCTAAAACTCCTGCAAATGAGATTAAGAGTTTTAAATTAAAAGTTGACGCAGCACATGACGAAAATTTAAATACTCTGGGTGATGATATTCTGATTGATTATAGCTACAAGTAGGAACGTGTAGACCTACTGAAATTACATTCTGGTGAATCTTTATAAGTTTGAATTAATCTATTAAAAAAGCCTGACTGCAAATGCAGTCAGGCTTTTTTAATATCTTTGGTGCCGGAGGCGGGATTCTGGGATATAGGCATACAAACCGCATGATATAGACATTTAATATAAATAGTGTGCAACCAATGTGCAACGATAAACAATAAGATAGTTTTCTGTTTTCAAGCCAAACTATGAATTCAGAAATAAAAAGCTTTCTGAAATTTTTTGCAGGTCGTTGCTACTCAATTTCATTCAGCCATTCAATATTTGTGATAGAATTTAGAATGATATCATAGCAGAAAATAAAAGAGCATAAAATGACAACACCAATATAAAATGTAAGGAGTGAGAATAAATGAAGAACAAACTTCAAGAATTAGAAATCAGAAAAAGAGATTTAAATCAAAATATACAAACCATTTCACAGCATTTTTTAACCAGTTACGAGGAAGATTTTGCTATTCGATTCGCTCATGAATCTACAAAGATGGAAGGAAATACTCTTTCAATTTTTGAAGTCAAAACTCTCCTAGTAGATCAAATTACAATAGGAGGAAAGAAATTAAGAGAACTCTATGAAGTAATTAATCATCAAAAAGCTTTTGAGTATGTAAAAAAATCTATTCTAGAAAATAGAGAGTTCACAGAAGAATTAATCAAGGATCTCCACCAGATCATTACGGAAAATATTTTTCCCGGAGGTATTTATCGTCAAACCAATGTACGAATCTCCGGTGCTTCTTTCATTCCTATCGATTGGACGGAAGTCAGAAATGAGATGTCATATTTTATAGTACAATATGCAACTCGAAAGAAAGACTTATCAACGTTAGAACTAGCTGCATGGGTACATGCAGAGTTTGTAAAAATTCATCCTTTCTCTGATGGCAATGGTAGAACAGCACGATTGCTTATGAATTATATCCTAATGGCAGATGATTTCTTACCCATTAATATCTCTACAGAGAAACGAGCTGAATATTACGAAAGCCTCGATCAGTACGCTATAGATCAGAACCTTGAAAAGTTTTTATTTTTGATTTGTGAAGAGGAAGAAAAAACAATTAAGGATTATGAGATTGAATTACAGATAGAAAAATCTCGCTTCTTTGAAAGATGATTCTACTGAAATTCCTTTATAAACTTTTCTCTGTTTGCTTCGGAGGTTTTGCATGAACAATAAATTTAACATGACAGTTCCACAAAATATTGCTTTTGCCAAACGCAATTTAGTGGACAGCATTTATAATAGTGCCAGACTCGAAGGTTTAAATGTTACCTTCCCAGAAACATATACCATTCTTGAAAAAGCTAAAATGCAGAACGTAGATATTTCTACCGTCAGTACAATTCTAAATTTAAAACACGCATGGCAATTTCTTTTGAAAAACATCGAAGAACCTATCACTCTTGATTTTATTAAAGACCTTCATTATGAAATTGCAAAAGATGAAGCTCTTGCATGGGGAGAACTCCGGACAGGTCGTGTTGGTATTGGTGGGACAGATTACGTACCTCCTATCCCGGAAGAAAACGAAACTAAAACAAAACTATCATCTTTTGAGCAAATAGATAATACAACGGAAAGAGCGATCGAACGAATGCTTTGGATGATGAAGGCTCAACTTTTCTGGGACGGTAATAAACGAACCGCTTCCCTTATTGCTAACAAAGATCTTATTTCACATGGCAATGGAATTTTAACCATTTCTGAAAAAGATATTTTGGAGTTTAATACTCTCTTGAGCGATTTCTATTCCACAGATCAAAAAGGTAAACTTAAAGAAATGATTTACGATAAGGGGATTAGCGGAGTAGAGTTAAAAGAAAAGCAACTCCCCTCTTACGACGAAATGAAAAAACGAGCTCAAGGAAAACTTCAAGCTTCAAAAGACGAAGATACACGTGAACAAAATAATTTAGAAAGATAGTCTATTTTTTCTCATGAGTCTGAAGCCAATGATTGGAAAATATATTTTCAGTCGTTGGCTTTTTCTATTCCTCACTAATATTTGATATAATCAAAGTAATCTAAATTTACCTTTTTTCACACAAAAGAATACGCAGACATTAGTGATCTGAATTTACAATTATAAGAGTACCTATGGAGCAAGATTATTTACAAGGACTCTTTGCCTATTTTCAATAGGCGACGAGTCCTTGTAAGTTACAATTCTTGTAACATAGCAAGCGAGTGTCTTGGGTACCCATTTTGAAAAAATGAGTACCACAATGCTTGTTGAGGAGTTCCCCAAACCCCCGAGTTTAATTTTGATTTTTCAAAATTAACGGGATAATCCCGAACCCTTATTAAACTATTTTGTGAAAGGAATTTCAGCTATGAGTGAAAAAAGATATCGAAATATTCAACGAAAGTTTCGTTTTTCAGAAGAAGAAAATACTTTCTTCGAAACCCTCTTTGAAAAAAGTCGATTTACTAATCGCAATGATTTTATTATCCACCTGCTCCGCAATCGAAGAATAATTAATATCCGTCTCAATGATGGACAACTAAATCAAATGCATACTGATCTCTCGCAAATCGCAAATAATATAAATCAAATTGCTCGCAGAATAAATTCTACCAATTCAATTTACCAAGATGACATTAACGATATTTTAGAAATTAAAAACCAACTGGAAGATATTCGTACCGACCTTCATCTTCTATACAAAACTGTTAAGGTTCAGAGGGTATAAGTTATGGCTGTTATGGTAAAAGGTGAGCCAATTAAATCAACTTTGCAAAAAGCAATTAATTATGTTGCAGACGCTTATAAGACCAAAGACAAGATATTAGTTTCAACGCATGGCACAAGCATTAAGTATGGCGAGAGAGATTTTTTAGAAGTATGGAACACGAATACAAATCGACAAAAGAAAGTATTGGCAAGACACTTCAAACAATCTTTTGCTCCGGGAGAAGTTTCTCCTGAAGAAGCACACGAAATAGCCTTGGAATTTTGTGAACGTTTTTTAAAAGACGAATATCAATATGTAGTAGGAACACACGTCGATACAAACTGTATTCATAATCACATTCTTTTTAATAATATACGAATGACGGATTTTAAAGCCTATAACATTACAAGAGATATTCCTATCATTAGGCAAATCAGCGATGACATTTGTAAAGAACATGGACTATCTATCATCGATCCGAATAAGGAAAAAGATTTTCTAAACAACCATCATCGGAACGCAAGATCATATTATGAGGATATGTGTTTGAAAAAAGGTCTGTCCTGGAAAGCAAAAATTCAGTCCGGGATTGACTTATGTATTGAACAAGCAACAAGCTATGAGAATTTTCTTTTATTAATTGAAGAGATTGGACTTGTTCATGATGACAACGGAAAGTATCTGAAAATTAAATTCCCGGAACAACAAAAGTTTACAAGATGCAAGGAACAAACACTTGGAAAAGACTACACACGTGAAGCTATTCAAAATCGCATCGAACAAGAAATAGAGATCAAAAGTCAGATTGCAAATAAACCTAAAATGTATATGCAAGATCCTAACTTTATCAATCAAACAAAGCAAAGAATTCAGGATGATCTCAATACTATTTTCAGCGAAGAAAAGACCTTCCGTGATTTCATGGAGCGTTTTTCCTCTCTAGGTTACAGTTACGACCCTGATGAAAAGGTCTATATGCTCGAAGATAATCTTCGAACTATTACTTGTCCGGAAGCTAGACTCAGTAAAAAATATCATATGGGACAAATACAAGCTGCATATCGCGAAGCCGACATCGATGTTTATAAACAACAATTCGTCGATTATAAAGTCATCAATCGAACAAAATATGCTATGGAGTCAGCTATAAAATATGCTTCATCTTACGACGAATTTTTAAACGAGATGAGAAAGAAACAATATGATTTTAAGGAGTACCGTGGAGAACTCTACTTGAGACATTCAAGTGATGAAGATTTTACGCTTGTACATCCTACGACGTTTGGAACGGACTATACTAAAGAGATGATTAGCTTTTATATTCAGAACAAAACAATTGGTCAAGAAGATGTTCGAAGTATCCGGTTTGAAAAAGGTCTTACTCAGAATGAAGTTTTCATGAGAAATATGACGATCATGAACGATAACTATCTAATCTTGAAAAAACACGGTATTAATAGCTTCTCAGAAATTACAGATGCAATTAATTTCTACAGCAACATTCAGAAAGAAAACAATGATCGGATTAAAGAGATAAAAGAGCTCACAGGAGGCTATTTAACAGATTTAAAATTAAAGTCCGAGCTAACGGACCTCTATAACGACAATCGTCGCTTAAAAGCTTCTGTGGCAAACCTTCATAAAATTCATGATAACTACTCACGATATTTGGAACTTAATGATCGATCAAAAGAAAGACTAGATAAAGGTACGCCTAGC
>QWCK01003452.1_pt1 | contig 38399 bp, 49 predicted proteins | sample 1972571 | NCBI WGS metagenome assembly QWCK01 (sample SAMN09866710, study PRJNA288562) | Human gut metagenome isolate term2_stool, whole genome shotgun sequencing... | isolation source: gut | host: Homo sapiens | place: USA: California | reverse complement strand
TATAAATATGTTAATTAATTATTATATAGTTAATAATCTTTTAAGAATGTTAATGGTATAATAACTACATAATAAATAGTTAGGAATTATTTAATAATTGAATATTAATTGTAAGTGTAGGATATGAAACCTTAAAATTAGGCTATAAATTTTATGAATGTATGCTTGAAACCATAAAAGAAATCTCATCACGCACAGGACATTATGATGAGAATATCCATAAATTTGTAAAAAACAAATCAGATGAAGCTAAATCTAAGTGGTATAAAGCAGATTATGATAAATGTAAAATAAAAGACTAACAAATGGAAGATGAAATAGGTAAATTAGAAAAAGAAATAATCTATAAGGGTTATACGGGATATATCAGACAATATCGTAATAGATGGAAACAATGGAGAGGCATTTTTGTGGTTATTCCCAAAGAAAACAAATTATATGAAGTAGATTATAGTGATTTAGACTTAAATATTCTTAGAGAGATAACTTATTCGGAAGATGGTTTTACATTTGGAGAACATAAACCAGATAAAGAAATAAAAACACTAAAAAATGATGATTGGGTATTAGGAATAGAATTTATTGACAAAAAAGAAAAAGACCTAAAAGAAGTAGAAGAAGAACTAAAATCTCTTATAGATGAAATTATAAAGGATAAAAAATGATTGTAGTTTTTTCACACCCTAAAGGTGGAGTAGGAAAAAGTATGTTAGCTTTTAATTATGCTATATATTTGCGAAAAAAAGGAATTGAAGTTACTGTAATAGATTTAGACGGGCAACACTCTATATCAAATTTTAATAAAATTAGAATTGCTTTTAATATAGAACCTACTTTAAATATTCAAACCTACGATAATACTAGTGAATTAGTAAGTTTTTTAAATCAAGTTTCAAGTAAAGATATGATAATCATTGATACAGGTGGCTTCGATAGTTCAAACAATAGAATTGCTTTAGCATTTGCTGATAAAATTATTACTCCTGTTTCTGATAGTCCTGTAGAAATCATGAGATTATTAAATTTTAGTAATATATTAGATGAAATTGAAGTAAATTTAGATCACAAGCTAAAAACTTTTGTAGTATTAAATCGCATACACCCTAGCTTGAGGAATATTGATTATGTGAAAGAGCCTTTTAAAGACAATCCTACTTATCAATTCTTAAATAGCATTGTAAGAGATAGAGCAAGGTTTAAATTTTCAGTATCAAATGGAAATTCAGTATTCGATGAGCCTGAAAACATTAGAGATGAAAAGGCTATTTTTGAACTTAATAGCCTTTTTAATGAAATCGAAAACATTATTATATCATAAATTAAAGGAGTGAAAAATGAGCAATAAAAAATTATCGATAGAGGCATTAAATGCAATACAAAAAGGAAGTGAAGTTGTAGAGCAATATACTAATGAAGAGCAAATTGATGAGGCTGATGTAGTAAGAAGAAAAAGACCTAGAAAACAATATAGAAATTTTAGTGTAAATTTTGAGATAGAGGACTATAACAAATTCCAAATTTATTTAAACAAAAACGGAATAAACAGCGGTAGTGGTTTTATAAGAGATTTACTTAGAGACAATGGAATTATATAAAAATAAATAAAAAACTAAATTTCAATGAGAGAAAAAATGAGTGATATAAAATCGAAATATGTAAAGATACAAATACTTAAGCAAAAAGGAAATATAGCTTTTATACTAGACCAAACAAACAACCAATATATGGTTATAGAAATTGTTGGTGCTATCTGTATAAGTGAAACAACAAACGAAACATCTTATAAAAAAGGCTATATGCCATTATATACAGGCAAAATAGAAGATAAGCAAAAAGTCGAAAAATTTTTTAACTCCAAAACAATAAAATAATCATACAACAAGCTATAAGAGTAAAATAATATTAGAGAGTTTAACTCTCTAATATTACTTCTAAATTTTCTTTTAATTCGTTGTATTCGCTATCATCTTTAATAGGTTTTTCTTTAATAAAACCTGCCTCAATCATTTTGTCTTGTTTAATCTCTTTATAATACTCTTTAGCAAGTTCTTCTAAGGCTTTGCAAGTTTCATTATCTAATAAAGACACATCAGCAAATACACCTTTTATATCATCTTTTGTAGCCTTTATTTCTTCATCACAATGTAGATAGCTAGTTATTAATTCAGTTTCAATTTCACCACCCTCTAAAGCTGTTCTATAATCTTGCATAATAGAGTATTCAGTTTCTTTAGGATTTTCTTTTTCATTGTAAATTTCATTTAATAAAGCTATTAATAATGGCATTTTTACTTTTTTAATATCAGTATTACCCTCTTTATCTCTCAAATCACAAATACTAGCAATACCCTCTTTTATGGTATTTTCACGCTCTTTTTTTAGTATTTCCATTTGTGATTTATTTTCATAGATATTTTTTAATTTCTCGTAAGTTTCTTTTACTTCTTGTATCTGATTTTCATCTAAATTTATTGTCATTTGTTATCCTTTACATTTGTCTTCTAATTTTAGAGTTTTGAGTATTAGCAGTTTTTTCTGTGCTTCGTAATTCTTCTTTTTCTTTATACAGCTCAATAGGATAAAAAAAAGTATTGCCACTTTTAGGGTCTGTTACTTCTGCATTAAAAACTATTCTACATCCTTTATCTTCATATTTTGCAGGTAATTTACCAGGAATTTTACCTACAAAATAGCCTTTTAATTCAAGTCCATAGCCTTTTGAAAATTTGCTATATTCATAAAATTCTATCTCGCAGTTTAATTCATCTTTTACCTGCTCTTTAATATCTTGTGCTACTCTTTCTATTGTTTTTTTATCTACTAATTTATTGCATTTATCCATATTTATATCCTCTCTTATCTTTGTCTATTTCTATTTTTATTTTCTGTTTTTTGATTATCACTTTGTTTGCTCTCTTCTTTATCTTTTTGCTTCATCTCTTCTTTTATGTCTTCTATTGCACTATTATCTATCTCTTTATACTCATCAATTAGTTTTTTCATATTGTCTATATCGTTATCATATTTAATAAAAGAAGTTATCATAGGCTTCATTTGCACTTTATCATTGAAATTTTTTACCGCCTTAAAAACATCTTCAAATATATCTTTTAGCTTAACATCTGTTCCTTGTATATAAGGCAATATATATTCGCCTGAAGGTGTGTCTATTCCAAATTGCTGTCCTACAACATACGCAAAGCTTTCCGCTTCGGCTTCTTTTCTTGCTAGTGATTTATCGATTTCTTTATTTTCGTCTTTTTTATTATCTATATTGTGTATAATTCGATGACCCAACTCGTGGAGTAGAACTGATAATTGTTTTTCTACTGACATAGAGTTATCTACAAAAATTTTATGTTCTCCACCACTATAATTATAATAGCCTAATTGAGCTTCTTTTATCGGTTCAAATTTTATAGTTACATTCATAGCCGAGCTTATTTCATTAGCTATTATATTTAGCTTACTTTTAGTATAGTCTATAGTCTTTATATAGTCTATATCTTCATTTATAGCCTTTTTATAGCCTTTTTCAAATGCGTCTGTTTGTGATACGTCAAATACCTTGCCACTTAATCTAAAGTTTGTTGTATATTGTGGTTTTCCGTCTTCATCTTTTTTTTGTATTTTTTTGCCGTCATCATCAAGCTTAACAATCACTTTTGGTTTTCCGTTTTCATCGGTTATTGTTTCTGTTTCCCATACAGGCGATTTTAAAGGAACATATATCATTAAGGGCTTACTATTTTTATCTACCTCTACATTAAGTGAATTCCAATCTTTTTCCGATTTAATAACACCTGAATAAGGTAAATTCATAGCTTTCATTTGTCCGAAAATAAGTTGATTATTATTTAAGCTATAATTATAAAGGTTTTTAAACTGCGAAATAAATTCATTATATGTTTTAATAGCACCTTTAGCCGTTACAGGGTCTTTTAATTGTGTTTCAAGCCTTTCAAATGCCTTTGTTGTTAATTCTTTCATTCTCTCATTTTTTTTAAACCAGGTATCGGTTTCTGCTTCTGCTTTTTCTTTAACTTCTGTTTTTTCCTCTATAGGAAATCGTCTAGCGGCGTTATACATATAACCTAGTATATTATCAGCTTCTTTGCCTTTCTCTAAACTTTCTTTAAACTTTAATTTTGCGTCTTCGTTATCTGTATTATCAATATAATCTAAAATTTGTTCTACTGATATTTTTCTACTACTTCCGTCTTTGTTTCTGTAACTAAAAGTATTATTTTGATTAATTTGACTTTCCTCTATAAAATTAATTAACCAATTTCTAAAATCTTTTTCTTCCATTTTTAACCCCTATTTTTGCTTTCTTACACTTGAGTTTTTATTTTCTTGTGTAGGCTTATCATCATCTGAATTCGTAAAAATATTATTGAAATCGTTGCTTAGATTTTTAATATTTTCTAAATTATCTTCTAAAGATACATTTTGTTTTTCATTTTCATATTTTCTCATATCCTCTAAAGCATTAAAAGCATTAGGGTTATGTTCTTTTGTGATTTTTCCGTCTTTAGTTTCTTCTAATGGTATAAACTCATTTGTGCTAAGAGATGATAAAAGCATAGTATTATCATCAAGGCTATATAAATCTTCTAAATCTGATTTTAATAATTCTAAATTTGGTCTATCAAAAGTATTGTTTTGTAATAATTCAAAAAGTTCATCTATTTTATCTTCTTTTGATATTAAATAATAATCAGCTTCTTCAAATGTATCCTCATTTAATTTTAATTCTTCTTCTACACCCTCTTTTGAGTAATAAGAAATCGTATTTTCATCAAATACATAATAGAAATCTACTTTTTCTTTGTTATCTTGTGTATTTTCTTCTTTGTTATTTTGTGTATTTTCTTCACTATCTGTATTTTGCTTATTTTGACTTAATTCTGTTATTTTTTTTGTAACTATTTCATCGAAAAAATCATATAAATTTAGTTGTTCTGTTTGACTTGTTACAGCTTTTTCAAATTCTTCTATAAAGCTCTTTTGAATTTCTTTTTTTAAATTTAGTTTGTTTTCAAAATCTAAACTAATAAATTTATCTATATTATCATCATTGGCTATATTAACAACTAAGTTATCTTTATAACTCCACTTATAATTTTTGTTATCAATAGTTGTTTCTAACCCCTCTAAAGATATAGTTAAATTTTTTGCAAATTTCGCTTCATTTTCATTTCTATCAATTTCTGTAAAAACTTTTTTACCTATATCTCTTGCGAATTTTACCTCTCTATCATCATAAAGATAAGTTTTTGTAACATCTATTTTAATATCTACTTTAGTATCTAAACTTGTTATATTGTTTGTATCTTCTATAAACATTTTAACTCCTACAAAATAAAATTAATTTGTAAAAGTATAGCAAATATTTTTTAAAATTGTATAAATATTACAATTTTTCTTATTTATTTTATTATTTTAGTAATTTTTCTATTTTTTCCAATAAGAATAATATCTCTTTTTTTTCAGTTAGTTCTTCTTTGTATGCTTTTAATAGTTTTTCAAGTTCTAAATTTTGAGATTTTATATCTTCTGCATTTTTATTAATTTCTTTGATTAGTTTATTGTTTATTATATTTGTAGCATTGTCTATTACATTTGAAATTTGACTACTAGAACCATTAAAACCTGCATTTATATCACCTACACAAAGGCAACCAAAACAACTGCTAAAAAGCATAAAAATTATTAAAAATATTTTTTTCATCTTAATTAGTCCCCTCGTTATTTAGTAATTGTTTTAATCTTTCAAATTCTAACTCTAAGCCGTATTTTTCTGTTGTTTCATCAACTAACAAAATCTTATGTCTTTTTAAAAGTTCTTTTTTTAATTCATCATTTTTTAAAATTTTATCTACTACGCCGTTATTTATTTCATTGTATCTTTTTACAATATTATTGTTTTCGGTTTTAATTTTATTGTTATACTCATCAAAAGCTTGATTAATTCCGTCTTCACTACTACTACTCCATACAGCACTAAAACCGAAATTTAAAAGCAATATTAATGATAAAAATATTCTCATTTTTCAGCCCCTTTTGTATTAATTACATTTTGTAGCATATTTATTATCTCAGCATTAAAAATTCTTTTTTGCTCTATTTCAGCTTGTAATTCTAGTAGTTTTTGATTTTGTATAAGGATATTTTTAGAACTAACTTCCAATTCTCTATGAGCTTTGTAAATTTTATCTATAATTTTTTGAATTTCTGATATTGTTTCTTTATCTAATGCTTCAAATTTATTTAAAGTTTGATTTCCTAGCCTTGCACCAATACCCCAATCTCTACAACCGCCACAAGCACCGCCACCACCTGCACCTGAATTTATTTCAGTAAAGCCCCCTGTTTCACCTTGATAATTACCCTCTTCTTTGTCTTTTTTGACTGCTTCTTCGTCTTTATTTATATCTTTAGTAGGATTACAAGCATTGCTAAGCAATTGCTCTTTGCTTACCTTCATTGCATTTATTAAAGTTTCATAGCATATATGTGAGCCGTCTATTCCATTGCTAGCATAATAACTAACATAGCAATTAGATTTAGATATTAAATTTCCTGCTATCCTGGTGCCTTTTTTTACAGGCATACTAGCCCACTCTCTAGCTGTATCTAAAGCTCCATTTTCTAAAGATCCATTGCCATAAAAATAATCATATATAGCACTTCTTTTTGATTTTGTAAGATAATCATCAAAAATTTTATCTTGCAATTCTTTTGTAAAGTTATCTAAAGGGCTTATTCCTAAATAACTTATAGCTTCATCTAATACAGGTGCTTTGTTATAATTTACTATTTGATAAGCCCCTACTGCAAACATTTTATTTTCTTTTTGATTTTGGACTACTTTTGCTATAGTCATATCACTAAAATTTGCACTTGATTTAGATAAATATTCTTTACCGCTAGAATTCACTTTGTAAAAGTTGTATATATTATAATTATTTCCGCTTTCGTGTTGTCTTATTAGCTGTCCGTAAGGTGTATTTGATAATTTACAAATTTCATTAGCATTAGCTAAAGTAAATAATAAACTAGCATAGAAAAAAAGCTTAAATTTCATTTTAAATCATTAAGTAAAGATATAATTTCTTTACTTGCTCCATTATTTCTAGCATAATCTAACAAGCTTATTTGATTGTAATTTTTATCTAAAACTTTGTTTTTAAAGTTAAAATTTGACAAAGTTAAAACTTTCATACAATTTATTGAGTTGTTGTCTATAATCTCTTTTGCAATGCTGTAAATGCTGTTTTCTTCTGAAAAGCTGTTTATATCAATATTAAGTTCATCTAAAAGCTTTAGCATACTTTTAAAGCCCTCGCTATCATCTATTTTGATAACATCACTAAAAGCGTTAGGTAAAACTTCCCAATGAAAATATTTATTAAGTTCAGCTCCCTCTCTACCACTACTAGAGTTTATGCTTTCTTTTATATTTTTAATCTCTACTAAATTTTTATTAAAAACCTCTGAATTAGATTTTATATCCAAATTTGCACCATATAAGCTAAATGCTAAAAAGCAACTAATTAATACTAATTTTTTCATTTTTGCCACCTATCTTTTTTGCTGAATTTTCTTTTAAAATATCTCTATAAATCTTATAAGCTCTTTGTTGAAATTTTGATAACAACCTAAAAATAAACATATTATAAAAACCGCCGTCTTTTGTAAATTTAAAACCAAATTTATAATAAAGTATTATCAAAAGTAAATAAATTGAAATAGCTCTATCTAATGTTGAAGTCTTATAAACAAAATAACAAATAATTAAAGCAATTATATTAAACCCACTAGCAAATAAATAAACTACACCTAATTTTAATCTAAATTGTTCTTTAAAAAGTGTATTTAATAGGCTACCCTCTTTTTTATTAGTCATTTGACTACTCATTACCACTCCCTTTTATTTTTTTGTAAAATCATTTTGTGAATTAATTAAAAAATGATTAAAAATCATAAATTCGTATTTTTCTAAATTAAATATGTAATTATTTAAATTTAAAATAATATGCTTCATAAGTTCTTTTTTATTTATAATAGTTTGATATTGCACTTTGTGAGTATCATTAACCCATTTATGCTCCCCTGCTAAATACTCTAAAGCACTAGGCGAATGTGCGAATAGAAAAAATGGTAAAAGCATTAATAAAACTATCTTTTTCATTGTCTATTCTTTCTTAAATTTAGCTTTTTATTATCTTTTTTATCGGTCTCAAGCATATTATTTTTGAAATTTAACACACTTTGTATCAATATATCCCTATCTTTTATCTCAAGTCTATACAAATCTCCGTCTTCAAAATATGTTAAGTTTTTAAGAACCTGCGACGCTGTAAGATCAGTCCCAAAAAAATCAAACATTTTATCTATCCCCTCTTCAATAGTTATTTGTCCTGTTTTTAGGATTTCAACTATATCTATATAGTCCTTATATTCAGCCCTATCAAAGGTTGCTTTTAATTTTGTAGCCAATAGGCTTTTTAAATTTGCAACTTCCAATACATCATCTAAAACTAAGCTATTTTCTCTGATTGCAAAATCTATATCTCCAAAAAAAGATAATTTTACTTCGTTTTTTAAAAACACTAGAGTATTTTCTTCATTTTGCAACATAGTGTCTGATTTTAGATTATTTAAAATCTCATCTTTTAATTTTTTATCTAACTTGTTTGAAGTAAAAAAATCAAAATCAATTGACTGTCTATGTCCTAACTGTAAGGCAATAGCGGTTCCACCAAATAAAATAAATCCCTTATTTTTTAAAAAAGATAGATTTTTATATATTTTTTTTTGTTCTTGTGGAAAAATTTCATAATGTATCATTTTATATTCCTTGTAGGAAATGGCTTAATATCTAGCTTTAAAAAAGTATGCCAAAATACCCAATTTTTTTTATCAAACCACCCAACTTCAGCACTATTCAAAACATCTTTTAATCTATCTTTTAAGGATAAAATTACTGCATAGTCATTAATATCAGCATATCTCATAGCATAAGCTATTACTTTATTAGGATTATTTTTTATTAAATACTCTTTGTCATACCAAATATATTTAGAAAGATATTCAATTTTTTCTTTTTCAGACATTTTAGTTCCTTTTTAAGGCTATATTTTCATTGCCTACTCTTGCTTATATTTGACCTATTTTTAGTTGTTTGTTCTTTGTCATCTTCAAAGATTTTATTAAAATCACTGCTTAAATCTTTGATATTTTTTAAATCATTGTTTAGTTTGTCTATTTCTTCTTTGTGTTTTGTTTTATCTACTACATCTAAAATAAATTTTGCTGTTTCTTTTACTTCTTTTTGTATAAAAGCCACAATATCAGAAAAATCTTCGTTGTTTCCTACATTTTCCAAAGCTTCGTAATAATCAGCCCTATCCTCTTTTTTAATAATTGCCATAGGATAACCAACCTTTAATAATTCAGTATTTAATAATAATCTTGCTGTTCTACCATTTCCGTCTATAAAGGGGTGAATTCTTACAAATTTTGTATGTAAGATTGCACTTCTTATCACAGGGTTTAAATTTTCTTTTAAGGCTTCATTATGCCAAATTAATAAATCTTCCATTTCTTTTTCTAGCAAATAAGGTGGAGTTGTTTTATGGGTTGAGCCTGTAATAAAAACAGGGACATTTCTAAAAATTCCTGCATATTTTTCATTCTCACTTCCTTTTAAAAGTAGGTAATGAAAATCTAAAATATCTCTTTTTGATAATGGTGTTTTTTCTTTAATTAAATCTTTTAAAAACTCTATTGCCTTTTGATGATTAATTATATCTAAGTGGTCTTTAAATGGCTTTCCTTTTGCAGTTATGCCACTTTCAAGTAAAACCTTAGTTTCTGACAAAGTTAAAGAATTTCCCTCTATTGCATTGCTTTCTTGGTTGTATAGAAGCATTAAATGTTTTTCTAAAGAAATAGCTGTTTCCTTAGGCAAAGGTCTATAGCTATCTAATTCTTTTTTAAGCTCTTCTAATTCATTGTCTATTTTATAGCTAACTATATTTTTCATTGTCTATTTTTCCTTAAAATCATCTTCTAAAAGCCATTTTTTATTTTTCTTCATAAAAATAATTGATTTAGTTAAAATAATAAAAGATATAAGAAATACCAATATACATAGAATAGGAATTATTATAAAAATTCCGTCGCCAAAAGAAATAAAAAAAGCAAATATAAAAAATATAGCCATACCTGAAAACATATAAAAAGCATAAGATGAAATTAATGCTAATCTACTTGAAAAATCATTTCTATTTTTAGTTAAATTTTTTATAGTTAAAACTTCATTTCTTCCAAAAGGTAGATTTACATATAATAATTTTATTTTGTCTTTATCATCTATTATTTTTGACTTCATAAAGCTTAAGGTATAATTTTTGTCATCAATATAAAAATTTAAATTGCTATGATTGTCTGTTTTTATATTTCTTCTATTTCCTGTAACATTTGTAATATTTTCTATGTTTGTATCACTTACAATACCTATTGTTTTGTTAAATTTAAACATTTTTTATCCCCTTATATAATTACTTTGTTGTATAAAATTATACAATTACTATTCTTAACTAATTATGAATTTTATAATAATTAATTAATATAAAAATGTTAAATAATTATTAATTATTTAACAACTATTATACTTGAAAACTATATCTTTCTAAATTTCTACTAAGTTGCTCTACTATATTATTAGCTCCGTCATCATTTAGCCCTATCATTTTCATAACCCAACTAGGTGCAGTTAAAATGATTTTCCACATTATATAAGAAGCCCCTATAGCACCAACTATCTTTAATAAAATCGTTATAACACTAATAATAAAATTTATTGATATTTGATTAGTTATTTCTCTCATCATGCCTAATTGTTCTAAGCTATATACTAAAAAAATATCTTTAAAAAGTCCATAAATAAATAATGCGAAATATATAAATATAACTATTAAAATAGGTTTCATAAAAATAGTTATTCCTGTTACTAAAAATTCAGTTATTTTATTTTGTCTTCCTGTAGTTAGAGAAAAAGCTGTAACAAATGGTGTTATATAGAAAAACTTTGCTAGTTCTATAATATATCCTAAAAATGCTAAAGCTGAAGCTACAACACATATAGTCAATGGAATTAAATTTAATACTGTATCGTAAGTAAATGCAACTGTTTTTAAACCTAACCACGAAGCACCGATATTTAATAAACCTGAAATAATAGGTATTTTTTCAAAAGCACCTGCGAATTTATTTCCTGCGTCTTTTACTGCATTAAAAACTTCTCCTGCACCTGGTAAAATAAAATATACAAGCTCTCCCACTAATTTTTGTTCGCCTAATTTGTTACCCCCATAAGGGTTTTCATCTCTTTCTATTACATTTTTGTCTTTATTTATACTTGAAGTTTGTTCTGTAATGTTTTTATTGTCTTCTTGTATTTGTAAAGCTATATCGTTATCTTCTATCAAAGAAATATTTTGCATTAAAACACTCATAGCAGGAATTATAGTTGAGTTTATCCAACCTAGTTCGTTTTCTCTTTTATTTACACCGTCATTGATTTGTTTTAAAAGTGTATCAAGTCTATTGTTTTTTATACTTTTTTCTAAAGCACCTAAATATAGTTTATTTTGTCTTTCCAGCGACTGATAAGACTGTAAGGAATGTTCTATGTTCTGACAACCTAGATATGTATATTTTTCATCTTTTCCATTGACATTAAAAAAATCTGTAGAATGGCTCTCTTGCATAAAACTTGCTATATTTGGGTATCTTTTTTTACACTCGTCTAAAGCTAATTCATAGCTAAATTTTATCGCAGGTAAATTTAAAGCATCTTCTCTTAAAATTTTTTCGCCCTCTACTGAAAATGCTCCAACACTAGAATAAAGTTTTTGCATATATGCCTCTGCTCCAACCGTTCCTACTCTATCTGCAAAGTTATTACTTATATTAGCTGAAGTTCTAATCAATTTTTGTATAATAGTTCCGTTCATTCCACTGCTTTCAGATATAGGCATAAAAAAAGTAGCAAAGGCTATCACAGGCACTAAAAGAGTATTTAAAATTCTTCCTTGATCATTTTCTTTTTCCATTCTTTCATTTAATTTTTTTACTCCTAAAACTCCGAAAAACCAACCACCTACACAAACCAAAAGTATATATTGTAAAGCCGTATAAACATTACTCATATTTGTATAAAGCATAGCATAATATGCTAAATTTGATTTATTTAGATTATCAGTTGTAGCAATTAACATATCATCGCCTGTTATATCTGTTGTATTTGTTCCATAAACGGCTGTAGGGTCTTTTAAGGTTAGTCTTCCTGTAGCCTCTGTAGTTTTAAAATCAATAAGTTCAGGATCTAGTGTTACAAGTCCTGCTAAAAATTTAGTAAGAGTTACATTATTTGGCTTATATGCTAAATTTGAAGCATTATCATAGCCTTTGCCATTGCTTAACAAATTTTTTGGACTAACTTTTTGATTAGCACCGTCTATACAAGTTTGATTTTTGGTATTTGCCATAATTCCTGTAGGATTTGATAAATCGTTTTTATCATAAATATCACAATAAGTCATACCACTCTTAGGGTCAAAATCTACAACTAAAGCTATAAAATTATCATTTACTTTTCTACAAGTTGGAATACACTTTACGCCGTCGCCACCAATTATATCATCGTTTTTATTTGAAAACATTTTTTCTTGGGCTAAATCTTGCTGTGATTTTATATCATTAGCGTTTAAAAAATTTAGCAATAAGAAAAAAATTAAAAAAATATTTTTTACTTTCATTGTTTATCCTTACTATTTTTAATAGCGTTTATGATTTTTCTAAGTATTTCTCTATCGGTTAAAATTACTTTTTTAGTATCGACTATAAATAAAATTCTTTTTTTATTTTTATCAATTTTATATCTTGCCAAAAATAAAGTTTTTGCATTGATTTCAGCTAAACTAGGCTTTATAACACTTTCTAACAATTTAGAAGTGTATTGCATAGATTTAGGAATTTCTAATTTCCTATAAAGCTCTTCATTATTAAAAAAATATACATATCTAAAATTTAGTAACATATCACAAAATATTTCATAAAATTTATATGTATATTTCCTTTCAAATTTAAGTTTTTTTCCACAATCTAGCAATTCATCATTTTGTTTAATATGGTCTTCTAAAATACTGACTATTTCTTTTAGCAAGTATTCTAATTTTTCTTCTTTTACACTATTTTCCATATTTATAACTTTCTATTAAAATATTAATTTTGCCTTTGTTTTTGAGTATTTTTACTTATACCTTGTTTCTCTGCACTTTTATTAATATCTTGTCTTTGTGTGTTTTTATCTATTAAAATATCTTCTAATTTTAAGTCTTTTTTATCGCTTTGAATTTGCTCTTTTATATCCTTTAAATTTTGTTCGTATTTTTCGGGATCAAATTCTTTTAAAATTTCTTTAAATTTATCGCTTTCAGCAATAGCTAAATTTAAATCTTTGCCTTCTGCTCTTGCTTCTTGTATCATCTTAATCAATTCTTCAGCCTTGTTTGCATTAGCCATTGCTTTGTTTTCATCAAAATATTTTTTTAAGTCTTGTGCGTTGCTAAATATGTCTTTTGTCAAGCTCATCAAAATAAGCACCATAGCTTTACTTGATAAAACATCGTTAGAATTTAAATTTAAATTTACTGCTTGTCTTCTTTTTACTCTGTCTTGTTTTCTTGCTGTAGCCCTTGATTTAAAACTATCATAAAAATTACTCATTTTATCCCCCTTAGAAAATACCTAGTATTTTTTTTCTTTTTGGTTTTGCATTTTGACTATTAAGTCGTTTTGCTAAAAGCTGTTCTATACTTTCAAGCAGTCTTGCTTCACGTTCTGTAAAGTCATCACTAATGAGCTTTGAAAAATAATCTGCTTCAGAATTATTTTTATTGTTTTCTGTAGCTCTTGAATTTTTATCAATTTCTTTAGCAAATTCTCCAAATTCATCTTCAATTTCATCTATATCGGTTTCAATATTTTTTACTGAATTTTTTAATGTTTTTAATTCATCTTTGAAATATTTTGCCATTGAATTTACATCTATTCTTATGTTTGTAATTTCATTAGTAAAGTTTTTAACCATCTCTTTTAGGTCTTTATCACCGTCTTCTAGTTTTTTTGTAAAATCTTCTACACTTTTTATCTCTTTACTCATCGCTTATTTCCTTTATTTTAACTATTTTTAGCTTATTTGATTAATGCTTCAATTTCTTTTCTAGCACTAGCTCTATCAAATTTCTCATTCATTATTAAGGCTTTTTGTTCTGTTAGTAATAAAATATTTTTTCTTTTTTCGTTTTCTACTCTGATTTTTGCTATTGCGTCAGCTTCTCTTTTAATTTGTTCTTGTATTTTTACAACTGCTTCGATTTTTTTATCATTTCTTAATAAATCGACCATTTCTTTTGTAGGATAAACAAAATCACTACTTTTTCTTATTTTTTCAAGCTCGTTTGCTTCTCTGTTGTTTTGCATAATATCTAAGGCTTCTATAGCTTTTTGCGTAATTTGATTAGCTTTACTTTTGGCTGCACTACCTTGCAAATTTCGAATTCCTTGCTCTAATGCAATAGATAAGGAATAAGGTGAATAAGAAATTAAATCTTGTGTATAGCTTTGTATTAGTGTATCTCTTTCTTTAAAATAAGCTTCTTGGTCTTTTGGTGTTTTGCTTACTATATCATCTATGGTTATTTCATCAATACCCTTGCCTGTATCTTTTGCTATATCATCTAAAAGTTTTAAATTATCTTGGTTGTTTTGCAAAAAACTTGTATTAGCAATGCTTTTATCTTGTATAACTTTTTTAATATTTCCTTTTCCTCCGTTGCCGTAATGAGTTTTTGGAGTTCCACCACCTGTATAAGTTCCACCACCTATATCTTTACCTCGATTTTCGGTAGTGCTTATTGTTCCACCACCTTGTTTTTCAGTTTTTTTACCGCTATTTCCACCAAAATTGCAATATTCTTGCAAAGGTATTCTAGGGTTATTATAAATTCCCTTTCCGCATATCTCTATTTCATATCCCATATCAGGTATTAAAGAGCATATATTTACCTTACTTGCTTTATTTGGTAAAGGAATACATTGTGATAATGTTCCTTTACTTAATCTATCGAGTTCATTAAATTTTTTCCATATAATATCTAACGCACCTAAAGCTTCGTTTATCCCTTTATTGACCTCTTTACCGCTTATTTCATTTATCGGGTTAGAAATTAATAAAGACACACTACAAACTAAACTAAAAATTATCTTTTTCATCTTAAACCACCTCTTTTTCTATTTTTTTATACGCTTTATAAACTTCTTTTAAAAACATCTTTTTAGGCATATACTCAGTTATTGGAATTGGTGTGTTTTCCTTTATTTTGTAGCTTATTTTTTTACCTACTTCTAAAGATGTTTCAGTAGTGCTAATCGCTCTGTAAGCTTTTCCGTCATTAAAAACTATCATTTCACCGTCATTCATAGCAATTACTTCTTCGTGTTTTACTGCTTGTTCTTTTTCTACCTTATACCTATCTTCTACGCCTAAATTTCCTTTAGTATCTGCTCTTCTATCAGTAAATTCCATATCTATGTATTTTTTCTCTTTTACCATTTTTGAATAAAATTCAGTCGCTTCAGGGTTAATATTTTTCATTAAAATATGAGTTCCTGTAGTATCTTTTATCTCACTTAATTCTGTGCTTTCACTCCCTACTAATTTACCTATAACATTTATTTGAGCTGGACTTTGAAAAATCGGAATAATAGAAATTCCTAAAGCCCTTGATTTAGACATTAATCTTCCAAAACCGTCTATTATGTAACTTCCTATTTCATCAAACCAACAAACAAATGGAATTTTCGGTTCTACCGCTTTTTCAGCTTTTTCAGCAGCCACACCTTTAATAAGTCCTAAAATAAGTCTTCCTAAGTCTTTTGGAGTTGTATCACTTGCCATAGTTGGTAAAGTTACAAATATAAATTTATTTCTTTGCACTGCTTCCCACATACTAATTGTAGGAGTTTGAGTATTAAAAACTCTTCCATAATCACTCTTTAAATTTGTGATAACACCTCGCCAAGCTTGAGCTGACATACTAGCGTCATAAACACCCTGTAAATCTGTATTTTGACTAGCGTCTAAACATTGTTTTTCAAAATCTTCGCCTTTTTTTCTTAAAAAATCGTTGTAATCAATAGCAATAGATGAACTTACAAATTGTATGTAATCTTCTATTAAAGTGCTTTCATAAGCCTTATCTCTATACTTCAAAGCGTCTTTAACAAGTCTTCCTAAAGTCATATATTCAGCTAAAACACTAAAATCAAGTGGCAAACCCTCGTTATCTCTACGCCATACCAAAAGTTTTAAAATATTTTTGATATATTCTTTTTGTTTTGCTTTCCATTCGTTTTCTTCCCCTGCAAGTAAAGCTATAAGTATTTCATATAGTGCCTCTGCTCCACCACTTAATAAAGGATTGATTGTATGTGTATTATCCATATCTAAGAAATTTATGTGTATAAAATCGTCTTCTCTTCCTAAAGATACGAAAAGTCCGTAAATTTCCTTAGCAAATTCAGCCGTTCCTTTGCCATCTACACAAAGCCCACCACCACCTAAAAGGGCGTGTTGTTCTATCATTCCTTTCATAAAAACTGATTTACCTGCTCCAATAGTCGCCATTATCAGCATATGCCTTTTAAATTGCTCTGCATTAAGTAAAAGCGGTCTTATTAGATTACTTTTGTCTTTACCTGTCTTTACAGCACTACCCTTTAGCTTTTTTGCTTCATATCCGATATTTATCATATAAGGCTTACTATTAGGGCTATTTTCTGTAATGTTTTCATTATCTTTATGCGTCTTATTTCTACTTAGATAAATTGCAAGTGATAAAACACATAATATACAAAATGAAGTTCTAGCCAAAAAATCTAAAATATAATTGCCTTTATTAAAAACTATTAAAATGCAACTTACTATTCCAATTAGTGTAATTAGATAAATTAAAATTCTAAAAAATTCATCTTTCATAAAAACTGATTTTATGGTTTCTCTATCAGGTTTAATTATTTTTAAGCTCTTTCATTTTTTCATCAAAGCTCTCTTTTAGTAAATTTACTTCTTCTATTTCGTTGCTGTTTTTATCTGAATTTGGTATAATATTCTCATCTATGACTACAGAATGCAAATTTTTGCCAGGTAATTGATTTTTATCATTTACTAGCTCCCCTGTCGGCAGGTCTTGATGTGTAGAGGGTGTGGGGGTCTCTACCTGTAGTTGCTTTTCTATATTTGAATAATATTCTTCAACTTTAGGATTTTTAAATATCATTTTCTCATTAAGATTTCTATCAGAGTAAAATGTTATAATTGTGTCACGAGAGGGGGGTAGTGACAGTTGTGGTCCTCCCCTCTTATACACTTCTCTTTCAATGTGATCTACAATACAACGAAATCTCACATTATTATCATCTTGCCACTCATAAGTTGTAGAATTTGGATATTTTTGTTCCTTATCTATAAAAGGTGTTTTGAATATTTTTAAATATTTTCTAAGAGAATTTCCTAGATTTACTAACTCATTCATTGTGATTTTACCCACAGCATTATTTTCCATATGTATTTTAATGTGTTCCATTCCTAAACCTTTATCGTTTCTTCTATCGTGAAACCCTTTAATTAACCAAACCATTTTTTCAATTAAAATATCCTCTACTATCTGAATTTCTTTAGCAATTTCTAATGAGGTAAGCTCTAATTTTCCTTCAAATATTTTTTTAATATCTTCTTGTTCGTTATCCATTCATATTCCTAAAAATCTTCGTCTTCATCGCTATTATTTTCATCATCATTGCTAAAATCTTCATCTTCACTACTAAAATTTTGTTCTTCTTCATCTTCTTTTGGTATTAAATCTTTAAATAAAGCATATTTAAAAAACAGTCCTGCACCAGCTCTTTTTACACTATTTAAATCAGCATTATCAATAGCTCCAATTAATTCTTTTTGTGTAAAATTTGTAGCCAACATATCCAAATTTGCAATTCCTATATTAAAAGGTTTTGTAAATCTACACCAGCAATCTATTAAGAAATATTCAGCTATAAAATTATTTTCTTTTAAAATTTCTTCATAATTTACACTTAATTCAGCACTTTTATTAAATTCTTTTATTTTGTTAAAAATTGTTCGATACAACTCTATATTATTAAGATCGTCTGTTGTTTTAATGGTAGTTAATTTTATATCTTTTATGTCATAAAAAATATTGCCTGTTAAAAATTTATGTTCATTTGAATAAATTCTATAGAATTTTTTACTCGTTTCATTTATTCTTGTATCAATTCGATCTTCTTTATTTATTTTTCTGTATGAATAGAATTTTGATATTTTTTTAGCGTCTATACCCCAATAATTCATTTGTTTAGCAACTATTTCTAAGTTCGGTTTTTTTACAAAGCTTCTTAAATATTTTAAAAATAATAAAATACCAATTAAGATAATTATGTAAATAAATCTGAATTTAGGTGTATAAGTATCTAAATTTTTGCTTAAAAAGCCAAGTGTATAAATAGACCACACTATAACAATGCAAGTTAGACCACTGTATATATGAATATATCTAATATCTTTTTTATGGTTTGGTAAAGTATAGCCATAAAAAATAGCAAATACTGCAAAAATTCCTGTTAAAATAAAAACTAAACTCATTTTTTATTCCTTGTTATTTTTTATATCTATATTTTTACTTTTTAGTTCATTAAGTTTTTTTAACTTAAATAGCAATAGTTTTTCTTCCAAAAGACTTTCAGCTTTTATTTTTTTTATATTTTCCAAAAGTCTATTTTGTTTTGCAAGGGCATTTTCATACTCTAAATAAGCTTTTTCTAAATTATTTAAAGCATTATTGTTGTTTTTATATGAGTTTTCTATAACACTTATAGCTTTTGATTTTGCACTTTGAATTTGAGCTTGACAAGGAGCCTTATAACAATAAGCATTTAAAAATTCAACTAAAAACAAAACTAAAATTATTTTTTTCATCATTTAAACCCTTAAAAAATAAAAGAGTGGTAAAATACCACTCTAAAATGTATTAGATATTTAATGCACTGAGCCAATAGTCTGCTAGGACTTTTAAGCCTTTCATACTATCTTGTAACAATGCTGCACCTATTCCTGCGTCAATTAAAACACCAAGAATAGCACCTGCAATACTCGCAATCGCACAAGTAATAACGACTTTGCTATTATCTTTATCTTGATCAGCTTGCTGTTTTGAATGTTTAATTGCTAAAAACAGTCCTGTGAGCAGACAAACCACAGGTAACCAAGCCATTATTATTCTTAGACCTGTGCCTGAAGTAGTGCTAACTTGCTTATCAAAGCTTTCTACAACTCCACCTACATTATCAAATTCTCCTGCACCAAAAGCAAGGCTAATACCTAAAATTGCTAATAAAAAAATTGCTTTTTTCACTCAATATCCTTTTTAAAAATCATTGTCTTCAGGGCGTATTGCAAAATCAATTTTTGTGAAAAAATCAGGGTTCTCTAAATCTAGAGTTAGAGTATCACCTTTTTTATTTTTCAAAACTTGTCCGTTTAATAGCATATTCATTTCATTTTTTGTTAGCTGTTTTCCAAAAGCTTTTTGATTATATGGAATATGAAAATCGCACTCCCCTGTATTAAACCACTCGCTACCTTCCTTTTTTGGCTTATAGCCGTCACAATAAACCATTTTATCTTTACGATTTTTTATAGTTCCTTTTCCACACAATGGACACACCATTACTTTTCTCCTTTCATAATAAGATAAATTTTCTTTTAAACATTTAATTGTTTTTGCCAAAATTCTGAAATCATATCAAACATATTTTTTCCGTCAGGTAAAAACAACGCCTCACTTGCTATATAAGCCCACGCTACATACATAATGCAAACGCAAATTATGCTAATAGCACTAAAACTAATAATGCTAAGATAGTCTCTTTTATAAGTATCTTTAGCTCCTTGATATACGCCATAACTAGCACCTAAAATCACTACTAAAAAAGGAATATTGATTAATATCATTTTTCCTACACTTTGAACTAATTTCAAAGTAGCATAAGCACCTAAAGCGTCTATCGTCCCCCCTCCACCCACACCTGCTAGATTAAATACTTCATTTTTTGAACTAGCCCAAAAAATTCTAAAAATTTTATTGCTAAAATAATTTGCCTCCTCTAAATAAGTGATATCTAAAATTTTTATAATTGCCATATACATAAGACAAAAAAGTGTATGAACTAAAAAAGCTGTAAGGATAATTCCTAAAATATTAAAGCCACTTGAAGTATTTTCTTTAGACTTCATAATGCCTCTTAAAGCAATAATCGCAAACGGCATAATTGAAAATGCTAATGCACTAGCACCAAATACAGTTGCTGTTGTGATTATATGCGAACCTGCACTGAAATTATCCATTTTTTACCTCTTTTTTTGTTAATTTATTCAATTCATCAGGATTTGTTGTAAATAGTTTTGTTTCGAAATCACTAATTTGTAATTTTAAATTAAAAACTCCTTCGCTATACCATATACAAAGTTCGTGTTTTTTTGTATTGTTTAAACTTTGTAAAACTTCTGTGCTTGGCTCAAAAGTAAGTTCGATATCTTTTATAAATTCATTTTTCTTATCAGGTTTAATTAAAAATATTCTAGTATCTATAACCTTTAAAATTCTCTTTGGGATATGTTCTAATTGTTGAGCGATTAAAATTAGATGAACTCCATATTTTCTAGCTTCTAATGCTAATTTTTCTAATAAAACTGAAAAATAATCTATCCTAAAAAAGTTTGCACTCTCTTCAATTATGTATAATTTTTTTGATATTTTCTTTCTTTCTCTTTTGCACTTAATAGAATAAGCTCTATCTTTTAAATATGTTTTTTGGAAAATTGAAACAAAAATAGGTATAAATAAGCTACTTTCTTTATAATTATTTAAATCCATACTTAAAAAATCAGCGTCTATGACATCTTCACTATCGAAATTGCTAAAATATTCTAAACTATGTATGTCTCTTAATTTTCTAGCTAAAGTTTCATAATCTTGCCTATCTGTTTTACTGATTTGCTGGTTTTGAATTTGTATTTCTGCTTTTTTTATAACATCTATCAATAAAGGTTTTTTTAAAAAATCATATTCTTGTGGCAAATCCTTTAAAAATGAATTTATATTATTATTTGTAATTTCCAAAATTTTATTTTGTAATTTCTTGTTTTTTATATCTCTAACTCTATAATGTTCGTAATCGCCCGTTTTATATGTGCTTTTTAATAAATCTTTAAACAAAGCTATTTCTGAAGATAATAAAATTTGACTTCCTTCTTGAGAAGATAAAATCAAATTTGCCAAATCACATACAAAGACTAAATCAGCTTCAAAGGTTTCTTTACTTGTTTCATCAAGGTTACAAATGTTATAAGTGAAATTTGAAAACTCACTTTCTATATGAGCGATATTATTTTCTCTATTTGTCTTTAAATAGGCAAGTAAATTTTCACTTGAAAAGCCAATATCATAATACCTTACCAATACCTTATCTTTGCCTAAATTTCTAGCATAAGCATTTGTATAATCTACATCTATCATATCAACTAGAATTTTTTGTAATGTAAAGCTTTTTCCTGCACCTGTATTAGCAACTATAAAAGAGTGTGGGTTATCATTGTCATAAGCAAAGCTGTAATTTACAAAACCGCCGTTTTTATCCAAGCCGTAAAAATCTGCATTTCTTGTTCGTCTTTTTTGCACTGATGATATATAATTTCCTAAAAAATCAATAGGAGCTAAAAAATCAAATTCAGTATCTCTAAATTTCAAAGGCGTTTTTTGTAGTGTGTTCTTTTTAAATATATCTTTTTTTAAAAAATCAACTTTTAAAGCTGTTCCGAAATTGCCTATTATGCTTTCATCAATCTCTCTAAAAGTAGCTATTGAATTCGCTATTACTAGCTGTATATCACCAATATCATAAGCTTCTTTTAATTCTGTAAAAAGGTTTTTATTTCCAGTCCATTTTGCTGTGTTGATTAGTCTGCTAATATGGTTTTCTATATGCCTTTGTTCTATATCAAAATAATTCCATATTACACCCTTAAAATTCATTTTCAAAAGTTCTGATATATCTGTCTTTTGCACTCCCTCTATAGTTTTATAACTTTGGTAAATATCTGTTTTATTTAGATTTTGAAAAATATTTTCTCTTGCTATTTTCTTAAAAATATGTGAGTTTGCTTCTAAAGGGCTATTAAAATTTAAAGATATTGTTCTATTTATATCTTTATCTTTTATATAAAATTGATTTTGCATAAATAAATCTAAAATTATATTTGCCAATTCTTCACCACTTAATAATTCAAGCCTAAATTTTTCACCTATTGTTTTTAAAAGATTTTTGTTATAACTAAAAATATATTGTCTGTGATAAATTCCGTCTTTTAAAATTACATAATAAAAAAAAGCATTAGGTTTATTTTTATAAGTTCTATATAAAGTCTTTGCGTCATCTACATTAAAGAAATTTGGTATATTTGAGCTTCCTTCTAGTTTTATTCCGTATAAATTTTTATACATTGTGTTTAATAAAACATAATCATCACCTACATTATCTATCATAAGCCCCTTGTTAGAATAAAAATCATTAAATAAGCCTGTTAATGGTGCAATTATTTTTCCAAAAAAACTCTTATTAATGAAATTTTGTGTTTTTTCATTTTTATATCCTATATAAAGTCCAATAACTGATAAAATGAGTAATAACATTAAAGGTGCATTCATTTTTCTACTCCGAAAAATTTATTGTAATTGTTTTGAAACTTTGCATAGTAGTTGTATTTATTCTTCTTAATAAAGCCTTTGTTATAACACTCTATGACATTTTTCAAATCTTTATATTTTTCATTACAACTTAATAGAATATTGCTAGATTTACTTATGTTATAAAAAGGGCTAAAAATATATTCTGTTTCATTTTTAGTTAAATTTTGCTTTGAAATTTGCATAATTCCAAAATCTATATTAAAGTCCATATCCCAAAAGAAATTTGCTATTTTTATCATTTCTTTTTCATCTTCTGATGAAATATTTATTATGTATTGTTTTTTATTGTATTTACTATATTTCAATGTATATTTTGTATTTTTAAAGCCGTTTTCTAGCTTTTTTAACAAATTTATATCACCTGTTATAAAGCTAATTACATAGAGATTAAAGTTACTCTCTATACTTGCTATAGTATAGAGAATTCTCACATCTAAATCGCTTTTATGTGATACTACTTTTAATGAATTTGCTATTTCTTGTTTTATATCGCTAGAAAATAATAAAAATGGTAAAAACAATACTAATATTACTCTCATTTTATCTCATCTTTCCTTTTGTTATAGGTTCTATATTAAAGCTTAGAATATACATTCCATAAGGGTTTTCATCACTACTTCTACTTAAATCAAAATCTCCTGTTGCTTTAATTCTTATTTGTCCTTTTTCTGTTTTATATTCGCCTTTTGCCAATATATAACTTTGAGCTATAACATTGATTGATAGATCTAGTTTAAATTTGTTTTCATTGAATTCAAAACTATTAACATTGTAATTTGCGATATTTATAAATTCAGGTAATTTATCTTGTGCTATAGCTGATATCAACCATTGTATATAGCTAATAAATTGACCTACACTATCTTTATCCTTTAAATTCAAATAATTTAAATAAATATTTCCTAAACTTTTTGAATTTTCTAAAACATCTTTATATTCTCTTATATTGTTTTTCTCAAAATTTTGCGTAATTTGTGAACGTGATACAACAAAGCTATTTACTATAATACTAACTGCATATTTTTCAAGATATTCGGCTTTTAATGGAGTTTTAGTTACTTTTATGGCTCTTCCGTCACTTGTAGTTAAAACAACTTTAGAATTATTTTCATAAATCACATTTTCAAGTCTTTTCATTTGAGATTTAATACCTGTAAGCTCATAAGCTATTACAATTATTGCTAGAATTAGCCCCCAAAATATAAATTTCCAATTCTTAGCAAAAAATAATTCACACTTAAAAGATAGCGTTTCATTTTTCATTTTTTATTCCTTAAATTTGATTTATTATCATTCATTTATGGTAATACCCTTCATCTTTAAGTTTTTGCTTTATGTTTTCTAGCTCTTTAATTTCATCATCAATAGTTTTAGCCCTCAACATACTTTCATAAATTTTAATTGTGTTTTTACTACTAGCTTCAAGTTGTTCTAGCAAATTTACACTTTCATTTAATACTTTAATTCTTGCAGTTAATCTAATTATTTCTTCTTTGAAGGTCTCTATTTCCAATCTTAATTTTTTTATTTCAGCTCTAAGTTTTTTCAGTTCTATTTTTCCCTTTTCTTCAAACTCAATTAAATATCTTCTCATCTCTTTACCTTTTTCATTTCTTTCCATTAAGGCAAATTCTTTAGCTGTTTGCAAAGTTATGATATAATCTGATTTTTTTCCAGGAAATTTTTTATCTTTATCTATGATTGTATAGTTTTCGCTATTTTCTAAATTACTTAATATGTCATTTTCAACCTCGCCATTTTTGTTGAGGTTAAGATTACTTTCAGAAATAGATAAAATTCTTATGTAATCAAATCCCTCATCATATATTTCTAATCTATCTTTTATCCAATTAGAATAATCTCTGCCTACACCTAATGTCTCCCATACATCTCTTGCATTTACTGCATTTACTTTGTGTCCGCCTATACTATGTGTGAAAATTTTGATTAAATCTTGCATTTTTTATCCTTTAAATTACAAAGTCTGGATTGTCTTCAGTCCAATGATCTTCATATTCATCATTTTCTTGTATATCTTTTATGGAATTTCTTATATTCTTTATTTCACTATTAAAGTATCTAGCCATTGTATTTACATCAGCTCTTAAATTAACAAGTTCTTTTATATATTCAGCAAAAAATTCTTTTACTTCATCTGTATTTTCTATTTTTAATTCATCGAATTTTTTTTCTAAATTAATAGTATTATTTTTATAGCTACTAAAATATTCATTTATTTCTAAGTTTTGTGTATATTTTTCTAAAAGTTTCTCTATTTTTAACAATTTTTTTGTTACAGTTAGAATACTTTTATTTGTGTCTTTTATATAAGTATTATCATATTGTTTTTCTAAAATTTCTTTAGTTTTTACATCTATGCTACCTAAATTTTGGTGTATCATACTTATATTATCTTCAATATTGCTTATTCTTTTTTCAGTCATTTTAAAGTCTTTTGATTTTAAAAACATTTTTTATCCTTACTCACAAATTTTGTATTGTTTGCAAAAATTATTTTTTTCGCTTCTATTGAAAAACATTACTTTTATTCTGTCGTTTGGTTTATCTACGCTATAAACTAAATTTGCTTTTTTTACAATTTCTTCATTTTTTCCTGTATTTTCTATGCTTATTGTTACTATCTCTTGATTAGCACTAGCCTTTTTTGGAGTAGATATGACTATATCTCTTGTTGCTGTATTTACGCTATTTCTAGCTGTTAGTGGATTGCTAGATATCATTTCAGGATTAGGATTTGTAGGCAAAGTGTTAAATTTTGAAAAAATATCAGCAATATTAAGTTCTTTAACTATTTTACTAGGCTGAATTTCAATCTTAACATTACCAAATTCATCAAGTCTTTGCCATACTTTAGGATATGTGATATATCCACTTTGTAAAAAATATTTTCCAATTTCATAAGCTTTTATTTCATTCTTGTATTTAGCAAGTATCTTTTTACTTTCTTCAAAAGCGTCTTTGACACCTTGTTCATAACCTTGTTTATATCCTGCTTCTACGCCTCTTTGATAAAAAAATTCTTCAGCCTCACTACCAAAAACTAAATTCGTTAAAACTAACAAAAATATTATTTTTTTCATTGTATTTTTTCTCCATTTTTGTTTATAACTAAATCAATATAAACTTTACTTCCACCTTTTATTTCATATAAATAAGGTAAATCTCTTTTAAAAACATCTGCTGTAGTTTTGATTGTTTCACTAACTAAATCAATAGCACCTTTTACAATGTAATCAGTCGCTCGTGGTTTTTCTGTATTTGTATTTTGTATAGGTGCAACATAACTGTTACTACCTGTTCCTACATTAACATACTCAACACTTTGCTTTTTTCTACTTTGTTTTAATTCTTCTAAATATTGACTACTTTGTGTTTTAAAAACATCTGCACCTTTTGAAGTGCTCTCTAGTGCTATTTCTGTGATTTTTCTATCATTTACAAAAGTTGCTATGTTGTATGAAGATCTAGCTTCGTTTAATACTCTTGAAGTAATAACTTTGTATCGCCAACCTGAAAAATCAATATAAGTAGGATCAAAAATTAAAGTCGCCATTTCATTGACAGGTGTTAAATTTCCAAATATTTCAAGTTGCCCTATATTGGTATTACAAAGAAATCTACCTGCACTAGGTTGTTTTCCTACATTTATATCATCTCTTACTAGGCAATATCCTGTAATTGTCATATTATTATCAACTTTTTTTATAATTTCAGTTTTTAAATTTGTGGCATTTTCTTCTACAAAATTTATCAACTGTTCTGTTTTAGCTGTATATGTGGGTTCATTTACACTGTTATTAAATAAAATAAAATTGTATATTGCTTCTCTTCTATAATTTTCATTTTTCTTTTCTTCATTATAAAAAACCGTATCTTGTTCTTTTACAACCTGTTCTCCATACGCACTGCTTTCAATTATATTTCTATCCACATTTGCAAACATAAACAAAGGAATTAATAAAAATATTATTCTTTTCATTTATTATCCTTAAAACTTCTATTCGCAATGCTTAAGCCTGTTTGCCATATATTATCTCTATTGTATAGATGAGGGTTTTTAGCTTTATCATAATTAAAATTTACTATATTTTCTTCGTCAATATTTTCTATACTTCTTGCTGTGTAATTTTTATTTGTAAGCAAAAGCATTGCATATCTATCAAAATCATCTTTTATATTTTGTGATATAACGCCGTTTTTAATAACTTCATAATTATTAGGTATATTTATCTTGTTTTCCTTTGGTATAGGGTTTGTTTGTGTCTTAAAAGAACAACCTGTCAATAATGTTGAAATTATTATCGTGTAAAAAATAGTTTTCATTTTAACGCTCCAAAAAATCAACTTCAGCTTCTCTTATAAAAATATTTTGATTATGGGCTTTTACATATTTTTTTCCGCTTTCATCTTCTATAGTGCTTCCATATCTATATTTAGTCATATTTGTTATTCCAATTTTCTTTATATATTTATTTTTTACAACTCCATTTTTAATATATGTAGGCTCTATCGAAAATGCTTCTGTTTTATTTTTTTTCGGAATAAAAAAATTCTTTTTAATACTTAAACCTGATACACTATTAGGCAATTTATCTTTGCCAACTTCCTTAAAACTCCAGTCATTATATTCACTTCTTTTTATGCCACTTTCAACTATATTTTTTCTAGCGATATAGAAGTTTCTGTTTAAAATAGGCGTTGCATACATTATTTTATTTTTATTTTCTTCATTTTTTAATCTTTTTCCTAAAAGTTGTTCTAAATTTTGTTTTGCTAAAACTCTGTCGGCTTCTCTTAAATAGCTTCCAAAATACATTTTTTCGCCGATAAATACGGTATCAATATATCCGTTTGAAAATGCAATATATTGAGCTAAAAGTATTTCATTTGTAGTCATATCTCTTGTATCTAAATATATTGTTTTAGGATAGTGATAATTCATAGCCCTGTTAGTATTTGAGCCGTTTATCATTTCAAGTTGTATTGCTTTAACCGCCATATCAAAACCTTTTCTAAAATCCATATCATCAGCAAAAACTAAAGATGATAAAATAGCTACTGCAAGTATCTTTTTCATTTGTAAATTTCCTTTAATTCGTTATTTTTATTTTGTAAAGTAATTTTAAAATTTGTTACCTCTAAAATTTTAAAGTTCATTATTGTGTCGCCCTCATAAAAATTCTTATCTCTAAATTTGAAAAAATTTGTTTTGATATTTGCTTCTTTTTTTATCAATTCAAAGTTATTATCAGTTGCATTATTTTCATTTTTAACCTTGTTTAAATTTTGCTTCTCAGTATTTATTTGTTTATCATTATTGTTTATTTCTTGTGATACAATTACTTCTTTATTTGTGATAACAGGTTCATTTTTCTTATTTTCTATAGCTTGAAAATCAAAAATATTTTTATCTTCGTTTGTTGTATTATTTTTTTCTGTGCTATCTTCAGTCTCTATTATAGGCATAGGTGGTATATAAGAATTTGTTGTATTATCTTCTTTATCTATTTGTTTTTCTTGCTTATTTGTATCAATATTTGCTTTGTTTTCTTCAGATAAATTTAATATAAAATAAATCATACCTATAAAAGCAAAAATCAAAATAAACAAAACGATAAGTCCTGTATTATTTTTTTTACTCTTGGTTTTATTTTTAGTTGTTTGCTCTTTTTTAGGCTCGTTTAAAAAATGACTTTGATTTATTTCCATTTTGTTTCCCTTAAATTTCGCTTCCTGTATCTACTCTATACTTAATATTTCCGACACTTATATTTCCAAATTTTTCATCTTTAATAATTCTGTAAGTTATTCCGTCTATCTCAATATAGTTATAATCTTCTTTTGGGAATTTTCCATAGGTCTTAACATAAAGGTTTATTACTTCAAAATCATCACGTTTTTTAACATTCTGAAAATCAAAAACTAAATTTAACTTCTCATCAGTCTTTCGTCTATCATATTTTTCTATTATGAAATTTGCTACATAATTTTTATTTTCTAAAGAGTATATTACAGTCATATTTGATATCTTAAAATCTTTTTTAACTCTTATAAGTATGGTATTTTGTTCGTACTTCAGCGTTATGGGCTCTACACTCATATCTACACTACTAATCACAGCTCCATTTGGAAAAAGTATAGTTGTTGTAAAATAAGGGTGTGTCATAATTCTATCAATTGTGCTTATGGGTTTTTGTATAGGTTTATAATTCAACAATGTTTCATCAAAATCATCAAAAAGATCAGATAGCTTTCTATCTTTTTCTTGTAGCTTTTTTATCTCTTCATCTTTTATATCTAAATAAAATTTTTTAATTTTTAGATCACTTGTTTGTGCTTCTTGTGAATTTACAACTTCCTGCTCCGTTAATGGTCTAAAATTTATAGGGTCAAGCGGATTAGCTGTTAAATTTGATATTACCAAACCAATAACTAATATTTTTAATGTTTTTATTTTCATTTTTTTATTTCTCCACTATAAAACTTGCTATTGTTCTATTTTTTTCTACAATACTATATGGCTCTATAGTGATATCATTTGCAAAATTGAAAACGCATATAAAAGCAAAAAGATATTTCACGATAAAAGCAACACTCTCAAAAGAAATAAAGCCTCCAACTATTATTGTTATTATAAATAGACAAAAAAATACATATTTTTTTACATAAAATAATAGAATTGTTAAAAATAAACTAATCACATATTCTGTCATTTTTTCGACATTTGGTGCAAAATCAAATTTATTAAATGCTATTAAAAAAAATAATAGAATAGGAAAATACTTGCAAGTTAAAAAAACTGTTTTATTCATTTTTTTAAAACTATGAATTTTTTCGTTTGTTTTTTTAATTTTATAATTTATAAAATCTATATCTATATCTTTTTCAAATTTCATATTCCAAAACAAATAAGGAAATCTAGTTACATAAATATTATTCACGCTATTGCCTTTTTTTAAATTTCTACAAATAGCTCTTTTTGAGCTATTATTTTTGCGATACCTTCTTTAGATGTTTTTATAAGTGGAATAAACTTAGCAATCGTGTTTTTGATATCATCTTTTGTTAATGCTTCATTTGCAATCGCAGTGAATTTAAGCTTTTTTACAAAGCTTTGAATTTCACTTGGTGTATAACAAAATTTATTCGCTTGAGGGTTATCGTCCCTATATATAGCTTCAATTTCAGCCAATAATTCATCTATATCTGTTATTTGATATATTGAGTTTAAGTCATATTTTTTTATATACATCGCAAAAATACTTTTAGCTGAATTTAAATCTGGCAAATTGACAAAAAATAGTTCATCAAAACGCCCACGTCTTAAAAGTGCAGGTTGATTTTTTAAAATACTTTCTAAATTATTTGCAGTTGCAAAAACTAATAAATTTAAATTTGGGTATTCGCTTCCCTTATCCCCTAAGCTAGATAAAATAGTCATTAATCGTCCAGTCAAAGGATCGTCGGCATTTCCTACCATTTTTTCTATCTCATCTATTAATAAAATTACAGGCTCGTCTTCATTATTTAAAAATTCAAATACCTCATTTATTTTATTTATAGGACTACCTGTTTCTTTAAGTTGTTCTAAATTCAACATTACTAAAGGTCTTTTGAGTTCACCTGCTAAACAAGTAGGAAAAAATGTTTTACCTGTTCCTGGAATTCCTACTAAAAAAATACCTTTGCTTTTATAGCCTTGTTTTTCAGCAATTTGAAGTTCTTTAATATATTTTTTTAACTCATCAGCACCTTCAATATCAGCCATTGTAAAAGGACTATCTATTACACTTATTCCTAGTTTTTCTTGTAGTGCTTGTGCTTTTGTTATGCCTAATTTTGCTTCTTGTGAAGTTAAAATTCCATAAAAATTTGGCAATTTAATAGTTGAAATAACATCTGAAAACTCTTTAGGGCATTCATATGGTGAGATAAAAGTATAATTTTCTTTTTTTCTTAAGAAATATCTAATTTCTTCTAAATTCGGAAAGATAACAACATTTGATAATGTTTTTTCGGAAAGTTTTTTGAGTGAGTAAGAAGAATAAAATAAATTATCTTTGGCTATTAGCCATTGGCTACTAGTCTCCCCCCCCCCCGAAACATCGTGTGAGGTATTTGTTAATGTTTCAAAATTTAGAGATTTTTCAATTGCATTTTCAATAAACTTTTTAGATAAATCTATATTTGTCATTAAAAAATCTCCTTTTTAAAAAAATAATTGTATCAAATTATACAACAAAAGAATTACAATGTCAATTACTTTTATTTATCTTTGTTTTTTTATATTTGTATTTGTTTCACTTTTGTCATTATTATCATCTTCTCTTAAAATATCTTCAAAACGCATACTTGCTAGAGCTTCTCTTTTATTGCTATTACTTTGTTTTTCATCTTTTAAGATATCTTTTAATTCATCAATATCCTTATTGTCTAATCTATCTTTTTGATTATTAGAATTTAAAATTTCTTCGATTTTATCGTGCTTTAGTCCTAGCTTTGTTTTTAGGCTCTCATTCTCTCGTATTAAATTCTCATTTTTTACATTTTCAGTATTGAGTTGAGATTTTAAAAGTTCAATTTGTGAATTTAATCTTAAAATTAAGTCGTCTTGTTCTTCTAATTCTGCATCTTTTTCATCTAGTTCATTTTTTACTTTTTTAATTTCTGTAGAATAAGCTTCATCTAATTCTTTATATTTTTTCTGTGCTTCTTTTGTAAGTATTTCTATTTGCTGTTCGTGCTTAATACCCAAATTTGTGATTTCAATTTGTTTATTTTGTAAAGTGCTTTTTAATGAACTAATAGTCTCTTCTCTTTTTGTTATTTCATCATTTAAAGCATTAAGATCTTCATTTAAATTCTTAATACTTTCCTCTTTATTGGCTAAATCTGTTTTTAAAATGCCAACCTCTAAAATGTCTTTTGTTAAAAATGCACTTGCCATATTAACAGTATGTTCTTCTCTATATTTTTGTTTTGTATAGTTTATAGCTTCATAAATATTCATTCCGTCTTTAGCTATTCTTTCTTGCATTTCTTTATAAGCTACAATACCCTCTTTTTGTGCTGTTTCAAGCCTTATTCTTAGTTTTTCTTCTTCTTTTTTTCGATACAAGGCTATACTATCATCTACAACCTTATCAAGTGTATTTAAGTTTATTTCATTACCAACATTTAATCTAATTTCGGTATTTGCTTCTTTTAAAATTTCGTGCTTATTGCTATCTTCGCTTAAACTTTGTCTAGTAGTAGCTCTTTCTTTAATTAATTCTTCTCTTGCTATTTGCTCTACCTTTATATCTTCTATTGCTTCTTCTTTTTTTGCTTCTTTTTTTTCAGCCACATTTAAAATGTTATCTGCACTCATTGATATTTCTTTTACAACATCACCTGTTCCTAAATACTCAAATCTAAAACCAATATTATTTTTTTCGGCTAGTTCGTGACAAAGCCCACTTAAAATAAAATTATTATCTTTAGCACTTTTAAAATTATCACTCATAGTTGCTGAATTTTTTGCTTTTAAAATCGCTATTCTATCGTTTTCATCAAATATACCTCTTCTGTTATAAATAAAAGTAAGAGTGTTATCTTGTTCGTTATAGCTTCTAAAATCTATAAAACTTCTACTATTAAAACTTAAAAAAGTATCATAAATATCTTTAGTATTTAATTCATCATTTTTAAGTGTAATTTTTACATAATCATCTAATTCTATAGGCTTTATATTTCTACTTGTCATTGACGAGCTTAATCTAAAATCAAATTTAGATATATCTTTTTTTACTGCTTCTGAAAAATCATTTAAGAATTTATCGGTTTTTAATCCTAACTCATTTATATTATTTACTTCAAAATCATAATCTAAATTATGATTTTTCATATATTCATAAAATTCTTCTTCACTACCTTGCCAATATTCTTCAAAGGCATTGATTATTTTTAAGCTCTTTCATTTTTTCATCAAAGCTCTCTTTTAGTAAATTTACTTCTTCTATTTCGTTGCTGTTTTTATCTGAATTTGGTATAATATTATCTGAGACAGAGTTGTGAAAATTGCGGTCGTTAAACTCTTGATGAAGCTGACCCCGTTCATCCCTCTCTGTCTTTGAATGGGCTGTAAGAAGTCTTGAAATTTCTTTACCATTTTCATTTTTATAAGTTCTTTCTCCATATATAATTTCATTTCCGTCATTTGCTAAAACTTTCCAATCTCGTCCTTGTTGTCTTAAATTTTTTTTAGGCTCAACATTTTTAGCAACTTTTGGAAAACTAAGTAACTCTTCAGTAGTAATTGCACCCCTATAATTTGGATTATTTAAATGTTTATTTTTTTCTTTTTCCATAAAATTCTTATCAATCATTACTTTTCCATTTTTTGTCTTTATTTTAGTATATGGTTTATTTCCTTGTAAAACTTTTGCCATTGAAGAACTTTCTCGTTTTGATTGCTTGTCCCAAGCTATATCCTTTAAATTTTGAATTTTTTCCTTAATTTTTATATAAAATTCATCTACACTTTTTTCTAATTCTATCAGCTCTTGTTTTAATTTTTCATTTTCCATTTTTCTTCCTTATGTTAGAATTTTTATTTGTTTTATTTTTTTCATCGTTCCAAATGTCATTAAAGTCACTGCTTAATTTATTAATTTGACCTAAACTATTACGAATTTCATCTAAATTTATATTTGAATTTTTTTGTTCTTCAATAATTTTATTTTTTGTATTGTTTTGAGTGTTGTTTTTAATGTAATTTTCTAAAATTTCAGCATAAGTGTCTTGAGCACTCAAACAAGTATCAATTAAAAACCCTTTTGTATTTTTATACTCTCTTAAGCCTCTATAATAAAAAAGTTTATGCTCTTCATCTATAATAAAAGGTGTTATATTATTTTTTAGACACTCTTTAAACATAATTAATCTTCCAGTTCTTCCATTGCCATCTTCGAATGGATGAATTGACTCAAATTTATGATGAAAATCGATAATATCGTCTATTGTTGTATTCTCAACTTTATTGTAGTTATTTATTAAATTATTTATCTCTTTTGAAACATTTTCAGGTTTTGTAGTAACAAAGTCGCCTATATAGTTTTGTTTGGTCTTAAATTCACCTATAATTTGATTTTTAGTTATCCCTTGTTTTAAGATTTTGTGAATATTTTTTATATAATCGATATCTAAATTAGTTTTAGTTGTTTTTAATATAAAATCAAAAGCTTTAAAGTGGTTTATTGTTTCAATTATATCATCTACTCTTATCACTTCATCTTTTTGAGAAAGCAAAGATGATGTTTCATAAATATATCTAGTTTGTTCTTTTGAAAGTTTGCTACCTTCTATTCTATTTGAATTATATGCAAAACTTATCTGAGTAAAATAATATAACCCGTTTGGAGTTTTATTGTTAAATTCATCAATTAAAATATCATATGCACTCATTTCTTATCCTCTATCTTCTTCTGTTCTTTCTTATTTTGGCTTTTTCTCGCCACTCACTTACCAAATCTTTGGTATCTTTTTGTCTTCGTTCCGTTTTATTTCTTCTTTTTGTTCTATTTTGTTTTAGTTCATCATCTAAAATCTCTCTATCGTCTTTTTTAAATATATTTAAGAACTCTGAACGCAAATTTTGTATTACTGATAAACTATCTTTTAAACTATCTTTTAACTCTTTTATATACTCTTGTTTTTCTTTTACTATTTTTTGTTGTTCTAGTTCTGTATCTGTGCTTTCTACTCTCAAATATTTATTTTCAGTCACCAAATAATCAGGGGTATGATTTACATTCATTGCACTCATTACACTATTTTCATAATTTTTATCTACAACAAAATCAGCTATTGCTCTTTCAGCTTTATAAACATCTGTTCCTACATATTGTATATGCGGACTATTTATTTCTCTATCTTGTAAATGAAGTTCAATTACACCTGTTAAACCCCTATTTTGCATATACACTTCAAGTTCTTTTAAAAAATCTTTAATTTCGCTATAAACTATTTTTCTACACCAAACATTAGATGTTCCAACTTCACCACTTTTATCATTTTGTTTTATGTAGGCTAATAAATTTGTTTTTAATTCTTTTGCACCTGTAAAAGTTACTTCAGGGTCGTTTCTTTTATTAATCATATCTTTAATGGCTCTTTCAAACCATTGTTTTACATTTATATCATCAATTAAAAGAATTGAGCTCTCGGCTTCCCTTAAAAGGCTTCTACTATTGTTACTTCGTGCTTTTTGTATCATCTTGCAAAATTTTCCAATACATATTTTTTAAAAAAAGGATCATAGATTATGTATTTAACTTTTGGCTCTTTTATCTTGCATATTAAATTTTCTTTTTCTAAAGTTTTTATCATTTTTGATATATTGCCACGATTGCCAACTTTAATAAGAAGCTCATCGTAAGGATTTTTATTTGTAGCTATTAAATACAATACATCTGATAAATACTTTTTACCTCGTATTGAATTTAATTTAATATTGTATAGTTCTATTAAATAATTTTTATAAATTTCATTAAGGATTTTATCTATATCTTCCTTGGTTATTTTGTTTTTATGCTTTAAAATACTACAAATCTTATCAATATAATATATTATATTGTTAGTTTTTTTCATAATATAAAAAACCAAATCTTGTGTTATTTCAAGTTCTTTTAATTCTTTATAAAGATAAATACTTATTTCCTTTTCACTTAAATTTGGCAAATCTAAAACTTCACAAAAACTATAAAGAGGACTTTTAAAATCTTTAAATGTATCTATTCCAAAGCTATTATTTATCGTTACACAAAATATTAAATTTTGAAAATTTATAAAACTATTATTAAAAATATAATTTAAATCTAGTTTGCTATTTTGAATATCTTCTATCTTTTCAAAATTATCAATAAAAATATAAATATCTCTATTTTCATTTTCTGCTTTTTTTCCTAAAAGGTTGAAGATAAATTCTAGTTTTTTTAAATCATCATCAAAAACGTCATCAAATTTATTTTCAAAAATTCTTTTTATATTAACTTTAAAAATATTATAAAAATCTTCTAAATTAAAAATATAACTCATATCGATATAAATTGTGTCTTTTTTTTCTTTAATTTCTTTATAAATTTTATTTAGTAGATATGTCTTACCCATATATTTTAGTGCATAAATAGCAAAACTTCTTTTTTTTTGTAAATTACTAATAATAAAATTTTCTATATCTTCTCTGGTAGTAAAATTTGTTATATTCATTTTTATATCCTTTGTTGTATAATTATATACAATTATTTATTATTTTTTTATTAATATTACAAAATCTTATTTTTAAAAATTTTCATCATTTTTCTGTGGTAAAAAATCAGGCTGACCAATTTTATTATTTTGATCTAAGGCTTTTAACTGTATTTGAAGCTTTAGATTTTCATTTTTAGCCTTTAAATTTTCAATATCTAACCTCTTAGCCTCATTTTGTTCTCTTACAAGTTCAAGTTCAATTTCTTTATCTGTTTTAATATTTTGTGATTTTGATATAGGTGTTGGTTGCTCTATAACATCATCTACTTCTATAATATCTTTTTGATCTTTTTCAACTATACACACTTCAGTGCTTTTTTTATCTTGTGTTTGTCTTATCTCTTTTATCTCGTGATTTTCCATATTGTTTGAAATTTCATCAAAACCATCATATTTGCTCTTTATATTGTATTTTTGTTTTACTTCTAATTTTTCAAAATCATATTCTATACTAATGTCTTGTCTTAATTTTTGTAACTCGTTAAAACTTCCTCTTCCTGCAATATTTGGATTTATTATAAAAGCGTTATCTGAAAAAGTTCCAAGCTCTTTTTTTAAACTATCCGATAAAGATAAAATAACTCCTTTTTTTTTCAATCCATTTATAGCTACTGATACTGTTGATTTACTGACTTTTAATAATGCTTCAATATCTCTCCTTAAATCTGAATTTATATAAATAATATTTTTATAATCAATTTTTGTTAATAAAATAAAAAGAACTTGTCTCTCAGCATTAAGCAAATCTGAGCCTATAAAAGATAAATTATCTACAAAAAATTTTATAAAATCATCTCTATTTTTAGCTTTTGTTATATAAATTTCATTTTCTTTTAACACCTCACCAGTTGTTCCACTTATTTCTATTTGTTTTTCCGTATATACAGTATAGTTCTTTTTTGTTCCAACATCTTTGATTTCACCAATCATAATATCAACTCCTAAAATTTAATTGTTTAGCAATTTATAAAAAAATTGAATTATTATATCATAAATTTTTTATTTTTTAGTAAAAATCGAACATTATTTTATTTTTTAGTAAAATTTTGTTTAGAAAAAAATACCTTAAATTGTTTTTTCAAAAAATATTAATTAAATATTTACTTTAAAATACTGATATATAATGATTTGAAAGACTTATATTTATAAGTTATTAACTTATCATGAAAATAGCCCAAAAAATCGAATTTGTTTAGAATTTCAAACGGTTTGTTTAGAATTTCAAACGGTTTGGTATGAAATTCTAAACAGCTGTTTTTTTTTATTTACTATAAAAATACCTAAACAATCGAAGCTACAAGTCATTTTCATTTAATATTTATTAATTATTTTCCCTCTATTCTTTTATTGATACTATTAAAACTAAGAAAATACAAATTTAAAAACTTAAAAATAAATATTAATTATTTTTTTTAATATTTTTTTAAGAATTTCTTATAATTAATTTTAAAAATTCAATTAACAATCAACTATACATTTAAACTAACAAAAAAGCACCTAAAATCAAAAAAGTTTATTAAAACGTATAAATACTCAAAAAAAACAAAAAACGCTTTAAAACTCAAAATAGAGACTTTAAAAAAGAATTTATGTTTTTTATAAAAACTTCATATTAAAAAATTAATTTTCCAATTTTTAAAAGAAAATTTTCCCATAAAAATATAATTTTTCATAAAATTACTAAAGTTTTGTTTTTTATAAACTTTTAAATAAAAAACACTCATTAATTATTATTTAAATATTAAATAATTCCTAACTTTTTAATATATAATTATTAATTATATAAGATTAATATAATAATCTTATTTATTTCATAATTATTTAATAATTAGATATTAAGTAATTCATAAATATATAATAATTAATTATTATATATTTAGTAACTAATTATGATTAATATATTTATCCTAAAATCATAAGCATATACTTTATTACCATACAAGCTAATATTAAGCCAACTATTTGACAAAGTAAAAAATCAGTCCAAGTATTTATTATATTTTTCATATCCTACACTTACAATTAATATTTAATTATTAAATAATTCCTAACTATTTATTATGTAGTTATTATACCATTAACATTCTTAAAAGATTATTAACTATATAATAATTAATTAACATATTTATA
>QWCK01001662.1_pt1 | contig 38419 bp, 30 predicted proteins | sample 1972571 | NCBI WGS metagenome assembly QWCK01 (sample SAMN09866710, study PRJNA288562) | Human gut metagenome isolate term2_stool, whole genome shotgun sequencing... | isolation source: gut | host: Homo sapiens | place: USA: California | reverse complement strand
AATCCATCTTTGCCCACAAAAATTGCGGAAGTAGCTCAGTTGATAGAGCATTAGCCTTCCAAGCTGAGGGTCGCGGGTTTGAGCCCCGTCTTCCGCTCTACAGAAGAGATGATTAAATCATCTCTTCTTTTATTTTATATCCTACCCTTCCTTCACTTACCCGATAATTATAAGAGCAGGATGTCCAAGAATTCTTGTTCGGCTCCAAGAAACCAGGTTCATCCGATATTTCATAGAGGAACACTTTTGCTTTGTCCCGTTTTTGTGACAGACCCTCTGCAAGTAATAGGTGAATCTGATAAAACTTCAAGCATAACTCCGGGAAACTCTGAGCAAAACTCGTCAAACCTATAAAGATAGTTTGAAAAAACCTTCCGGCATAAAGTGAAAAAGGGTGGAACGCTTTTTGGGAAGAAGAAAATGCAAATCCGGTTTACACGTACGTACGCATGAGGCGATGCATACATATGTATAGCTTCATGCATACGTACAGGCCGGGCTTGTCCAAAGGACAGGCCTAGCTTGTTTGACGAACATGCTTAGCTTGTTCTGTGGACAATGTATGAACTGTAAGATTAACTACTCAAGTTGCCAGCATCCGAATTGTCTTTACATGAAAAATAAAATTGTTCAATCACTATAATCAATTAGTATCCAGTAATTTGTGGTGATAAAAGGACGTAAAAGACGCTCAAGTGGTTTGACCCCGGACAAGCCCAACATGCTCCAAGAACATGCCATGCCCGTCTGGTTCCGGAAGCGAAAAGTGTATGGCATATTCACCGTCAACTACCACTTGGGCATGTCTTACCATCTTTCTACACAGTAAACCATTGAACAACAATAAGATATGGTGATGAAAGGATTTTATTCCGTTCGTAAAAACAAATGTATACATACAAATTCGTTTTCTTCTGTTGGGCAATCAATCATCACATTGCTTTATTTTACTTTCCCAATCAGTTCGATAGCCCTTGTCCGGTTTCAAGAAGCTACATTTCCTCCTACCGGAGTGTTCAGAATCTTGATACAAATTCTGCCGGATCCTGCGCCAAGTTCTATGAATTCTTGTGCCAAACATAAGTTCCTTTCATTAAAAGATAAGGATGTTTTTCCAAAACAATAAGGTCTTTTAAAAAAAGATAAGGCCCTTTTTGAAAAACGAACTTATCTTTTTACCTGTCTGCTAAACCAAAAGCTTCTTACCATAGAGTGTTCTCCAAAAATCTTCACTAAAACCGAAACAAAATGTGTTTTCTAATGTAACAAAAGACTCTAACAGATCATTTAAAAGAGCTGAATCTAAAGTACAACCCACCTTACAGCAACCGTTAAACTTTTCTGTTTCCCAATTGTTATATCAAATATCAACAAATTAAAAAAGAAAGGATATGAGTTATGAAAACAGTAATTGACAAAGCTAATACAAGAGGGTATTTTAATCACGGATGGCTAAAAACCTACCATACATTCAGCTTTGCAGACTATTATAATCCAAGACGAATTCACTTCGGTGCTTTACGCGTACTAAATGATGATACAGTAGCTCCCGGAGAAGGTTTCGGTATGCACCCCCATAAAAATATGGAAGTGGTGTCTATCCCTTTACAAGGATATTTAAGACATGGAGACAGCGTACAGAATGAAAGTACCATTGCCCCAGGTGAAATTCAGGTAATGAGTACAGGCACAGGCATCTATCATAGCGAATACAATGCCAGTAAGACTGAAGACGCAAAATTCCTGCAAATCTGGATTATTCCCAATGTGGAGGGAACTAAACCCGAATACCATAATTATGACATTCGTCCGTTATTGAAACGTAACGAACTAGCCACCTTCATCTCACCATCTGGCAATACACCGGCGCATCTGCTACAGGACGCATGGTTCTCTATGGGCACATTGGATGCCGGACAAAGTGTGACATACCGTATGCACAAACCACGCACAGGTGTTTATATCTTCATTATAGAAGGAGAAATAAATGTAGCAGGCGAGAATCTTTCACGTCGTGACGGTATCGGTATCTGGGACATTGAAAGTGTCACAATTGAAGCTAAATCCGAAGCGCAAATACTGGCCATCGAAGTAGCCATGTAAGCTATATATTTGTGTCGCAATCATCCAAACGGAAGATTTGTGCCACAAATTCATCTTTGCTCCCTTGTTCTATACCCATCTTTCTACAAATTCTATATACCACACGGTTTACAGAACGGGACTGCACTCCCAACAAACTGGCTATCTCATCAAATGAAAGTCCCACTACAAACAGGTAACAAATATCCTTCTCTCCGTTGGTCAGAGATGGATAAAGCTTTTCCAATCGCTCGGCCCAGCGATTACGGGATATGTTCAACCAATACTCTAATTTAGTACGGTCTTCAGCAGGGGTATAATGAGGAGTTCCCTTCGTCACGATTTGCAAGTATACTTGTGCTGCCTCCACCGACTCAACCGGAAGCGAGATGTGTTTCGAACGGAAAGTGAGTTCCAACTGACGAATACGTATTTCCTTACTTTTCTTTTCCTTTTCAAGGATTTGCATCTGTTCTTGCAGATTCTTCGCCTCACCTTGATTCTCTTCTATCCTCTCTTGTAAATCATCAATCTGCTGCTGCAACATGGAAGCATCCCTTTTATAATGACTTAAAATCTCCAGTTTCTGGCGGCGAAAAAATTTCCAACTACCCCATAGCAGTAAAGTCAATGAAAAAACAGCTGCCACTGTTATCAACAGAGTAATGCTCCATCGGCTTCGATATTCATCATTCTGACGTAATAAAGCCGTGTAATCATATCTTTTCTCGATTTTAAACAATTCAGTACGGCTTCCGGAAGTAAATAGTAATTCCAGTTCATTGATATAGCATTGCATATATTCATTAGCCTTACTTAACTTACCAGCCGCCAGCAAATCCTGGTATATAGCTTTGTACACAGAGGATCTCAAAAGTGGTCGCGAAGATTTCAATGCCCTATTACGAAGGCTGTCTACTAGTTCAGTTTTTCCTAAATGTTTATAGATAACAGCTAATTCAGCATCATACCAGTAACGGGACTCAACAGTAGTGGTATAGTCCATCGCTTTTAACAGGAACGAAGCCGCCGAATCCCATTCCTGCTTGTCTTTCTCCTTCAAGGCCCATTGATAATAGATTTTCTCTTGCGAGGTAAAGTCCATCCTATTAACCAAACCTAAAAACTTATCATAAACCAACTTGACCTCTTCATTGTACCGGGGAGTTCCCTGAGCCAGATAAAGAGGGGCAAATATATATTCTCCCCCCATTGCATTCCAAGCCGGAACTGATAGATTAAGATCCAACGCCTTTCTATAATACGACAGTGAGTGCTCATAATGAGCATACCTTCCATTGATATTCCCTAAAGCTGTATATATCAAAAAATGGATCCGCAAATCCTTAACAGTCTTTACCGCCTCCTCTGCCTGTTTATAGGCATACAAAGCTTCATTATCCTGCCCCAAGTCCTCTAAAATATATCCTTTATAAAGCAAAGCGGAAGCTTTATCATCTGCATTACCTTGTGAAGAATAATACTGTACAGCAATGTTTATCAATGAATCGGAAGATATCTTATGCCCACATCTATACATAGCTTGTGTCATCAGTAATGCATAGCACGCTTGTTCTTCTACGGAAAGTTTATCGGGAAAAGGAATGGCATTCAGTATCCGGTAGGAGGAATCCGGGGCACTCCACAAATAATATTTCCCCCATGCCAGTCTAGAAGTGCCCTTATCCTGACTGCAAGAGGAGATGATACCCAATATCACCACCATCCATACAGCCCAGCCTATAAACAAGTACTTTCTCATCATATCGCAAATGTATCACTTTTTAGCCTTCTCGCAATTTATAGACTATAAAAATAGGATTACTATCCACATTTATCTTTTTTAATTCATCCGGAACAGTAAGGGTGGATCCTTTTTCATAAAGACTCAGCTCATAAGGAATGACAACCTGCACCAAACCATCTTTCTCCATACGGCCCCAAACGGGAAAGCTACGATAACTCCGTGTCCCCAACATACCAAAAAGAAGATTGGCATCAGAAAGTTTAAAAATATCTTCAGGCTGCTCACATTGCTCCGCCAGAATCTTCCCTGTTTCTTTATCAACGGAAACCACATAATGTCCTCCATCATACCTGCAACGGAAATAATAACTTCGTGGCGTCTCAAAAAGATCAGACACAAAAATATCCTTATTTCCTCCAAATTTTTGATGTAAGCTACTGAAATCAGTCGCATCCAGGCAGCGGATGATTTCTTGGTCTGAATTCTGTAAATTCAAAACACAAGCTGGCATAATTTTATGATCGGAAATTCTGAAAACAGTATCATTACATCCTGTTTTAAACAGTAATGACTGCTGCTTACCTGAATAGGTAGCTGCAATGCCTATAGTAAAACCTGCTTTCTCCGGAGGAACCAGTGGCGAAGTAAAATCATTCTTTACAGCAATAGTGTCCCCTTGCTCTGTGAATATGCCTAAGCCATAACTCCCGCTCCGAAAAGGAATATACGGAAATGCCACCGAAGCAAAACAGTCTTGTTCCACCTTACGCTGATATACTATCTGATAATCATGGTTCAAATTTTGAATAAACTCCCCCTCTAAGGTGTAGACCCCTATCTGATTAGCACTGAACAGGTAAAGACGATTATTTTCCTCATCGGCCTGTATACCTGCTAAAAAATTACTGAACTCCCCCGGTCCTTGTCCGAAAGGAATCAATGTCTTTATAAAATGACCTTTCCGGTCAAACTGAACAATCCGTTGTTCTTTTACGGGAGAAACATAGATGTATTTGCTTGTCAAAGCATATTCGGATACTCCATCCAACAAAGAAGCGGGATCATCGGTTGTTTCCAAAGGTATATATTCCACACTCTCTACCTCATCTTGCAGATTGAGCATAGAAGGATGATCTATCCCCTGTCGCAAGTCCACCGAAATTAATTCTCCGGAACCGGAATGTCCGGAGTCACAAGCTGCCATCAAAGGCAACAAGCAAAATAAATGCCATTGTTTCATAGATTCAATCAGTTTTTCAGGAAAAAAATATTTATTTCCCGAAACAAAGATATACAGGAATCCATGATTTATGAGAATAAAACAGAATAAGTTTTGCGACGACACAAATCCCTGATTATCTTTTTATTGCAGATAATCAGGGATTCATTTTGCGACAACTACAAAGTTTTTTTAGCCCATTTTTACAATTCTATTGTCAATTCCACCGGACAATGATCTGATCCCAAGATGTCAGTATGAATCTGAGCACCTCTCAATTTATCCTTCAACGAATCGGAAGTGAGAAAATAATCAATACGCCAACCCGCATTCTTCTCACGGGCTTTGAAACGATAGGACCACCATGAGTAAATTCCCTCTTGCTCCGGATAGAAATAGCGGAATGTATCCGTAAAACCTGATTCAAGCAAAGTAGTGAACTTTGCACGCTCTTCATCAGTGAAACCTGCATTTTTCCGATTCGTTTTAGGATTCTTCAAATCTATCTCCTTATGTGCTACATTCAAATCACCACACACAATTACCGTTTTTTTCTCTTCCAATTTCTTCAAATAAGCACGGAAATCATCATCCCATTTCATTCTATAATCCAAGCGTCGCAATTCTTCCTGCGAATTAGGAGTATAAACAGTTATCAGATAATACGATTCCAGTTCAAGCGTAATTACACGGCCTTCGTGATCGTGCTCTTCAATGCCTAAACCGTATGTAACGGACAATGGCTTTACTTTAGAAAAAATAGCAGTACCCGAATATCCTTTCTTTTCAGCATAATTCCAATAGGACTGATACCCTTCAAATTGTACATCCAGTTGTCCTTCTTGCATCTTTGTTTCCTGTAAACAGAAAAAATCAGCTTCCAAACGATTGAAAGCATCAGCAAAACCTTTATCGTAACAAGCTCGCAAGCCATTTACATTCCATGATATGAATTTCAACATGATTCTTTTATTATTTTTAAACTAACATATTCCAGAACAAAAGTAAGCACAAAAGCATACTTATCAAAGCAAAATATCTTAAAACAAAAAAGCGCTCTGTTTCACTGATAAAACAGAACGCCTATCCTTATTAAGGAAAATGCTCTCTTTAATTACTGTGCCGAATCGCCCGGAGCAGGAGTCTCTGCAGCATCATTTGTCTGCGGAGCAGCAAAACCTGAAGGTGCATTCAACGGATTGGTAGCTCCCTCTTTCACCGCTTCTTCCATGATGATAGAAGAATCTGTATGAGCAGTAGGAACAAAATAAGCGGTAAGCACGCTACATGCTACCATAAAAGCAGCTAATCCCCATGTTAATTTCTCAATAAAATCCGTAGTCTTACGAACTCTGATTTAGTGTTAATAATCAATTTCTCCAAAAATCTTATTTGGTCTGCAAAGTAAGCGTTTTTTTTTGGATATTTCAAATTTAATTTTTTAATAATTTCCAGAGCCTTAGAATATCTTTGCTGTTTAACGTATATTTTGGCCAATGTTTCGGTAAAATAGCTTTCATCTTCTATATCTTCCTCCGCTTCCGGTTCATCCTCTTCGGGCATTTCCTTTTTCACCGGCACTTCCTCTTTTATCCCTAATTGAGGTAATAAAGGTTCCTCTGCAGACTTTTCAATGAAATCATCTATCAGACTCTGGCCTTTCATCCGAGGAATACCATCATCGGACGGATGCTCTTCTTCATGTAATAAGAAAGAAGTATAATCGGCTGTTACATCCATAGGCAACTCCACGGCAGCAGAGTCCTCGGGTAAAGAAGACAGAAAAGCATCTATCAATGAAAGAGTACGGTCCAATCCGCCTTCCTCCTTAGGCTTCTCTTGCTTGTCAAGAGGAGAAATGATAAAACGCTCCCCTTCTATCAGATAAAAAAGAACTTTGCGATCGGCCACATACAATGCAGCCTTACGCAATTCTTCACCGAATGTTATATCATGCAGTAAAAACAGATTCTTCAGATAAAGCAACCTCACCGTCTGAAAATACGGATAACGCGCAAGCAACGTACGCAGCTCGTATAGTGTATCCCGATTTAATAATTCAGGATGGGTTATCCATTCATATAATTGCTGTTGTGTCATGACGGAAAAGGGCTCACTACCAGTTTGCCACGGTAGCATTGAATATTTGCTCTACAATTTCTTTAATCATCTGGGTTACTAATTCATCCTGTACAGCACTCAACTGCTGATTAGCGTTGTATTCTCGGCTAGCCGAGAATTGTTGACCATTCATATTCTCTGTCGGATTGGAATTGTTGACAAAGTTCACCCTAACCGTCATACGCAATTCCACCATGCTGGAATAACCGTCAGAACCAATTCCTTTATTCAAAGCATCATAATTGGTTATTTCCCCTGACAATTGCAGGTCACCTCCACGCTTGGCTTGCTTCAACCGGGTCTGCTGCATATAAATATCCTGCAATGCCGTATTGAACATGCTCTCCATCGGTCCCCACACAAAACCTGCCGAACGGTTCGGGAAGTTTTCGAACGAAATAGTCTTTACCTTAGTATAGTCTATAGACGATCCGTTAAACTTATAAGAGATGGAACAAGCAGTTACTATTCCCGCCAGTACCATCAACACACCAACTACTTTCAATTGTTTAATCCAAACCATATTCTTTTATTTTTCTATAAAGTGTGCGCTCTGAAATATTCAAATCTTTTGCCGCATTCTTTCGTTTTCCATGATGACGGTCGAGCGCCTTACGTATCATTTCTTTTTCCACTTCATCCAATGACAGTGTCGCTTCTTCCACAAATTCCTCCGTGTCCTGAATATCATCTACTACAGGATGCACGGATTTAGCGGCAGAGATAATGGTAGGTGTAGCAGGCACTACTGTAGCGACCAAATTCCGTTGAGGTTCTTGATAATAAGAAACTGCTGTAGTAGCCGGTGGCGGAACAGGTTGCGCTCCACGTTCCGACATCAAGGTGTTTACCAATTTCTTCAACTCAGTTACATCACGCCGCATATCAAACAGCACCTGATACAGAATCTCGCGCTCACTTTCAAAAGCCTTCCCCGCACTTGCTTTCACACCAAATAAAGCGGGTAAACCGGAGTTTACACGTTGTTCCGGTAAATAATTTCTCAAAATTTCCGCCGTAATGTCGCGATTGGTTTCAATAATAGATATCTGTTCTGTAATATTCTTCAACTGGCGTACATTACCGGGCCATGGGTAAGCCAACAACAAGGCTTTTGCATCTTCTGTCAGCTGAATGGCCGGCATACGGTACTTCTCAGCAAAATCCGATGCAAATTTGCGGAAAAGTAATGTTATATCATCTCCACGTTCGCGCAGAGGTGGTATCTTGATAGGCACAGTGTTCAGACGATAATATAAATCCTCGCGGAAACGGCCTTCGGCAATGGCTTCCGTCAGATTTACATTGGTAGCGGCAACAATACGTACATCCGTCTTTTGTACTTTGGATGAACCTACTTTAATGAATTCACCACTCTCGAGCACACGTAGCAGACGCGCCTGCGTAGCAAGAGGTAACTCTCCCACCTCATCCAGAAAAATAGTTCCACCATTGGCTTCGGCAAAATAACCGTTACGGTCACTGATAGCTCCTGTAAAAGCACCTTTCTCATGTCCGAAAAGTTCTGAATCTATTGTACCTTCAGGTATAGCTCCACAATTCACGGCTATATACTGTCCATGTTTCCGACGGCTGAACTGATGGATGATCTGCGGAAAATTTTCCTTTCCCACACCACTTTCACCGGTGATCAATACTGATAAATCTGTGGGCGCCACCTGAATAGCCACGTCTATGGCACGGTTCAATCCTTCAGCATTACCAATAATACCAAATCTGAGTTTAACATTTTGTATTTCTGACCTGACCATATTCATTTTATTATATGACAAAATTACAAATTCCCGAGCAGACAGCAAGTAATTATGGCAGAAAAATAAAAAATAAGGCGCGGATTTCACGGATTGATACGGTCTTTTATAAAGAGAAACCGTAAAATCCGCGCAATCCGCGCCTGAATAAAAACAGTCTGTTATAAATTAATCAATTTCCTGATCAGCTTCATAACCACCCATTTCGCGAATAGCATTCTTCAAGATAGCATACTGCTGGAAGAGATGGTTGACAGGTATTTCATTTTCTGTATAATCATGCATCGGGCTCTTCAAGAAGAAACTCAAGAAACGCTGTATACCAAAACGTCCTGCACGTGCAGCCAAGTCACTCAATAATACTAAATCCAAACATAAAGGAGCAGCCAAAATTGAATCACGGCAAAGGAAATTAATCTTAATCTGCATGGGGTAGCCCATCCATCCGAAGATATCGATATTATCCCAACCTTCCTTACTGTCATTACGAGGGGGATAGTAATTGATACGTACTTTGTGATAATAATCTGTATATAAATCAGGCTGGTCTTCGGGTACAAGAATCGACTCCAAAGTAGACAGCTTGCTGACTTCTTTAGTACGGAAGTTAGCCGGTTCGTCCAACACCAAACCATCACGATTACCTAAGATATTTGTAGAAAACCAGCCGGACAAGCCTAAGCAACGGGTTCCGATAATCGGAGCGAAGCCTGACTTAACCAATGTCTGGCCTGTTTTGAAGTCCTTACCAGCAATAGGCATCTTCGTTTTTTCAGCCAATTCCCACATAGCCGGGATATCAACTGTAGTATTAGGAGCTCCCATGATGAAAGGGCAACCTTCTGACAGCGCTGCATAAGCATAGCACATAGACGGAGCAATGTGTTCCTTATCATCCTCTTTCATCGCTTGCTCCAATGCTGCCAAGGTTCCGTGTACTTTTTCTTCAACAGGTACATAGATTTCTGTAGAAGCAGCCCAAAGAACTACGATACGGTCGCAATTATTTTCAGCTTTGAAATTGCGGATATCTTCACGCAGCTGTTCTACCATATCCCAACGATTCTTGCAATCTTTCACATTATCGCCATCCAAACGACTAGCATAGTTGTGATCGAAAGCAGCTTTCATCGGAACTATCTTTTCCAGTTCTTCCTTTACAGGAAGAATGTCTTTTTCTTGTAAAACTTCAGCATTTACAGCTGATTCATAAGCATTAGCAGGATAAACATCCCATGCACCAAAAACAATGTCGTCCAAAGTTGCCAATGGAACGATTTCTCCATAATGCAAATACTTTTTATTTTCTCCACGGCCAACACGCATTTTATCATATTGAGTCATAGATCCGACAGGTTTTGCCAGTCCCTTACGAGCCATCAGCACACCTGTCATAAAAGTTGAAGTAACAGCGCCCAATCCAACACAAAGAACGCCCAATTTACCGGTTGCCGGTTTCACATTCATTTTTTCCATTCTAATTTCTTTGTTAAAATTGCATCTCATAGCAGAGATTAAGATAATTTGTGCCAAAGTTACACCTTCTTTTGAAAACTTCCATGCTTTTTCTAGTTTTTTTTGTAGCTTTGCAACCGTTTAATATAAATAGGTATGGATGATATTTGTTGCATAGGCCACATTACATTAGATAAGATAGTAACACCCAGGAAAACGACTTATATGCCCGGCGGAACATCCTATTATTTTTCACACGGAATCAGTCATTTAAAGGATACAAAGCATTATCAGCTGGTCACAGCACTAGCGCCCAGTGAATTTAAAGCTGTAGAAGATATCCGTGCAAAAGGTATCAGAGTCACTGTTATTCCCAGTCAGCGAACAGTCTATTTCGAGAATACATACGGGGAAAATCAAGATAACCGCAGTCAGCGGGTATTAGCTAAAGCCGATCCTTTCACAGTGGAACAGCTACAGAATATAAATGCCCATATTTTTCATTTGGGAAGCCTTCTGGCAGATGATTTTTCACTGGATGTTGTAAAATATCTTTCAGAAAAAGGTATTTTGGCGGTAGATGCCCAAGGATATTTGCGCGAAGTCCGGGGTGAAAGAGTTTATCCCATAGATTGGACAGACAAGTTGGAAGCCTTAAAATATATTGATATTCTAAAGGTAAACGAACACGAAATGGAAGTGCTTACCGGTCACAAAGACATAAAACAAGCCGCTTTGCAACTTGCTGAATGGGGAGTAAAAGAGGTATTGATAACCTTGGGAAGTCTGGGTTCTGTAATTTATGCAGAAGGTAGATTTCATAAGATACCCGCCTATCCTCCTAAAGATATAGTTGATGCTACAGGATGCGGAGATACGTATGCCACAGGATATTTATATATGCGCAACAAAGGAGTATCCTATGAAAAAGCCGGTTGTTTTGCAGCAGCCATGTCGACACTGAAATTAGAAGCATCCGGTCCCTTCAGCAAAACAGAAGAAGATGTATGGGATATTATCCGGACTAGTCCTTTGAAAGCCGAGGAAATTTAAAAATAGATAGAAATCCCGATAAAGCCAGACAGCCATATCGGGATTTTTTATTTCAGTTTCCTTCTACATCGGCATACCACGAATAGAATAATACAACACAAAAAGAAACAAATGGTATAATGAATGATAAGGACATATTACTATTGTCTGCCACATATCCCATCAACACAGGGCCAATAGCTCCTCCTACAGGAGACATCATTAAAAAAGAAGAGGCTCGTTTGGTTTTATTTCCCAACCCTTTCAAAGATATGGCAAAAATAGTGGGAAACATGATGGCTTCGAACACATATACCAAAAACAAAGCAACTAATGAAATTTTTCCTAAATTGCAAACGATAAGAAAAGTAGCCGCTACCGTTCCCAAAGCACAGTATAGCAAAACTCTTTCTGCACGAATTCGCTGCATAATCCAACTACCGGCAAAACGTCCGCACATAAATAACCCGAGCCCACCGAATGAAAGCACTACTGCCGCATCACGGGCATTCATCCCTCCATCGTCCACCACATAATTGATAAAGAAACTATTGATAGAAATCTCTGCTATTTCATAACTGAATAGTGCCAGTAGACCAAATAAAAATAATTTATGCGACCATAAGCCTTTTTTAACTGTCTTTCCATTCACCACATTGTCTGTATGAACAATCTCCGGAAGTTTGATACGGGAAAAGACCAGTGCCACTATCAGCACAACTACCCCCATCAGCATATAAGGATATGAAATATTCGCCTCTCCCTTCTCCGAGAACAACAATAGTCCTCCCACCAAAGGGCCGCAAATACATCCTAATCCATTAAAGGACTGGGCCAGGTTCAACCGACTGGCAGCTGTTTCCCTATCCCCTAATTCTGTCATATAAGGATTTGCAGCCGTTTCCAAAAAAACCAAGCCGCAAGCGATGACAAACAAAGAGAACAGAAAAAATTCAAATGACATCCAGTATTCGCCGGGAATAAACATCAACGACCCGATGCCGTAAAGCAATAATCCGAAAACAACTCCCCTACGATATCCATATCTGGTGATGAATAACCCTGCCGGAACAGCCATTACGAAATAACCTAAATAAAACATTACCTGCACCATTGCCGAATGAGTACGGGTAATATCCATCACCTCTTGAAAATGTTTATTCAGCACATCAAGAATAGCATGTGCAAATCCCCATAAAAAGAATAAAGAGGTTACTAAAACAAAAGGAACTAGATAGTCCCTTTTTACCAATGCATGTCTTTGTGTCTCCATACTTTTTATAATAGAACAGGCAGTTGGGCCAAATTCGTTATAATCACATCAGGAACAGATTCGTCAATGACTTCTCCTCCCCAACCTTCTCCTTTCAACCAAGCTACACGACATCCCACCGCTTTGGCAGGAACAACATCTTTTGAGAAAGAATCTCCAACCACCAGCACATTCTTTGCCACAAATCCCATAGCATCCACTCCGAGTCTGTAGATAGCGGGATCTGGTTTACGAACACCCACCACAGAGGATTCAATAATTTCATCAAAGAAATCCAGAAGTCCAAAATCCTTTAAAATGGTCTGAATATTACCATAAAAATTAGAAACCAGCACTAACTTATATTTTTTGGACAACTCTTCCACTACCGGACGTGTAACCTGCAATATATCCAATACATACTCATAACAGCTGTCTGCTACTTTCGTGGCATAAGATTGCAGTTTCAACTCATCCATAGGCAACTTTCTCTGTTCTGCCAACCATTCCATCTGAAGTTTGGCCTTAATGGAAAGTACATCATGAAAATCATGCCAAGGCTGGACAAAAGGGTATTTAGCCAACGCTCTTTCTCCAAAGACGTATGCCTCACGAAAACTCTCCTTATCCACCGGAATCTGATGTTCCACATACTTGGCCCACAATACTTCCGCCCAGTGACGGCTATTCGTATCTATCGTACCGCCGTAATCAAATATAACTCCCTGAATATCTTTCAATGCGTTCATTATCTCATGCTTTATTAGTAGGTGTACCGTTGCCGACTTTCATCAACAACACACCAATTACAATCCAAATCAATTCACGTACACGGGTTATCAATCCGGTATAAACTCCGAAAGCTCCCGGAATAGCCAGTCCTCCTACCGCTAAAGCAAAGCCCCCCTCACGAGCGCCCAATTGCATAGGCGAGAAAAAGAACAAATTAGCAAATAAAGAAGTAAATGCCATAATCAGAATACAAGCCGGAAAGCTAACATCTGTTGTCAGAATATTCAATATGAAATACACTTCCAGGCAACCTAGAATCCGAGCCATGAATTCCAGACTTAACGAGGCATAAAATGTAGACTTACGCTGTTTGTGCAGCTCTGCTATCTGACTGTCCACACGTTCCAAAGTCTCCCGTTTGTTTTCTGAAAAACGTTTGGCCCATCCTTTAATAAAAGGAATATATTGTAATAATTTTAAAGTACGGACAGCCATTCCATTCTTGTATCCTTTCATAAAAAAATAAATAGCCAAAAGAGAAACCACACCCACAACAGCCAGCATAGTCCCCATGGCAATATCTACCGGGCGTAAAGCCAAATACAAGAAAATAGAACAAAACCAAAAACAAAAATGCGAAAAAATATGCATCATCACATAAAGGATAACTGATGATGTTGCCTTACTGGCCCCGACATAAGGAGTCAGTTCCATGATACGGTAAGGTTCTCCTCCCATTAATCCTACCGGAGTAGCATAATTCAGTGCAAACCCGGAAACTGTAAGCTTATAAACTTTCCAAAACGGAATAGGCGTTCCTTTTTTTCCATCTCGGATAATAATGTACCAAGAAAGGGTATTGAACAAGTAAATGATAATCCATAACCCTACTACAGCCGGCAGCCAAATCCCTGCCCGGCGCAAGTTAGCCAACAATTCATCATACTCCATATCAAAAGTACAGAGCATTACCACGATAGCTACAATCCCAAATATCAGGAATATATTTCTATATTTACTTTTCACTTCGCCGCGTATTTATAATATAACTGTGCGCAAACCGCCTCGTGGCAATGGCGCATATATACAAATAAAGAAGTCATTACAATAATCTCGAATACAAAATACAACCAAGGTTCGCCAATCAGCAAACTGATATACAAAGCAATGGCACGTGTATTAAAAGTCAAGATATTGGTATATTTCATCAAAGGTTTGCTAGCTGCACGAAATTCGTTCCGCAACTCCTGTGGAATATTGTCCCCATACTTTTCCTTTACCAAAGCATAGAAACGCTGAAAATTAGGGGTCATTCTTTCCTGCTGACGTGTGTAATTACCATAAAAATACAAAAAAGCTTTCCACCAGAAATTTCCTTTCCAAGGTAAACTATAGAAGATCTCACGCTGTTGTTTGAAATTATCCAGCTCACTTCCATTTTTCCCTTTCAGAAAATATAAATGAATATTACGATAATAATCCGCCAATGTACATTGTTTACTATGACAAACAGTGCCCGAAAAAGCAGCCAATATCCAAATAAAAATCCCCCAATGCATCCCGTCACCAATATAAAACGGCATAGGCTGGTCCATCAGTCTGAGACAGATCGCCGCATAAATAGTAAAGAACCAAATATCACCGGCAAAGCCATCCAACATACGTCCCCACTGGGTTTTCTGCCCTGTAAGCCGTGCCAATTGGCCGTCCGCACTGTCATAATGGTTTGCCCACATCAATAGAAGTATACCAATCAGGGTATGTTTCATATCGGGGTAATAGAACATCACGCCTGCGCCTATACCTAGAATAATAGAAAAAATGGTCACGACATTGGGATGTACCTTCAATTTTTTAAACAATAGCGCCCATGCATATCCTATGGGACGATTGAAATAAATATCCAGGAACTCCTCTGTGTCCATGGATTTGAAAGAAGCCTCTATTCCTTTCTTCTCACTCTCTGTACTCATGTCTTTATTGTTTCATTTGCTTTTTAGCCCGGTTATAAATGCACTCTGCAATTTTACCTCCCGCTTCCTCACGACAACGGGCAAAGCTGGGCCAATCATTAAAATCTATAATCCGCAGTGTTCCGTCGGCTGAAACCACACAATCACCTCCGTAAATGGGTACGTTCAGCGCCTCAGCAGCTTTATCACTTTGTATTTTCAATTCCTCTACGCTAAAAGGAATCCCTTTGGCTATTCCGTTTATTTTTTCCAAACCGAACTTACTGTGCGAACAAGGAGACGGATAAAACCAATAAAAGAAATCAGTGCCGTGTACCCCATAGAATTTCACCAAGTCGCCTTGCAAGTGCTCATTGATGACCGCAACAGGAATGTCACGGTTGCGAAAATCAGCCAGAATATTCTCCACCTCTTCCTTACAAGTGGCATAAGCTACATCTTCTTTCACCATAGCATGAGAGTCTCCCCGCTTTACCCAACAAGGATAACAGTTTTCAGAATACTCGTCTGCTGTGGAAATAATAAAACTCTGCGGATGAGGAACTCCTCTTTTTATAAGTAGCTCCGTCATGGGTCTACGTACACAATTATCTATACCGTAAGCAGAGTTTATCACCAACGCACCTCCATCCTCCAAAGACTTCAAGCGGGCTATTGTTGCTTTATCACGGGCCATATCAAAAATGATATCTCCTTTGACACCCTGCTCCACGAAATCCTTCTCGGCATAAACCTCAACTTCACAGCCCAATTGTCCCAACTCTTCCACCACCTTATTAAATATGGCGGCATCATTGTCCACATGATTGGGTGAATATTCGTTTCCACGGCTTACCCCTATTATTGAAATCACATTCATTCCTTTATGTTATCTTTTAAATTACTCGTCCTTACCGGTCAGAAAGTTTTCCGCTTTCACTATATCACTGGCATGGTCTACATCCAGAATTTTTGTAAAAGGATAAGCCTTTAATTTCAAGCCGTCGGCCACTAACTGCCTCTGGAAGTTGCGCATACGGGACATACCTTTTTCCATACACCCGTGCAATGTCTTGACCGCTGTCGGAGTCAGGCAGTAAATTCCTCCCGATATATAGCGGCATCCGGAGATGGCCTCATCATGAAAGCCAGTTATGTTCAAAGCTTCATCTGTAGAAATGTAAAGCGGTTTTTCATCGTCTATAAAATCGGTCACCGCCATATATCCATCTTTGTCCGATTGTTTGAACGCTTCAATAAAAGTCGAGAATTCTTCTTCACGGAATATGGTATCTACAGTAGTCAAACAGAACTTATCGTCTTTCAAATAAGAGTTCAGTTCATAAAAACTATGCATTGAACTAGGCGTAGTTTTCACAACTACTTCCAATGGCACTGTCGCTTCCGCCTGTAGTTTTGCCAAATGCTCTTTTGTCAACGGACTTTCATTATTAATAATGATGACCACCTTATCAGCCCCGTTGCGCACAAAGATCTGTATCAGACGGTCAATCATGGCAACTCCGTTCAGTTGCACCAAAGGTTTGGGTAAAGCTACCCCTTCTTGTGAAAGTCGGGAGCCTTCACCCGCTGATATAATTGCAAATTTCATTTCTACTCTTTTTCTTGAAATTATATTTTAGACCGGTTCACCATCAATCTTCATCATCAATGGTATCTAACTTCAGTTTATCGCTATCATCCCGTTTCTCATAATACTGTTTACGCAATGGATGTGCATGGATTTCTTTTTCGACAATCCGATTACGGAAAACATCCATAGCCACATAGATAGCCTGGCGAAAAGAATCTTCCAAGGCAACCCCTTGTCCGGCAATATCATACGCAGTACCATGTGCCGGAGAAGTGCGTACAATAGGAAGTCCTGCCGTGTAATTCACTCCTTCATCCATTGCCAAAGCTTTGAAAGGAGCCAATCCCTGATCATGATACATAGCTAGAATTCCATCAAAATGAGTATAGTTGCCAGATCCCATAAAGCCATCGGCCGGATAAGGTCCGAAACACTGAATGCCTTTGGCAACCATTTCCTTCATTGCCGGAATTATGATATCACTCTCTTCCGTACCAATCAATCCCTCATCACCCGCATGAGGATTTAATGAAAACACAGCTATACGCGGACTGTCGATGCCAAAATCCTCTTTTAAAGAACGATGGAAAACAGCCAATTTTTCCATAATAAGTTCCTTGGTAATATCTTGTGCTATCTCGCGTACAGGAACATGACCAGTCACCAAAGCTACCCGGAAATCATTCTTCAGCAAAATCATTAACGCTTTCTGTCCTTCCCCCACACGCTCTTCAATATATTCTGTATGACCGGGGAAATGAAAAGTTTCCGACTGAATGGTATGCTTATTGATAGGAGCAGTTACCAAAACATCAATCATTCCCTCCCGATAGTCCTGCAAAGCTCTCTCCAACGCATCCAAAGCTGCTTTACCAGCTTCCGGTGTCGGTTTGGAGAGCTCCACCTTCAATTCGTCTTCCGTACAATTCACGATGCTCAGTTTATCCGGCTGAGCATCATCTGCAGAATTGACAATACTGAAATTTGTTTGAATATCCATTGCTTTACGATGATAAGCAGCCACTTTAGGTGATCCATAAATAATGGGTGTACAAAGTTCCAGCATGGTAGGATCCGAAAAAGTTTTGAGAATTACTTCATATCCTACTCCGTTGATATCCCCATGAGTAATACCAACTCGTATCTTGTAGTTATCTTCCATCTATATTATATATTATAATGTCTCTTCTTACTTTACCCGGCTTGTTGTATCTATTTTTTCTTCCGGAATATTACCACTAATTACAATTTCGTCAATCAAGCTTTCATTGGGCAATCTCAATGTATAAAGTGAAGCTTCCATCTGACGCATCAGATTACGTTTCAATTTATCCGGTGAATAAATAAAGGCCTCAACCACAATGACACGACCGTTAGCACGATCCACCCGTGCATGAGACACAAACGGACCTCCCATCATGTCACCTTCCATTTCCCATAATCCGCGAGCTTCTTGCGCATACTCTCCTTTTACAACAATATCTTCCACATCCACAAACATAGAGTCTGTTGCCATATACATTCCTTCGCGTTCACCCGGAATATTTGCTTTCATTACAGAATCACGTTTATGAATGAAATAATCTTTAGTAAAGGTATCCTTGTCTGTATAAGGATAAGAGTACATTACAAAATTCATATCCGCTGTAGCACGATTAGTAGAAGCCCACAAAAAATCTTTGCCTTCTTTATAGTTAGCCAGTTCTATCGGCACCCAGATATCACAATCAAAAATACTTCCTACCTTAGTGGAAATCACATCGCTATGTTTTTGTTTCAACAAAGTTATCTGACGATTCATCTCAGCTTTCACAAAGAAATCTATAATCACTTTACTGTTCTTTGCTACAAATTCCTCAAATTCGTCTTCATTAGGAGCCTGAATTGTCATAATCATCTGCGGAGACGCATAAACATCACGGGAAAACTTAAGTTTGGGCTGAGTATAAATATCTTGAATATCCACAATGATGATATTACGGAATATTTTCAGCACACGGTCAAAATGCTGAGGGTCCACATTTGATATACGAAACGAACGCTCCGCCTGGGGTAGTCCGGGCACATTGGTATCCAATACATCAAACAATGCACGTCCTGCAGGACGGTCCCATACAGGTTTATTTACTACGACCAATACTTCGTAAGGTCTACCGCTGGACGTGGGGGTAAACAAGTTCTTTTGTCCCTTCTTACAAGAAGCCAGTACCAGAACCACCAGCACCAAACTTAAATAAAATGCTATTCGTTTCATAATTATATGATATTATTGTTTAGTTTACTGTAATGTAACACCTTTCTCTTTCTGTTGTTTAGCTGTAGACAACATTCCGCAAGCGGCAAAAATATCCTCTCCTCTTGATGCACGAATGGTGGCAAATACGCCATGTTGCGTCAAATAATCACGGAAAGTTGTCATTGCTTCCATATCCACCCCTTCTAAATCAACATCAGGAATAGCATGAAACCGGATTAAGTTGACACGACACTCAATACCCCGCAAGAGTTTCACTATCTCTTTAGCATAGATCAGTGAATCGTTCACTCCTTTGAATACGATATATTCAAAAGACAGACGACGCTGTTTGCTAAAATCATAATTATGCAATATATCAATAATTTCCGTAATGGAGAAAGCTTTCTCGGCGGGCATCAAATCCCTTCGTTGCGAAGGGATCGGAGTATGCATACTGATAGCCAGATGACAATCACTTTCATTCAGAAAGCGCTCCAGTCCTTTCTTTAAACCCACAGAAGAAACAGTGATGCGTTTCGGACTCCAGCCGTAACCATATTCTGAAGTCAGGATCTCAAGCACTTTCAACACCTCGTCCAAATTGTCGAAAGGCTCTCCCATACCCATGAAAACAAGATTAGTCAGCTTTTCCCTTTCGGGGATAGAATAGATCTGGTTTAATATTTGATTGGCTGTCAGATTAGCTGTAAAACCCTGTTTCCCGGTCATACAGAACTTGCAGTTCATTTTGCATCCTACTTGCGAAGAAACACAAAGAGTAGCCCGGTCCTCATCGGGTATATAAACCGCTTCAATGAAATTACGGGTTGGCGTACGGAAAAGATATTTCACCGTACCGTCTACCGAACGCATTTCTTCCACCGGGGCAGATGCCCCCACCTCATACCCTTCTTTCAACGCTTCGCGATGCTTTAATGACAAATTGGTCATCTCGTCTATCGTTTCCACCTTTTTATCATACAACCAAGACGCAATCTGCTTTGCGGCAAATTTAGGCATTCCCAGATTCCTCACAATCTGTTGAATCTCATCCAATGTCCTGCCAAGTAATGCTGTTTTCGGAGTTTCCATTTATATTTAAAAGACAATTAGCGTACAAAGGTAGAGAAAAAATAAGATATATTACCTATCTTTGCCGTGAGAAATACTTTTTAACAATGAGAAAAACAATTAATTGCTTTATTCCTTATATGGAAAGCACAGCGGCAGAACAGACAATCCATGCTCTAAAAGAAAGTAGCATAGTCAACAAAATCTATCTGCTGAACATTGAACCCAACAAGACATTATCCACACCCGATGGATGCGAAATATTACCTGTTGATTCACTAACCAGTTCTAAGACAATGAAGATGATTGCTGAAAAGGCAGACACACCTTATATCTTGCTCTACACCAAAACTTCTGCTTTGGAACTGGCTTACAAGGCACTGGAACGCATGACTGACTTCCTGCAAGACAGAGAATGCGGCATGGTTTATGCCGACCATCATGAATGGAAAAACGGAGAAAAGAAGAAACATCCCGTCAACGACTACCAACCTGGCAGTGTGCGTGATGATTTCGACTTCGGTCCGCTACTGATATTCAACAGAACGGAATTCATCCTCGCCAGCCTCCAAATGACAGAGGAAAGAAAGTATGCCGCCCTTTATGAACTGCGCCTATTCCTTACCCTCCATTCTCATCTGGTACATATCAACGAATATCTTTATACGGAAACAGAAAGCGACAACCGCCTGTCCGGCGAAAAGCAATTCGACTACGTAAATCCCCGCAACAGAGAAGCACAAATAGAAATGGAAGAAGTGTTCACACTGTACTTGAAAGCCATCGATGCCCTCCTTGAACCTATGTATGTGGAAACGGATGTAAAGAAAGGAAATTTCGAGTACGAAGCCTCCATCATCATCCCCGTGCGCAACCGCGCCCGTACCATTAACGATGCCATCCGGTCGGCACTCTCACAAGAAACACGCTTTCCATTCAACATCATCATCGTGGACAATCACTCGACAGACGGAACCACAGAAATCATCGGTCAATACAAGGACAACAAAGCGGTAATCCACCTTCAGCCCCAACGTACCGATCTGGGCATAGGGGGATGCTGGGACCTCGCAATCAACCACCCCCGGTGCGGACGCTTCGCCATACAGCTTGACAGCGATGACCTGTACAGCGACACCCATACCCTGCAAACCATCGTAGACACGTTCTACAAAGAGCAATGCGCCATGGTAATAGGAACTTACCGCATGACGGACTTCCGGCTGAACACCATCGCTCCGGGAGTGATAGACCATAGCGAGTGGACGAAAGAGAACGGACACAATAACGCATTGCGCATCAACGGTCTGGGAGCTCCGCGCGCATTCTTCACACCTATCCTGCGCGAAACAGGCGTGCCCAATGTCAGCTACGGAGAAGATTATGCCCTGGGACTCATTTTCTCGCGCCAATATAAGATAGGAAGAATCTATGATGTACTCTATCTGTGCCGCCGCTGGGAAGGGAACTCGGATGCCGCCCTGAGCATAGAGCAGACCAATGCCAACAATCACTACAAAGACAGCCTGCGCACCCGTGAACTGGGAATCCGCAAAAAATATACAGAAGAGCTGAAGAACCGGAATGAAATCAAGCGATTTATAGACAGCCAACTGGCGTGCTGGCCACTGGCACACCACAACCACGAGGCATTACAGACTGTACAGACCAAGGAACTGTCCATAAACGGCTACACGTTTGTGGTACAGTGCAATGCACAGCGTGCGGTTTCGACTACCGCCAAAGTGGATAAGGACAGCATCCAAGCACGCCCCTGTTTCCTGTGCAAGGAAAACCAGCCTAAGGAGCAGAAAGCACTGGAAACCATCACTGCAAACAGAATATGCGTTAACCCTTATCCCATATTGCCGGATCACCTCACTATCGCCCATAAAGATCACATCCCCCAACTCATGGATGAGAATATTTTCAGTTACGATGACGTCCGTGCATTCGTACAGAAATATCCGGACTACGCCCTATTCTATAATGGAGCACATTGCGGAGCCTCTGCACCGGACCATCTCCATCTTCAAGGAGTCAGAAAAACTGATGTTCCCATCATCCCGAACGTACAACAGCTGATAACCCACGCACAGACAATCGATATACGCAGCATGTATTTTCCCTACCTAGAAGAAGAGGAAGATTATCCACTAGAATGTAGCCGAATTTACCTCAACACCAAGGACTATCCCTGTCCTTTGGTAATCCTCTCAAGCAACACGCATTATGACGACTCCCTGTTATACAGCGCCCTCGCCGCTTTCCCACCGGATGAAGACGGACAAGAAGCGAAGTTCAACCTGCTGTTATGGAAGGAAGGCCATCTATACTATACGGTGGTTTTTCCCCGCAGCAAGCACCGTCCCGACTGCTACTTTGCAAAAGGCAGCGAACAGATGCTCATCAGTCCGGGAGCTTTGGACATGGCTGGCGTAATCGTCACCACCCGTCAGGAAGATTTCGACAAAATAACAGAAGAAAAAGTGGCATCCATCATAAAAGAAGTGGGAATAACAGTAGAAGAAGCCGAGAAGATACCCGGACGTTATTTTGACGAGAAAGCAAAAAGATAGAGAGAACACGAAGAGATGAAGGAATTACAGCAAGCCCATAAACAAGACGAATAACAATGAAAGAACCCGAAATAAGCGTAGGAATAGTAAACGCACAAGAAATTCATTTTTCACTGAACGGCAATTTTTTCGCTAAAGGAGAAACGGTCTGTGGTGAACAACAAGTAGCCTTCAGCGAAGGAGGTATTCTGTGGAATGGTAATCTTTACCGCGAACTGACCTTCACTCCACAAGACGAACATGCCTCGTTTTCATTATATGACGTAACCATCGGAATTAATTTCCACTGGGAACGGCAAGAAACCCAAAGTTTTATGGGAACACTGAAACTAGTGGTGGACGAAGGCAAAATCACCGCTATCAATATTCTTCCCGCCGAAGACTATTTGATAAGCGTCATCTCTTCGGAGATGAACGCCACCTCCTCTTTAGAGTTTCTGAAAGCACATGCCGTGGTATCACGCAGCTGGCTGTTTGCTCAAATAGAGAAACGCAAAGCTTTAAGTGGCAAAAATGAAGGTTTCTTTTCCTTTATCAAGACCGATACCGAATATATCCGTTGGTACGACCGGGAAGACCACACCATATTCGACGTTTGTGCAGATGATCATTGCCAACGTTATCAGGGAATAACCAAGGCATCCAGTGCTGCCGTAACTGAAGCAGTACAGGCAACCCGAGGGCAATTACTAATGTATGAACGCGGCATCTGCGATGCTCGTTTCTCTAAATGTTGCGGAGGTGCAAGTGAGGAATTCGGCTATTGCTGGGAAGATAAGAATTATCCCTATTTGTCTACCATCCGTGATACGGAAGAAGAAGAAAACCGTCCGTTACCCGATCTGACTAAAGAAGAAGAGGCAGAACGTTGGATACGTACTTCTCCCGTTTCGTTCTGTGATACCCACGATAAAAAAGTAATTTCACAAATACTGAACAATTACGATCAGGAAACCACAGATTTCTATCGTTGGAAAGTGCGTTATTCCCAGTCAGAGCTAGCCGAACTGATCCGTCAAAATACAAAATCAGATTATGGAGACATCATCGACCTGATTCCCATCCAACGTGGCAAGTCCGGACGTATCTGCAAACTGAAAATTGTAGGTTCTTTGAAAACATTGACTATCGGAAAAGAATTGGAGATACGTCGTACCCTGTCTTCGTCCCACCTATTCAGTTCAGCCTTTGTAGTAGATAAGGGAGAATTGAAAAACGGCGTCCCCGAATGGTTTCTGCTAACGGGTGCCGGTTGGGGACATGGAGTAGGCCTGTGCCAAATCGGGGCTGCCGTAATGGGGGAACGGGGATATACCTACGACGAAATTCTATTGCATTATTATAAAGGTGCAGATATCCGCCGTTTCTATTAACCGATCCACCAAGCCATGCGCCGGATAGGATTTCCATCCGGAATCTTTAAAATGAAAAAGGAATAATGAAAAACAAACATACTTCACCGTGGGCATGGATACCCACGCTATACTTTGCACAAGGGCTGCCCTACGTGGCAGTGATGACTATTTCAGTCATTATGTATAAAAGATTAGGAATCAGCAATACCGAACTGGCTTTTTATACCGGCTGGCTTAATCTGCCCTGGGTTATCAAACCTTTGTGGAGTCCTTTCATAGACCTTATCAAAACGAAACGCTGGTGGATCGTCACTATGCAACTCTTAATGGGTGCGGGACTGGCAGGCATAGCCTTCACCATCCCCACCGAACACTTTTTCCAACTTACGTTGGCAATTTTCTGGTTGTTGGCATTCAGCTCTGCCACGCATGACATTGCTGCCGATGGTTTTTACATGCTGGCACTGGACTCGCACCAGCAAGCTTTATTTGTAGGAATCCGCAGTACTTTCTATCGCATTGCGACTATTGCAGGACAAGGGTTGCTTATCATGCTTGCAGGAAGACTGGAAATTGTAACAGACAATATACCTTACGCCTGGTCCATCACCTTTTTTGTATTGGCCGGGCTTTTCCTGGGAGTGTGGATCTATCATAAGTTTATTCTTCCCCATCCGGATTCAGACCATGCAGCTAAAGAAGTTTCCGCTTCTACCCTACTCAAAGAATTTTTTGGCACTTTTGCCAGTTTCTTTCAGAAAAAGCAGGCAAGTATTGCTATTCTCTTTATGTTACTCTACCGTTTACCGGAAGCACAACTGGCAAAAATGTGTATTCCTTTCTTTATAGATCCTATTGAAGAAGGTGGTTTGGGGCTCACCACTGAGGAGATAGGTTTCGTACAAGGAACAGTCGGCATCATCGGGCTTACCCTTGGAGGTATTTTAGGAGGAATAGCCGTAGCCCGTAACGGTTTAAAACAATGGTTGTGGCCGATGGTATGGGCTATTTCCTTACCTGATTTAGTCTATGTTTACCTCAGTTATGTCCAACCCGATTCCCTATACCTTATCAATATTTGCATTTTTATAGAGCAATTCGGTTACGGATTCGGTTTCACAGCTTATATGCTTTATCTTATTTATTTTGCGGACGGAAAACATAAAACGGCACATTATGCCATTTGTACCGCATTTATGGCATTAGGCATGATGATTCCCGGAATGGCCGCCGGTTGGCTTCAGGACCAGATGGGATACAACCATTTCTTTATCTGGATTATGATATGTTGCGCTGTAACCTTTGGGGTGACGGCACTGTTAAAGATTGATCCGGAATTCGGCAAAAAAAAAGATTGATGCCGATGATGAAGAATACATCTACAAACTGAGACTTTGCCCTCTTTCTCCAACAGAGTTTTTCATTTCCGCTACCACTACTGAGCTTTTATCAGAAGTAACAATCTAGATATAAGCATCTTATAGAGGTGGTGGCAGCAGTATTTTTTAGATACCCAAAAGGCTGCCACCACCTCTTATAATACTTTTCTCATCAAGACTCGAATTATTCCCACAAAAAGGAACATATATTTAGAGGAATTCTTCCGCTCCTTTTGAAAAAAGATAAGGAACTTCCGAACAATACATGCTTATCTTCTGATACATTCAACCGCATGATGTTTCGGTTTCAACTTAATGGAACAGTCTGGAACAACTCGGCATGTAGAATGAATGCAGTGTAGTTTAACGCTTTAGGTTGACTACTCTTTCATCTTACTTGTACGGATGGTTGACAGAGATAATACTTAGTTATAATATCAGTTGACTCTTTCAAGAGTTATTTCTTTGCCGGGTTGACAATCTTCCTGCAATTACTATTATCAAAAAGAATATCCTAAAATGGTGGCAGTAACATTTTCCATCCCTTCAAATATTCTGCTGCCATCACCCCTCAAAGCCTTTATTTATGAGCATTCCAGACAAAAGGTGGCAGCAGTGGCAGTAGAAAAGAAACTCTATAGAGAAAAAAAATAAATAGAAGTTCACATAGCCCCCGGAAGAAAAAATCTTTTTTAAAAGATAGAAAGACAGAAAATAATGCTATACTTGCAAACTCAAGCCAAATAAAACAGACTAGAAAGAATATGACAAGGAAGAGTTTTAACCTAAAAAATAAGATAAAGTCCTCTCAACAAAACAGTTATTATATTTGTTTCATATTCAAACAATAACATAAAAGATACATATATGAAAAAGATTATTTTATTAGTATTCGTCACCTTGTTTTGCTGCATAGACTACTCACAAGCACAAACAACAGAAAAGAAAATGACACGTCAGGAAAAGAAAGAGGCGCAAAAAGCCATGGAACAAGCCTTGTTCGAAGAAGCCAGACAAGCTATAGAAAACAAAGCTTTCACACTGGAAGCTGACCGGGTTATATTTAAAAGAGGCAGAAATGCCTTTGTTTCTTCTAATACCAATTTTGTAATGGTAGACGACGATAGAGCATCCGTACAGGTAGCGTTTAACATTCCTGCCAGCGGCCCTAACGGATTAGGAGGTGTCACTGTAGACGGCAATGTTTCCGGTTACAAGATCAAAACCGACAAGAAAGGAACCATGTATCTGACAATGAGTGTAATGGGGGTGGGTATATCTGCTCAGGTAAGCATAACATTACCTCATGGAAGCAACAATGCCACCGTAGATATACGGCCCAACTTCAATTCCAACCGCCTGACTTTATCCGGTGAACTACTGCCGCTTGACAAGTCAAATGTATTTAAAGGAAGGTCTTTCTAATCACTTTATAGTTCATAGAACATAAGCCCCGGAAATTTTGTTAAAGCAGATTTCCAGGGCTGTTTATTTCCCATTCATTCCTCTTCACACTTTTAATTTCAGTTCTTCAAAAATACACTTCAGCAACCAGTTTTTCCGTTTCAGTAACAAATTACTACCTACTTATGCCAAAGCTTATTATGTTTGTACCGGATTTCAATAGGAAAACAACATAAAATAAAAAAGTAGGTATTATGAGAAAAGTTGTAATATTAACATTAGTAACCTTGTTTACCTGCGTAGAGTACTCACAGGCACAAACAACAGAAAAGGAAATGACACGTCAGGAAAAAAAAGCAGCTCAGGAAGCTTTGGACAAAATGTTATTTCAGGAAGCCAAAGAGGCAATAGACAACCAAACCTTTGTACTGGAAGCGGACAGAGTTTACTTTAAATACGGAACCTCCGCTTTCGTTTCATCCAACACCAACTTTGTAGGACTGGACGGTGACAAGGCTGTAGTGCAAGTAGCATTCAATGTACCTTTCAGCGGTCCGAACGGACTAGGAGGTATTACCGTAGACGGGAATGCTTCGAACTATAAAGTAAAAACCGACAAAAAAGGTAATATTCATGTCAGTATGAACGTGATGGGAATCGGAATCTCAGCCCAAGTAAGCATTGATATACCTTATGGAAGCAACAATGCGACTGTAGATATTCTTCCGAACTTTAATTCCAGCCACATGACTTTATCCGGTCAAATATTGCCATTAAAGAAAGCCAATGTGTTTAAAGGACGCTCACTATAAACTACTTAACTAAAATAATAGGAATATGAAGAAGCTACTATTTCCACTATTCATGCTTGCCATGATAGTTACTTCGTGCGAGAAAGATCCGGATATGAATAAACTGGATAGTGACTACAGCGTTTACACCGATTATGACAACAGTGTACATTTCAATGAGTTTTCCACCTATTATCTGCCAGATAGCATTCTGGTTCCGGACAACAGCCTGAAAGCCAATTATTGGAAAGATGAAAATGCCCAAAACATTATCAGTGCAGTAGCCCATGAAATGGAACAGAAAGGCTATGTAAGGACGGAAGATAAAGAAAAAGCCAATGTAGGCATTCAGTTGTCATACGCCCAACAAAGAATACAAATAACCACAGGAGGATGGTATGGCGGCTGGTGGGATGCCGGATTCTGGGGACCTTACTGGGGAGGAGGATGGTATTATCCTTATCCGGTAACTTACAGCTATGACACAGGAACCCTGATTATGGAAATGGTTGATTTAAGACAACCTGTCGATCAGTCTAACCAAAACAAACTGCCTGTCATCTGGCATGCTTATGCGTCAGGACTGCTATACGGAAACTCCCATTTCAATATGCAGTTGACATTAAATGCCGTCAATCAGGCATTTGCACAATCTCCTTATCTGTCAAACAAACAATAAAACCGGAAAATCATGAAAACGAAAATATTAAAACACAGAGCTCCCAAACGTATCCTCATCGGAGTGTTATTAGTTCTCTTTTGTTTCACAAGTAAAGCACAGATCTGGGAAAATGTACATTTCAACGTAGACTGGCAGATGAATATGCCGTTGAACAGCAACTTTGCCGATAAATTCAGCGGATGGGGAATGAACTTTGAAGGAAAATATGATCTGACTCCCTATTGGTCTATAGGAGCTTTCCTTAATTTTCATACCAATCACCGATACGTGGACCGCCAGACCATCCCCCTCACCCCAACGGCTTCATTGACAACAGACCAGCAACAATCGGCGTTCCAACTTCCCTTTGGAATATCTGTATCCTACAAGTTACTGGATAACAGGTATGTAAAACCTTACTTCGGAGTCAAATCGGGTGCCATGTATTCTCAAAACTCCATTTACAACAATCTGGTACAATGGTATGAACGCCCGTGGGGATTCTATGTATCACCCGAATTGGGAATAGATATTCATCCGGTACCTTATCAGCGTCTGGGATTTCATGTAGCCGTATATTATAGCTACGCAACCAATCAAACCGATATCCTGACTTATTCTGAAGATGGAAGAAATAGCATGGGTGTGCGTGTAGGAGTTTGTTTTTAATCCATACTAAGCGTTTGCTCATAAAAGAGGAGATTTGGAAAGTATTCTATTTTTTTCTGAATTTCCTCTTTTTTTCATAGTTTTGTAAAATAACCCAAATCATTTTCAGCAGCGGAATGGCTATGCAAAATAAATACAATCAATTCTTCAACTTTTTCCTGTTTTCAGGTCTGGCATGTTTCTCATACCTTTCGCTGGTACTATATACCGACCTTACGCCTCAACATCAGAAAATATTAATCTCCTTTCTGGGATTTATTTCTGTGGTATTCATATTCAATCTGGTAGGCTTTAGTCTGATATTCATCAACCGATGGCTGAAAAAAAGCTATCTATTCTTTATCAAGAAGAGAAACAAACTGATCATCAATTGCATTTTGATTGCAGCTATTCTTTTCTTCATGAATTACGCTACTCTGACCATCTGTAAAGTATTGCTGGAACTGCCCTTCCCATTTGTACTAAGCAGTCCGGGCCTGCGCTTGATCATGATTATATGGTTGGTAGAAATTGTGATTGTGAGCCTAAGTATCATGAACGCTTTTTACAGGCAGCTGGTTATTCTGCATGAAAAAACAATGAAACTGGAAGAAAGTTCCATCAAAGCACAATACACGGCTTTACAAAATCAATTAAATCCACATTTCCTGTTCAATAGTTTGAATACTTTAATATCCGAAATAGAATACAATCCGGAAAACGCAGTAGTTTTTACACAAAAGCTATCGGATGTTTATCGTTATATCCTAAAAAGTCAGGAACAAGGACTTGTTACTTTACGTAATGAACTGGAATTTCTGGATTCATATATCTATCTGCATCAAGTGCGTCTGGGAAAATGTATTCAACTGGAAAACAAAATACCCCCCACGTTATTGAACAAGAAGATTCCTTCATTAACTCTACAGTTGCTTATCGAAAATGTGATAAAACATAACATCATCAATATGGAAAATCCAATGGTCATCCATTTGGATTATTCTGACAAAGATCAAACTCTTTCCGTAAGAAACAAGATCAAATTAAAAAAGAATGTTGCAAAATCAGGAATGGGACTGAAGAACTTATCTGCCCGCTATCTGCTGATTTGCAACTTGCATATCACAATTATTGACGATTCTGAATATTTCACCGTTAAAATACCTTTGCTGAATGAATAAGATAAAAGCCGCTATTATAGAAGATGAAATTCCTGCAGGACGCCTGCTACATAAAATGTTGTCAGGATTAAGGCCAGACTGGGAGATAGTTGTATTACCCGGCAGCGTAGAGGGATCTGTAAAATGGTTCCAGGAGCATCCACACCCGGATATAATCTTTCTAGATATCCAACTGACCGACGGCATTTCTTTCACTTTCATAGAACAGACCCAACCGGAAAGTATGATTATTTTTACCACCGCCTACGACGAATATGCCATACGTGCTTTTACTGTAAACAGCATAGACTATCTGCTGAAGCCAATAAACAGGGAAAGATTGGCCGAAGCCATCGAAAAGTTTGAAAGATTAACTGCCAGATATGGCAATGCCAACCTATCGAGCTCATCCAATGAATTACTGAACTTACTGAAAAATATAAGTAATCCGGAAAAAAAATACCGTACCCGCTTCCTGATATCAGGAGACGAAAAGCTGTATACCTTGCAAGTAGAAGATATAGCTTATTTCTATTCTGAAAACAAAATTACTTTTGCCGTCACAAAAGAAGGGAAAGAGCATATCATAGATTTATCGCTCGACAAACTGTCCGAACAACTAAACCCAGATATTTTTTTCCGCACCAACCGGCAAACATTGGTTAGTGTACATGCCATACAGAAAATAGAAAACTATTTTTTAGGAAAAATAATAGTACAGGTAAAACCGCCATTTAAAGATAAAATTACTGTAAGCAGAGAAAAGATAGCTGCAATGAAGCTTTGGCTCAATTATTAAAAAAGTCTGTTTATATAAAAAAGCACTAACTTATAAGTAATAGGAACAAGATTGGAATCCGTTCCTATTACTCAACCAACAGTTTTACAAAAGCTTTGCAATCACAATTGTAAAAAACAAATAGAACTTTCAGCAGGAGCCTTTAAAATTACTTTTCCACCTCCTCTCACGCTACCATCTTCTTTTATAACCGTTCCTTTATCCGGATCAATCCAAAAGACTTTATACGTTTCTCTATCTCCCATCAAATCCAAATTAATCTCATTCTTCACACAGTACCCAAGGTATCCCTTTCCGACAGCCCCCATTACCCACTGAGTATCCATATCGGTCTGTCTATCTATAGGAGAAAAAGAAGAAGCCTTCTCATAAACCGGTAATTCATCAATCGGCGGAATTTTGGCAAAAGAGCCACCCGCCATAAATATAGCCCAATTCATAGCATTACGAGGAACTCTAATTGTACTACCATTATAAACCACAGCTTTATCAGGATACTTACAGCGATATTCACGTACCGCACGATAAACACTGGCACAAGATACCGTGCCCGGATCAATCAGTCGCGCATGCTGGCGAAGAGCCAGACTTACCCCTCCCTGAGGTTCGTATAAAGTTCCATCTGCGCGATAATGCCACTGACGGATATCAATCACATCAACCATTAAAGTATGTTTTTTATCTTTCAAGACAGAATCCTGCACATCTTTTGTTGCTGTCAACGCCACTAACTGATGGTTATCACACGCATTGACCTCTTCCAACCAAAAGTTCATAAAATTCAATGGTCCGGTATATTCCAATCCAATGCTATGTACCACACCATTATTGTCATGGAACACATTTACACTCTGACGAATAAATTTACTGTGATATTCACGGATAACCGGACGAGTAATATCATAGAACTGTTCTGCCATATACACTCTCTTGTCCCCCGAAAAAACAGTCTTTTCCGCAAATCCCAACTGATTTATATTATTAGCAGAGCGCCAAGGATAATCACACCAGTGTGCTCCTTCTTCTATGATATTGTGCTGGTTATAATGATCATGTAACAAAACCAGTCCGTCTCGATCCGCCACATCTACAAATCGCTTCAAACGATTCCAATACCAAGGATTGAATTTATTCAGATCATATTTGCTTAAGCGATCCTGAGCTTCCCCCTGCCCGCTACGGCTATAAGGCATTTCATTAAAAGGAGCCCAAACTTCAGCATCAGCATGCATATTCCGCTCATGATCATTACGACGACGCTCATACCACAATCCTGTACGATGATGAAGCACATGTGCTCCCGAAAGCAATAATACTTGCGCAACACTATCTGGCTCTTCGGTATATCCCGTACCGGTGCGTCCCGGAACAAACTGACTGAGTGATCCTTTGCCCTGCCATCCTGTAGTACCGGGAATATTCTTGCGAAAATAAGTTCCGTTAATGAGAATATGATTTCCCCGCACAATCCAGCCATTTTTCACTTGTAAAGGTTCTGCCATGACCACATGCTTCTCTTTTTCAGGCCGCCAGTTCACTTCGTTTAAAAGAGGAGCATTATTCTGGGTTATCTCCAAAGGATATTTCACTATCATACTGTCTATCCATACATCCATTCGCATATCCGGTTTTAATGACTGTACAGACATCCAATGAGCGTACTCGGGAGTTGGCTTCGTAGTTTCATCAGTAGTGTACACAAATATTTTCTTTTCTTCCATTGAAGATTTATCCATACGAGCCGCCAGTTGAGCATAAAAAAAACTTTCCGGCTTGACAAAAGTATGCGACAATTCATAATGGCCATTACCAAAAGGTTGCGTCCACATTCCATAAGCCCAATTATGAGCTGTAGGAGGAGTAACACAATGAGTCTGTGAAGCTCGTCCCTGCCAGCACATAGAGTTAGCCGCCACCCAACCGGCTCCCTGATCTGCCATATCCCGATAACCCAATTGAATAATTCCTCCTGACACCGTTATTTTATCCATCAAAATACCATTAGAGAAGCCACCAGTAGATCCACTGAAACTATAAGGCCGTTCGGAATGACATTGTACAAAAGCATTAGGTCCAGGTACGGCAACCCCAACTGTAAAATCACGGTACCCCTCTTCAGAATAACAACGCTGAAAAAGAGTTAGTTGTCCCAAAGTATGAAAAGCATAACGCCTATGGTTGGCTATCTCGGACACGGGATACAGAAATTTACAATCCTCCACAGTCACCTGCATCGCTCCCTCCAATACCATTACCGCCGAACCTGCAAAATGATGAGCCTCCACTCTTCGTACCCATCCATCTTTCACATGATTGAAGGTAATTGCCTGCCAACGATGGTTCTCATCTTTCAAATTAGTATGATCATATTCAGAATCGCAACACAAATTCTCTATTCCGACATTATTAATCCTCCCAGTCCATGAAAGAGGTAAAATATACCCACCACCATACTTGGGATCAAGGCTCATGGTCAATGGTACATCTATGGTAATACTTTCAGAGGTAACAGCAACCACAGTACGCTCCCACACCATATCATGACGACCGGGAGTCCATTTCGAGAAATTATATTCCTGTTCATTGCCCAATCTATCCGTACCAAGCACCGAAAGCCATCCGGCTGTTGATGGACGGACAATGCGTATTTTATCTCCCACCTTCAATGTTGCAGTTTGTTTCAAAGGAATAACCGTAGCATTTACAGGTACATACTGCCCGGCAATATGAATAGTGTCTTCCGTTTTCGCATTATTATAACCCAAAACACGAATCAATTCATCTTTCATCGGTCCCAATGCACGTAAAACCGTTCCTCCATTTTTATGGCATCCGCTACCACGGAGAACCACTCCGTCAGCCCGCATCAAAAGTTTACCTTTCAATTCATAGTTACCGGGAGCTAACTGAACTGCACCTCTGAAACCATCCGGTTCCATAGGAAGAGAGGCTACATAATTCAATGCCTGCTGAATAAGACCGGTTGCATCTCCATCCACGACAGGAACATATACTTTTGCATCCACCCAAGGAATGGGATACTCAGATTGGCGATAACCACAAAAAGAAAAATCAGGTATCCGATCGCCGTTAGGATACGATTTATAAACCAGTTCGTCGGTTTCAGTAATATGAACAGGTGACTGAGGAGTAGTCTTAAAATGTGCATCTATAGTTGCAAAGAGGAATACTCCGGCAAAAAGCAGAAGTGTCCGGCATAAATTGTGTTTCATAGTTTCATACCTAAAAATTCGAATACACAAAAATAGCAGCAAAACAGATACACTTTATTGAAAAATTGGTCAAAATTGGGTAGAAATCGAACACCAGACTAAAATTATAACTATTTGTACATCAAATTAAATATAGAAACAGAGTTACTAAAATAATATAAGAGCCCGACAAATAAATACGGAAAACAATGGATATCGGATAAATTTATACTATTTTTGTAAGACTAATAATCATCTTATTATCCGATATGATAGTAATAGCAGATAGTGGTTCTACCAAAACAGACTGGTGTCTGGGTAACACCAAGACAAACAGCAGGACAGTTCGAACAGGAGGTATCAACCCCTTCCACCAATCAGTTGATGAAATAAAAGAAGTGATTGCCTCCACACTAACTCCCCAGTTGGGAGACACCACTGAATTTACAACTATTTATTTCTATGGTGCAGGATGTATTCCCGAAAAAACGAATATAGTGAAAACAGCTTTGGCGCAGAACTTCCCCAAAGCAAATATCCTTGTCGAAAGTGACTTGTTAGGTGCCGCCCACGCCCTATGTGGTAAAACGGCAGGGATTGCATGTATTTTAGGAACCGGATCCAACTCTTGTTTTTATGACGGGGAAAAAATAACAGCTAATATTTCTCCGTTAGGGTATATTTTAGGAGATGAAGGTAGCGGAGCCGTATTAGGGAAACGTCTGGTAGGTGACTTCCTGAAACACCAACTTCCCGATGACCTTTGCCGAGATTTCCTTAAAGAATACGATTTGACCCCAGCACTGATTTTAGATAAAGTATACCGACAGCCCTTAGCCAACCGCTTTCTGGCGGGTCTGACTCCTTTTCTTTTCGCCCACAAGCATAGACCAGAGATGCAGAATTTATTAATTTCCTGCTTCACTGATTTCTTCACCCGTAATGTAATGCAATACGAATATCATGATATTCTTGTACATTTTACAGGTTCTATTGCATTTTACTTTCAAGAAGAAGTAAAAGAAGCAGCTCTAAGACTGAATGTGTCCATCGGAAAAGTTTTAAAAAGTCCACTGGAAGGATTAAAGGATTATCATTTCGAAGTATGAATTTTATAAAAATAACCGAACAACCGTCCATACATGAGGATTTGGAACAAAAATCCGTCAGAGAGTTACTGGAAGGTATCAACGAAGAAGACCGGAAAGTAGCCTCAGCTGTTCATGCCTGCATACCACAAATTGAAAAACTAGTAAATGAAATAGTAGAACGTATGCATCAAGGAGGACGCATATTCTATTTGGGAGCCGGAACCAGTGGACGCCTAGGAGTATTGGACGCTTCTGAAATTCCAGCGACTTTCGGTATGCCTAATACCTGTGTCATAGGTATTATAGCCGGTGGTGAACAAGCTTTGAAACATCCTGTAGAAAGTGCTGAAGATAATAGTCAAAAAGGCTGGATGGAACTACAAAAGCATCACATCACAAATAAAGACATCCTGATAGGCATAGCGGCATCGGGAACAACTCCTTATGTTATAGGAGCGCTGCAAAAAGCGAGAGAACACGGAATATTAACAGCAAGCATCAGCAGCAATCCAAACTCTCCACTCTCGAATGTAGCAGATATACCCATCGAAATGATAGTCGGTCCGGAATTTATCACAGGCAGCTCGCGCATGAAGAGCGGCACAGGGCAAAAAATGATACTGAATATGATAAGTACCACCGTCATGATAAAACTAGGCAGAGTAAAAGGAAACCGGATGGTAAACATGCAACTCAGCAATCAAAAACTAGTAGACCGAGGAGTACAAATGCTAATTGACGAATTACATATTAATAAAGCAGAAGCAAAACAATTGCTGCAAGAACAGGGCTCTGTTAAAAAGGCATTTGACGCTTACAAAACAAATAATTGTATCACTAAAAACGACTGAAGTATGAAAAGTTGGAAACAAGAAGCCGTCATCCTTGCTATAGGCATGTTGGTGATGGGGTATTTTATCAAACAGGGATTGGACACTTTCTCTGGTAAAGACAGAGTAGTGAATGTGAAAGGTCTGGCAGAAATGGAGGTGCCAGCTAATAAAGTAACTTGGCCTTTAATGTATAAAGACCTGGGAAATGATCTCCCGACCTTATATAACAAAATAAATACAACCAACCAAACAATTGTCGGCTTCTTGAAACAGAAAGGAATCACTGAAAACGAAATCAGTATCAATGCACCGGAAATTATAGACATGCAAGCTGAACGTTATAATAATAATTCAGTTCCCTTCCGCTATAATGTGACCTCTGTCATCACGGTTACTTCAACTAAAGTAGATCTGGTGAGAAAGATGATCAGCGAACAAAGCGAACTCTTAAAGCAAGGTATCGCTATTACCGGTGGAGATTATCGTTACAATGTGCAATATGACTATACCGGTTTAAACGACATCAAGCCTCAAATGATAGAGGAAGCAACTAAAAACGCACGGGCGGCAGCTATTAAATTTGCCAAGGACTCGGACAGCGAACTTGGTAAGATAAAAAGAGCTTATCAGGGACAATTCAGTATCGAGGATCGTGATGCCAATACTCCTTACATCAAACGTATCCGTGTTGTAACCACCATTGATTACTCTTTGGAAGATTAAATATCCATTTGGCGAAGCATATTAAACAAAGCTTCTTTGTTCAGAGGCTTGAACAAATAACCGTTAAAGCCTCTGGACATTACTTTCCGCTTATCTTTCAGAAGTATTATTCAAATTATAGTAATTGGTCTTTTCAACCAAAAAATTCCGATCAACCAAAATTATATATGCATCCACATTATACAATATAGTATCCGAAAATTCTTTCACGGAACACACCTTATTTTTCTTCTTAACGAACTCCTTTTCCAAACTTTTCCTCTTTCTTATCTCCCATAAAAAACCTAAAAGTAGAAACAAACTAAAATGAACGCTACCATATTTTAATAGGTTAAATTTCTACAAATGTACAAACATAAATTAAAAACAACGATTATATCCCATTTAAATTTTAATCAGCAAGAAATTTCAGCAAACTTGTTTGTGTTTCAGTATTTTGTTGTATCTTTGCGCCCGAAATTAGATAAACAATATAATGTCTAACGTAATTAACTGAGAATTTTAACAATTTTATTAATGGAAAATTTAAAAAACATCACTCCTGTTGAAGATTTCAACTGGGATGCTTATGAAAACGGCGAAGCTGTAACCAGCATGAGCCACGAAGATCTTGAAAAAGCTTATGACGGTACGCTGAACAAAGTAAACGACCGCGAGGTTGTAGACGGTACTGTTATTGCAATGAACAAACGCGAAGTAGTTGTCAATATCGGCTACAAATCAGACGGTATCATTCCTTTGAATGAATTCCGTTACAATCCAGATTTGAAAATAGGTGATACTGTAGAAGTATACATTGAAAATCAGGAAGATAAGAAAGGACAGTTAATTCTGTCACACAAAAAAGCACGTGCTACTCGTTCTTGGGACCGCGTAAACGCTGCTCTTGAAAATGAAGAAATTATTAAGGGTTACATCAAATGCCGCACTAAGGGTGGTATGATTGTGATTCAAAAACGTTGTTGTTTCTCACAAAGCTCTTATCGAAGCTGAACTTGAACAGCAGAAGAAAGAAATCATCGGTAAACTTGAAAAAGGACAAGTACTGGAAGGTACTGTTAAAAATATCACATCATACGGAGTATTCATCGACCTTGGTGGTGTAGATGGTTTGATTCATATCACTGACCTGTCTTGGGGGCGTGTAAGCGATCCGAAAGAAGTAGTTGAACTGGATCAGAAGTTGAACGTAGTTATCCTTGATTTCGATGACGAAAAGAAACGTATTGCTCTTGGTTTGAAACAACTGACTCCGCACCCATGGGATGCTTTGGATGCTAACTTGCAGGTAGGTGACAAAGTGAAAGGTAAAGTAGTCGTTATGGCTGACTACGGTGCATTCATCGAAATTGCTCCGGGCGTAGAAGGTTTGATTCACGTATCTGAAATGTCTTGGTCACAGCACTTGCGTTCTGCTCAGGACTTCATGAAGGTAGGTGACGAAGTAGAAGCTGTTATCCTGACTCTTGACCGTGACGAACGTAAGATGTCTTTGGGTATCAAACAGTTGAAACAAGAT
>QWCK01001256.1_pt1 | contig 38486 bp, 42 predicted proteins | sample 1972571 | NCBI WGS metagenome assembly QWCK01 (sample SAMN09866710, study PRJNA288562) | Human gut metagenome isolate term2_stool, whole genome shotgun sequencing... | isolation source: gut | host: Homo sapiens | place: USA: California | reverse complement strand
GAGTGTCAATGCAGGAACGGAAGGCGTTCTCTACGCGAAATCGCTTCTTATCGTCAATCCCTATGCACCGATCGAGTGTGCCGTTCTGCCTGCATCCGACAAGATGAAGGCTGAGAACAAGATTGCGGCTTAACCCGAGAGACACCGGCAGACACCCAATCGTCCATGAACACGCTCCGACGCAGACGTATCTGCGTTCGGCGAGAGGGAGGATGATCGGGAAAAAACATTACAAAATAAAGAACCTTTCTTAACGGAGAGGTTCTTTTTTGCATGATGACGCGATCAATTTGTGCGTTTACAAATAAAAAAGGATGTCGCTTGGGGCATCCTTTTTGTTCAACCAAGGCAAATTCGGGCCTGTAGATGCTATAAGAATTTATCGCGCAGATTATTCCAATACCAATTCTCAGAGAATGAAAGTCGGTTGATTCGACGCTTGGAAACAAAAAAATCGATCGACTCAATCTCCCGGATGCGTTTTTCAATACCGTCAACAACGAGGATGCAGGTGTTGAGATATCTGGCATCGGGGGCGAGGGTTACGACGGAACCGTCAGGCACGATGAGAGAGTTCCGCAAGGAGCGATACTGAGTGGAGTGAAGCGGCGCAATCGGGGTCATTTCAAATGCTTTTACCGAAGGATGCATAATCGCACCGAGCAGGGAAGCATTGTGTCCGCTTGATCCGACAGGGGAGGAGATGAGCATGCCGTCCCCGGCAAAACGCTCCATGTCGATGCCGTCCACTGAGACGGAGAACTGAATCATGCGGGACCACATGTTTTTGAGCAAGAACTCGTTGAGCGCGAAGAAACGGAACTCACTTTTGCGCGTCGTGATGCGTGCTTCAATCAAGAGCATTTCTTCCGTGGTGTACGCTTCTTCTTCGTATGCGCCGAGGAAGGAATCGAGATCCTTGGCGTCGATTTCTTGAAAAAATCCGAGATGACCGGTGTTGATTCCGACAAAAGGGATTTTGCTGAAACCTGACTGATGGACAGCTTTGATAAATGCGCCGTCCCCGCCGATGGAGAGATTGAGATCGCTCTTGGAAGAAAATGTATTCGTGACGGCATAGCCGCGAGATTCGAGTTTGCGCGTAAGCTCGTTTTTTATTTTTTGTGAATAGGCATTCCGATTGGAAAATACGGTAAACTGTTTCATGAAGCATTCCTTTCCATGATATACTACCAAGTATTATACAGAACGTGAGGGGATTTGATAAGAGTGATGAAGGATATTGCGTTTACGATCGATCGAGAAGAAAAACTGTCTGCATTTCTCAAACGGCAACTTTTTTCTCGAAATTTATTTTTTGATTCCGTAAGACGAGGTGCGCTCATTCTGAACGGACATGTGGTCGAGCACGATCTCTATGTGCATCTGGGAGACGAACTTCGTTATATCATTCCGCGGGAGAAGAACCGCTACACTTTTGACCGGACGGAGATGACCGTTCTCTATGAAGATGACGACGTCTTGGCGCTTGATAAGCCTATGAATCTCTCCATGATGCCGGATGGTGAGGGGAGCGTTGCGGAGCGCGTGGCCTTTCTATTCTACGAACGCGGCATTGAATCGAAAGTGCGTTTCGTAACGCGTCTCGACAAAGATACATCGGGCATTGTCCTCGTCGCGAAGCATGCCTATGCTCACGGAAGACTCATGAAAGAGGACGATCTTGGGCATGTGCATAAATTCTATACGGCAGTGCTTGAGGGATGTGTTGATCGCGAAATTCTCGTCGATGCACCGATTTTGAGGGAAAAAGGAGAGATCAAAAGCAAAGTGGATTGCTCGGGAAAAGAAGCCCGCACAAGAATCTTCCCGATTCTTTCTTCGGAGACGATGAGCCTTGTCAAGATTGAACTGCTTACGGGAAGAACGCATCAAATTCGTGTTCATGCTGCCTCCATCGGCCATTCGGTGATGGGGGATGCGCTCTACGGCCATGGAGGTGCGAGCGGTCAACTTCTACATGCTTCCGAGATGACTTTTCCCAATCGTACGGGTGAAATCATCGAGGTCCATTCACCGCTACGCGATGAGATGATCGCCATCCGAAATGCGATGAGCTCCAAGGAATAACGTTTGCATTTTGTGCATCAAGGTGCTATAATCTAAGTAGTTCCCAAGGGAGACCTTTCATATTAAACCTACGCCAATTATAAGGGATTGCGGAGTTCTCATATGGAATGGCAAGCCTCCTCGAGTGGACGTCAAACTGTATGGACAGCGAACCCACCTTCACAAACAGAAGGTCTTTAATTTCAAGGTCGCCCGACAGGGAACTTTTCTTTTACGGCATGTAAAGGACAAACAATAAGAAAAGACTGTAAGCCACAGGCCTACAGTCTTTTTTTGCTGAAAATCATGATGATGAATCCTTAACCGAGCGGGAGCGCGTATTTCTTCCGGGAGACGAATTTATAGGTGTTTTTAAATCCAAGTTCGCGCAATAATTTCATCGCATCTCGGATTCCGAGACCGACTTCATCTTTTTTGTGTGCGTCACTGCCGAGCGTGATGAGTTCTCCGCCGAGATCCCGATAGCGCAGAAGAATCTCCACTTTGGGATGAAAATAAAAGAGACCCGTGCGTACGCCTTTGGTATTGACTTCAAGCGCCTTCCCGTTGGCAATGAGATGCTTGAGAATAAGATCTACTTCGTCGGCATAGAAAGAATAGGGCGGGATGAGGCTTTTGTCGGGGAAATATCGATCGATGTAGTCCATATGCCCGAGCGCGTCATAATTACTATATTCCTTGAGGCAACGGTACATTTCATCGTAATAGTTTTTGAGCGCGACTTCGGGAAGCTCCGTATGCGCCCATTCGTACGCGATATCTCGACTCTTGAGCGTATGAAGGGACAAGAGGACATAGTCAAAGGGATAATCTCTAATGTAGGCATCATATTCATCCGCGATGCCCCGCACCATGCCGAGCTCACAGCCTGCCAAGACTTCGATTTTGTTGGCATACGTATATCGAACGCGATTGAGGGAACGAAAATAATCTTTCGGGACAAAAGCGTAGGTCTTGGACCAATCCTCAGGGAAGAAGTCGATGTGATCGGTAAAACAGATGCTTTTTAGATTTCTATTGATTCCGACACGTACCGAACTTTCCATACTTTCTCTGCTGTCCATTGAGAATTCACTGTGACAGTGCAAGTCAAACATATCTTCACCTCGTGCTTATTGTAGCACAAAGAGAAAGTTGATTCATTGTTTGAAAACATCGAGTGATGGGTAATAAAAGACATGTAGCATACTACTAGAAAAGGAGAGATGAAGATATGGGAATCAGAGAAATGATTTATGAGGCAAAACGTGCGAAAATTCGCGAGGAAAGAACAAAACAAGCAGTTGCAGGCGCACTCGGGATTTTTGCCGGTGCCGTTGCAGGTCTTCTACTGGCACCGCAATCCGGTGAAGAAACACGCGAGCAAATTGCAAATGCCACGAAAGACGCGGGCGAGCTTGTTGCAGAAAAAACCAAACAAGCCGGCAAATACGTTTCGGACAAAGCAAATGAAGCTTATGAAGTCATCCTGGAAAAATCCGAAGAATATGGCGATGCGATCAAGGAAAAATATGAAGGTCTCAAATCAAACGCTATGACCGAACTTAAACCGGTTGCAGAAGCAGCGGAAGATCTCAAAGATGAGGTGAAGGAAGAAGCGGCAGAGAAAAAAGAAGAAGTCAAAGAAAAGGCAAAAGATGTAAAAGAAGACGTCAAAGAGAAGGCCGAAGACGCCAAAGAAAAGGCAAAAGATGTAAAAGAAGACGTCAAAGAAGGTGTTGAAAAAGTAAAGAAGGACACCAAAGAGACCGCTGAAGAAGTCAAAAAAGACTTGAAGAAATAGGTGGATTATGGGAAGTTCAATTACTGTAGGAGACCTTTTACACATTCTCTTGGCGATTGCCGGAATTGTTGCGCTGGTAGCATTGGCGATGGTTTTATTCCAAGTTGTAAAAACTTTGAAGAAAGTAAACAACACGCTTGAGAACAACAAGGATCGCCTCGATAAGATTATCGAGAGCGTCGAGAAGACATCCGCACATGCAGGCGTCATCAGCGAACAGGCTGAAGAAACACTCAAATCCGTTGGCCCCGACGTTTCAAAAATTGTCGGACAAGTCGGCACCATCGTCGACGGGGCTCAAGGCCTCACAAGCGATGTCACGGACACGGTACACTATCTTACGGACAGTGTTTCCGACACTGTGTCGAGTGTGAAACACGGATTCTCGAGTGCTCAAGATTATCTCTACTATATTTCGGAGATTGTCGATATCGTCAAGAATGCTTTTCGCAGATAAAAAAAGCTCGCTTCAAGCGAGCTTTTTAAGTTCCTGTGGAAACCGTTTCATAATGAAATTCCTTAAGGCTGAGAGCCTTTATTCCAGGTCCTAACTGTGATACAATAACTCTTGAGAAAACGGAACGTTTCCGAAATAAAAGCTTTTCAGCACGATTGTGTACAAAGGAGGCTCTCATGTCCAGAACCATTAAAGACGTTGCGAAACTTGCCGGTGTTTCGATTTCCACCGTTTCGCGCGTCATGAACGAGTCCAAACCGGTCAGTCCGGAGTCCAGGAAAAAAGTTCTCGATGCCATCGAAAAACTTGACTTCAAACCCAACGAACTTGCACGGAGCCTCGTTATGAAGGAATCGAGAATCATCGGTGTCGTTGTCAAGGATATCAATATTTCCTATATGGCGCAGATCATTCAGGGAATCGAAGAGACGGGCAAGCTCTATCAATACGATATTCTCCTATCGAATACGTATGGAGAAAAACAGGATGATCTCGATGCGATTGAACTCTTCTTCCGTAAGCGTGTAGACGGGCTCATCGTAGTCAGTGAAGATATCGACCCGGAAGTGCTCGCGAAGATCAAAGATTATCGCATCCCATACTTACAAATTGACCGTTATTATGATCCGAGAAAGATTGATACGGTCAGCGTCGAATACGAAAAGGGCGGCTATGAAATGACCAAGCACCTTATGGAGCTCGGGCACAAGAAGGTGCTCTATATTCGCAGCCACGGCACAAGCGCTGTTGAGATGATGAAGTTTTCCGGTTGCAAAAAAGCTCTGGGTGAAATCGATGAAATTCCACTCGTTCTGGACACCGAGGAAGATTCCGTCGAAGAGGGATACAAAAGCGGCGAAACCGTCATGGATTTGATCGAAAAACATGATATTACGGCTATTTTCTGCTGTCGTGACGCCCTCGCCATCGGTTTGTCGAACTATTTTTATGATCATAAGATTACCATCGGAAAAGACATCTCCATTGCAGGATACGGGTCCGATCCGATGAGCTCCATCTATCGTCCGACCATTTCGACGGTATTGGAGCCGTATTATGATATCGGAGCGATCGCCATTCGCAAACTTGTGAAATCGCTGAAGGGAGAAGAGAGTGATGAGACGCTCGAGACGACTTATCTCGACCTTCAGGTAAAGAGACGCGAGTCTACGGCAAGGATCTAAAACTTGCAAAACCTTAAGGCGGAGACAAACTGTCTTCGCTTTTTTGTAGACAACTATTCAATTAATTTTCAATATGTTAGAATGAGCGAGGGGTGAAAAGATGGAGCGTTTTGACGTTAGAAGATTCCTGCAAATCAATATCGGCGTAATTGTCATGGTCGTCGGACTCTATTTCTTTTTTATCCCGAACCACTTCATTGTCGGCGGTATTTCGGGCCTATCCCAGATTATTCAGTTTTTCTTTCCGAGATTGCCGATTTCTCTTTTGATGGCGTGCATCAATATCGTCCTTCTTGTCATTGCTTTCGTGTTCATCGGAAAAGACTTTGGAGGATACACCATTTACGCATCCCTTGCGACCTCCGGGTATCTATTCCTCCTTGAGCGCCTTCTTCCACTTAGCGGACCGTTAACGCACAATTTGTTACTCAATCTTTTCTACGGTTGCAGTATTGCCGGATTGGGGATGGGATTGATCTTCAACGCGGAAGCGTCGACGGGCGGTACGGATATTATTGCGAAGATTATCTCCATGGTGACGCATCTTGACATTGGGAAGAGCTTATTGATTCCCGATTTCTTGATTGTCTTTGGAAGTGTTTTTGTCTTTGACTTGGAAACCGGGCTGTTTTCGCTCATGGGCATTTACCTACAGGCTTTCTTTATCGATTACGCCGTGGCAGGCTTTCGCAGGCGTGTGAAGATGGAGATTCATTCCAAGGAAGTCAAGGCCATCAATGACTTTATTCATCATACGCTGAATCGCGGCAGTACGATTTATGAGGTTGTGGGCGGATATACCGGGAACAGGCAGCAGATGATTTCTACGGTGCTCACGAAGCGTGAATATCTACGCGTAAAGGCTTTGATCGAAGAGATTGACCCCAAGGCATTTGTTACGGTCCATTATATTACGGAAGCGATGGGAGAGGGATTTACGTATGACGGGATTGGACAGTATCGTCTGTCCCACAAAGGAGATGAAGGCTCATGAACGGCTTAGGAAAAATAACGGAACGAAAAATTGAACGCCTTCGCAGTGTGGGAGCGTATCTGGAAGGGGACATTCTGCTCCCGAAGAAGGAACTCACCGATCGCGATACGGTGGGATCATTCGTCACGGTTTTTATCTACAATGACGCCAAAGGCAGACCCATCGCAACGAAAAGAAAGCCGCATCTTTTACCCGGCGAGATCGGAAAAATGCGGGTCGTTGAACTTTCACGAATCGGCGCATTTTTAGACTGGGGCATCGACAAGGATTTATTGTTACCGTTTCATGAGCAGACCTATCGCCCCAAAAAGGGCGAAGATGTCTTTGTTGCCGTCTACTTGGATCGCTCCGAGCGATTCTGCGCCACCATGAAAGTGAGAGAACACCTTTCACGCACACATCACTATGCCGAGGGCGATACCGTCGAAGGCACGGTCTATTCTCTCCACAAGGAATACGGGGCCTTTGTTGCAGTTGACAACAAATATGAGGCTCGCATCTCCAAACAGGAATTATACGGTGTGTTTTCCATCGGAGAGAGAATTGACGCACGAGTACTCAAGGTTCATCCGGATGGACGGATGGACTTATCCGTACGAGAATTGAGTCATCTTGCAATTGATGACAATGCCCAATTGGTCCTCAGCGCATTGGAAGAGAATGGCGGTTTTCTACCTTTTGACGATCGATCGGATCCCGAACGTATTCGAGATTTCTTCTCGATGTCCAAGTCGGATTACAAAAAGGCGATTGGTCGATTATATAGAGAAAAACGCATCACCTTTCGAAACGGTGGCGTCGAACTTGAAAGGAGTCAATCATGAACAGCAATATTAAAAAAATGACGATGACAGCTTTATTCACGGCACTCGTCTGTGTCGCAACTCTGATCATCCAGATCCCTGTACCTGCAACCAACGGCTATATTCATCCGGGAGATGCACTTATTTTTGTAGCAGCCGTATTTTTGGGAGCACGTTACGGATTGGTAGCGGGAGGTCTTGGGAGTGCGCTCGCAGACTTGATTTCGGGCTATGCCTTCTGGGCACCGTGGACATTTATTATCAAAGCAATCATGGGTTTTGCAGTAGGCAGTATCGCTCGTTATCAACGCGGGAAACTATTTACCTGGAGAAATGTTCTTGCAATGCTTCTTGGGGTATGTATTATGGTAGCGGGATATCTCATTGTATCCTCAACGATGCAAGGCGGATGGGCGGCTGCAGTTACAAGCGTGCCGGCCAATATTGTCCAAGGCGTCGGAGGGATGATTCTCTTTTTCATCGTAGGTTATCCGCTCGACAGAGTCGATATTCAAAAATACATCTCAAAATAAGGAGGAACTATGGATCACAAAAACGATTGCTGCTGTGGACATGATCACGATCATGATCACGAAGAAATGGAAATGGATACCGTCATCCTGGAAGACGAAAACGGAAAAGAAGAAGAATGGGGCGTTCTCGGTGTATTTGGAATCGAAGAACAGGAATACATCGCGCTTTTCCAACCCGATACCGAAGATGTAGCCGTTTATCGGTACAAAGAGCTTGAGAATGGCGAGTTTGACATTGACGGAATCGAGTCCGATGAAGAATTCAACCGTGTTGAAGAAGTTTTCTACGCGCTTTTCACGGATGAAGACGAGGACGAAGAAGAGGAAGAATAACAAAGAAGCGCATCGAACCGGATGCGCTTTTTTCTTAGGAGGGAACATGGATTGCGTCGTGTGCTTAGACCTGGACGGAACGCTATTGCGTCCGAATAAAACCGTCAGTGAATTTTCCGTTCGTGCTCTGCGTAAACTTCATCAAGCAGGCGTTGAGATTATGATTGCAACGGGACGTCAGTATCGCGTGGCAAAACAATTGATTGCCGCGCTCGGTTTTGATGTCACTATTTTTTATGCGAACGGTGCGGCGGCGCGGACGACCCGAGGAGATGAAAAACTTTTTAGTCTTCCGCTCGACGCCGATACGGTTCAAAAAATACGCCTCCTCGCAGAAGAATACCCGGTTGCAGGGATGGCGCATATGGACTATGGACATGTGCCGGAACTCTATTCACTCTCAAGATACGGGGCTGATGTCATCCATGAATACGCACTGGATCTGGATCTATCCGTTGACAGCCTCTCTTCCGACAAGTCCACAGAAGAAGCACTCAGCCTTGTCTTTATCGGGGCACTTGAAGATTTGTTCCAATTGGAAAAGGGGATTCATGAAAGTCAAATTCCGTCTTCTTTTCACGTCATGCAAAATGCAGTGCAAGTGAGTCTCCTCGAGGTCATGCATCCGGATATTTCCAAAGGAAAGAGTCTCCTTCGGTTTTTAGAAATGAACGGCTCCAATGGGAAAGAGGTGATTGCAATCGGAGATGATATGAACGATCTCTCGTTGCTTCGTGCAGCGACGACGGGAGTCGCGATGAAGAATGCAACTCCCGATCTCTTGGCGTGTGCAGATGCAGTGACAGCGTATACCAATGCGGAAGACGGGGTTGCACACTTTCTTCTGGACCACTTCAATCAATCGATCTGATCCTATTTGCGGGTCCGGTCTCGGCGTTGTAAAACGCATGCGCTCGACACATGGGAAATGCTATGGAAATCGATTGCGCATGTGACGGGAATTTAGTACAATAGAAGCAGAATGAAAGGGAGGTACATTTATGATTCAATTTGTTTTAGGTCCTTCGGGAAGCGGAAAAACGAAATGGCTTATCGATCAGGCCAATGATGACCTTGTTCACGGCCACGGTAACTATGTTTTCGTCGATGTTGACGATTCTCATATTTTCAGTCTCGATCACGGCGTGCGCCTGATCAATGCGAAAGATTTTCATATTTCAAGCACGGAAAGTCTCTACGGATTCCTCTGCGGTATCATCTCCAACGATTATGATATCGAAAAAATTTACCTGGATGCGATCTATGAGATCATCCCCTACAATGCAGATGTATATGAGGGCTTGTATAAAGCACTTGAAGTCATCGGCAAAGAATACGATGTTTCGTTTTTCTTTGGCCTTGATCAAGAAATCGACGCACTTCCCGAGTTGTTACGTAAAAATGTCGTCGTTCTCAAAGCGTAAAGGAAGGAGAGCCGAGGCTCTCTTTTTTCTATGATGCAAAGTGCTAACGACTTACTTCGTATATTTGTCGTGCGTCGGACGGCTCTGATCGAGGAGTTGATGGAAGGAAAACTGAATAAGCGAAGTTTCCTGGATGCAAACTATGAACTGACAAAACGGATGAGGCCTTTTGTGCATCCGAATTCGCCGGAGGAGTGCCTCTATAATTATCACTATTATAATGCACTTGCAAAGGTGGAGAAGACCAGGGCACGCTTTTCTTCCCGGACTCGTCTTGTTAAGCGTTTTGAAGATACGGCGCGGAATTATTACTGTGAGAAAGACAAGGCGACCAAGCGGATGCTGGATTTTTTCGACGCAGACAAAGTGCGCGCTTATCCGATTCAAACCTCATCGCAATCCCTTGACGGGAAACTCATCGAAATCCTCTTTCCAATGCCCTATGTCGTTTTTCATACCTGCGACGACGAAATCAGAGACAGACTGCAGAATGCCGGCGTGCTTGAGAATTCCAGCAAAGAGAGCACCATTTCATCCTATGTCAATGCACTTTACTAATGTGTTATAATAGACGTGGAAAGGAATGGTAAGATGGAGCGAAAGAAGCGAACAAGAATTCGACCGGCGCGGCTTTTTTATGCGTTTATTTTTGCGCTGATTGTCATTGCCGGCGGCTACAATCTATATCGCGCCATCTTTGTAGTAAAGACAAGGACTCTGGACCAGATTATTTATTATGAAAACATGATTCCGTTCAAAGGGTTTTTCATATTTGATGAAGATGTAACGGTATTACCCGGCATTTCGGAAGATTTGGCTGTTACGCCTTCGCGACTTCCGCGAGGCGCGCAGGTGGGGCGCGTAACGATCGACGACTTTGAAAGCATTGAAGCGAAAAAATCTCATTACTCCCGTCTCAAAATGAGCGGCCCGAAGATATTACCCACTCTCTATGAAGAAGAAGTCGAGGCCGATGCCGTTTCTTCGGCTCTTTCAAACGGTGAGTTTGGGGTAAACGATAAGATCGAGTTAAGAGACTTTGCTCTCGCGACGGACGAGGAAAGTGAGTATTTGATTGATGATAACCTCGCACGCTTTGATCGCTTCGTGAGTGAACGCTTGGAGAGTTTTGCCGACTATCAACGCGGCAGCACGATTGATATTCGGATGAATCACGCCGGCATCTTTGTTCCGTATCTCGACGGTTATGAAGACATTTACACGATTGCCAATATGCTCGACTATGATTTTCGGGACGTACTTGTAGGAGTTGAAGGCAACTCAACCGGTAAATTTTACTACGGATATAAGATTGTCAATAATCTCGAATACTATTTGGATCTGGGCATTTCCGAAGAAGACGCGCTCGACGCAAGCGCTGTCGGAAAACGCATGACCATTGCCATCGGAGACATCAAAATTCGAGGCACAATCTATGATGTCAAAAAGGACGCAGGCGGTATTCGAGTGACCATGCGTTTTATGGACGGATATGATCTCATCGCCGATAAGCGTTTTGTATCCGGAGATCTCATTGATTTCTCCGCACCCGCCTATCGGATACCGAGATCTGCTTTGATAGAGTCCGATGGGGAATATGGCGTGAAGATCGTCGACAACAATGAGACTGTGTCTTTTCGTACGGTAGAAATACTTGGAGAGAGTGATGGCCTGGTGTTGGTCTACGCCCCCAAAAACGGTTTATTACAGAATGGAGATGAATTCATCCCCACTGTTCGTTTATATGATCGAGTATTATTAAATCCTGAGCGTGTAGAAGAAGGAGAACTTATTAACTAGGAGGGAGATTGTATGATTAGAGAAAATTATCTGGAAGTCAAGAAGAATATCGAGGAAACACTTGCGAAAAAAGGTCGCCCGATTGACGATGTAACGCTTGTATGCGTGACAAAACTTCACGATATGGACGAAATCATGCAAGCAATCGATGCGGGTGCCACGAATGTCGGTGAAAACAAAGTCCAAGAGTTTCTCAGAAAAAACCCGTATTTCCCCAAAAACGTACACAGACATTTCCAAGGGACATTGCAAACCAACAAGGTTAAAGACATCATCGGGAAAGTTGATCTCATCCACTCGATGGATCGACTTTCTCTATTAAAAGAGCTTGAGAAACGCGGCGCAAAAGAAAATATCATCTCCAATGTCCTTATTCAACTGAATATCTCCGGTGAGGAAACAAAAGGCGGATTTACAAAAGAAGAGCTTGAGGGTATACTTGAAGAGATAGAAAAATGTTCCTTTGTCCGTGTAAAAGGCTTAATGACGATGGCTCCTCACAGAGATGATCCCAATGAGATCCGTTGGGTGTTCACTGAAATGAAGGCGATTTTTGATCGTCTGAAGGAGAAATCCTTCAAAAACACGGAGATGGTATATCTTTCGATGGGCATGACCAATGATTATATCGTCGCCATTGAAGAAGGCTCTAATATGGTTCGTGTCGGTACGGCCATTTTTGGACAAAGAGACTATTCTAAGAAATAAGGAGGAACTGAAAATGGCTTTTTTCGACAAATTCAAGTCCGCAATCGGCCTTGAGGACGACTATGATGACGAGGATTGGGTAGAAGACGACGAATACGAGGATGATTACGTAGAAGAATCCAGACCGCGTTATAGCCGTGAGACGTATCCTCAAAAGAGAAATGATCGCGAGCGCGAACCGATTGCCATTAGATCGAGTTCTTACGGTGACTTCTCCAACGTACAGATTACGATACATGAGCCGATTACCTATGACGATGCACCCAAGGTTCTCAACGATGTCAAGCAACAAAAGATTGTCTTACTCAATTTTGAAATGCTCGAGATGGACAAGAAAAAACAAGTCTTCGAGTTTGTTGCAGGCGGCATCTACTCTCTGGAAGCGCAAATTAAAAAGATCACAAAGGATCTTTTCGTAATCGCTCCGAAGGGGGTTTATGTAGAAGGAAAGTCTACGGACGACTATAGCGAAAATTCAAGTTTTTCGTTTAATCAAACGAGCCTGTAATCGCTTGTTTCTGAGGAATGAGAGAGCCGATGACTTTTTGGCATCGGCTTTTTTCAGTTCACCGGATTGTGGTTTAGCGGTCTTTGAGAGAATCGGTAAGTAAAGGGCAGTTTTTCTCATGCACCATCTTAGTTTGCGGGAGGCGCTATGTATCGTTTTGAAAACTCGTGGGACGAAATTTTAGAAAATGAATATAACGAACCCTACTATCAGGCCTTGAGAGCATTTTTAATTTCGGAGTATCGCACACATCGCGTTTATCCGCCGATGGATGAGATTTTTCAGGCGCTGGTCAAATTGCCGTTTGAAGATGTAAAAGTCGTTATCCTCGGCCAGGATCCCTATCATGGAAGGGGACAGGCTAACGGGCTTGCTTTTTCGGTCGCCAAAGGAGTTCCGCTGCCTCCATCTCTTCAAAATATTTACAAAGAATTACAGTCGGATCTCGGCATTTCTACTCCCACACACGGAGATCTCACGAAGTGGGTGGAAAGCGGCGTTCTACTACTCAACACAACACTGACGGTTCGAGAAGGACAGGCTGCTTCTCATCGCGATCACGGCTGGGAGAAATTTACGGATCATATCATCCTTGCACTCAATGAATCCACACATCCCGTCGTTTTTCTCCTGTGGGGTGCACATGCGCAAGCCAAAAGGAATTTGATCCATCGCGATGATTTCTTGGTTTTGACGGCACCGCATCCAAGTCCGCTCTCCGCCTATCGCGGGTTTTTCGGTTGCAAGCATTTTTCAAAGGCCAATGCATTTTTGAAAGAGCACGGCCTTACGCCAATTGATTGGGGCAAGCTATGAATGTACATTACGATGCGGAACGGATCGACGTGTACTTGGCAGCGGAGACCGAGATGACGAGATCGGAGATCCAGAAGAAAATTGAAGAAGGTTCGATTCTCCTGAATGGCAAACGAACGAAAAAAAATGCGCCGGTTTCCATCGGCGATGTGATTGACGTGAAATCTGAAGAGTCGAAGCAAAAGATTGAGCCCGAAGAGATACCGATACGGATTCTATTTGAAGATCCGTATCTGGCCGTCGTTGATAAACCTCGCGGAATGTTGACGCAACCGACGGAAAATGAGCGAACCGGGACGCTTGCCAATGCACTTCTTGGAAATTTCAATCATCTGTCAACATGCCAAGGTGAGGACAGACCCGGTATCGTCCATCGCTTGGATCGCAACACGACAGGGCTACTCGTCATCGCAAAAAATGATGACATTCATCGGGCACTTTCAAAAGCCTTCGAAGAAAGAAAAGTCAAACGCGTATATCGCGCAATCGTACATGGCGTGGTACCGTTTGACAGACTCTTGTGTGATCGAAGTCTCGGGCGCGATCGGAAGAATCGTACCCGTATGAGCACCAATAGCGATACGCTACGCGAAGCTTTGACCACAGTCCATACACTCAAGCGCTATCAAGAATTCACCTTGATTGAGGCGGAACTGCATACCGGGAGGACACATCAGATCCGGTTTCACATGGAATTTCTCGGCTATCCGATTGTCGGAGATCCCGTCTATTATCGCGGATCGAAGAAGAGAGCTTTCGACAAAAAATTGCCCGGTCAAATGCTACACTGTTATGAAATCGGATTTCGACATCCCGTAACGAATGAAGACATCGTGTGTACCTGTGAACCGGACGAAGTCTTTCTCAATTGCCTGAAGGAGGTATCATGAAAAAAATTTTGGACGCATCCGAAATGTCTCGCACCTTGAAGCGCATGACGCACGAGATTCTGGAAAAGAATAACGGCGTATCCGATATCATTTTCGCAGGCGTTGTGACGCGCGGTGTGCCGATTGCAGCGCGCATTTCAAAAAACATAGAGCAGATGGAAAACGTCAAGGTTCAGACCATCCCGCTCGATATTACCCGCTTTCGCGACGATATCGACCTTAAAGGGGAGAGCGTTTATTTTTCTTCGAAGTCATCCGAGTATGATGTCCATGACAAGACCGTAATCATCGTCGATGATGTTATGTACACGGGGAGAACCGCGCGCGCCGCGATGGAAGCGGTGCTTGCGCTCGGACGCCCGAAACGCATTCAGCTCTTAGTTCTCATCGATCGAGGACACAGAGAACTTCCCATCAAGCCCGATTATGTCGGGAAAAACATTCCGACATCTCGAGATGAGCGCGTAATGGTGAAGCTTTTCGAGGAGGACGGAGTTGATTTGGTAGCCATTGAGGAATAAAAAAAGCGCGCTTTTGCACGCTTTCTTAAAACCGTGACGAATACACGGTTTTTTTATTTCCATTTCCAATCCGGATTATGAAGCGTAATCCGAGCTGTGAGATCCCTATCCTCTCGTACATATGCGGTCTCAAAGTTTTCATAGTAGACCATGCCGGGTTTGGCGCCTTTGGATTTTTTGACATTGCGCCTTCTCGTATAGTCTACAGACTGCGGGAACGGGAATTTGCTCATTGCGACGGCAAGATATACAGCTTCTTCTATGGATCGCTCCGTAACGGGTGCTTTAGAAGCCGCCAGGATCACGTGCGGTCCGGGAAGGTCTTTGATATGGACAAAGAGGTCGTCGCGATCGGCTAAATGCATGGTCACACGATCATTCTGTCTGTTATTGCGTCCGATATAAATCGGGACACCTTCAGATGATACAAGCGTCACGGGTTCTGAGGGGAGCGATTTGGACTTCTTTCTGTGTTTTTTGCGAACGAGACCGAGCGATTCCAACTCTTCACGCACTTCATCGAGCTCCTCCGTCGTCGTAATCGTCAAAAGTGTATTTTTGATCTGCTCGAGATAGGAGATTGACCGTTTGAGAATTGGGATCTCTCGAGTCAAAAATTTCTCTCTATTTTTTTTCTTCTGCACATTCTTATAATGTCTTTGCGCATTTTGCCATACGGTCTCGGCGGGATCCAGATCGATGCGAATCGTTTTGCCCTCGGGATCGTAAAAATTGACGACTTCGATGGAGTCGGCACCGGGAACGGCCAGGTGTTGATTGGCAAGAATAAGATCGGCCAGGAGCTTCTCCTCTTCGCGGTCTTTTGCGGCATCAAGATCCAGACGCATGGTTTCGAGTTTCGTCCGTTCACGCTGTAATTCGCGCTCAAGGATTCTTCCAAGGTCCTTCACGCCGGTTTCCAGCGCATCACTTTGATGACGGTCGGCATAGAACGCAAGAAGCATGGAGGAGAGATTCTCAAACTTCTTTTGATGGGGACCGAGGACATCGAGGTCCAGTACATGAAAATCAATCGGTTTGTCTTTATCTCCGTAATAGAGTGAATAGGACCATTGTTTTTTGCGAATCGCATCGACAATGGAGAGAAACGCATGCTCAAGTGTACTTTTTTCCTCCTCGGTAAGAGAGCCTACGGTCCGTTTGTCGTCGACATTCGCTCGAAAGAGGATTTCGTCCGAAATGAGCGGACTGAAACCTTCAAAATGCATATAAAAGAATCGCCTGAGGCGCTCATTATTTTCTGCAGCGTGCAAAATGTCCCTGAAAGAAAAATTTTCCAAAATGTTGATTTTGCCGCTCTCAATCAAAAAATACGGTGTCCCGGGATAGATTTCACGCACGCTGCTCATGGATTTGCTCACGCGGATCGCGCTTTCCAGAACCTTGGATTTCGTTTCATCGATGAGAATGAGATTGGAATACTTGCCCATGAGTTCAGCGACCAGGGAGACATTGGATCGCCGTCCAAACTCACTTTGTACGGCAATATCCAGGATGACAATACGGTCGAGACCGTGTTGCTCGACAGATTCAATCACACCTCCGGTCAAATACTTGCGCAGAAACATGAGGTAGGCTGTGGGGACCTCTTTTCCTTGCGGTTTGTAGTCAACAAAATAGATCGCGGGTCGATCAGCACGAGCGCTTAACATGAGCTCAAGATTTTTACCGCGATGATAAAGAGACAGATGTAACGTTTCTCTTCCGTTTTGACGAACACGGTTGATTTTTGCACCGACAATTTCTTCTTTCAAAGTCTCAACCATCGCGTGCGTTACAATACCGTCATAGCTCATTCCAATCACCTCATTGGTATGCTAACATTTAGAGAGATGAGGCGCAAATATGAACGCATTGTCACAAAAACTTGTTTTTTAGACATCCGTTTTCTATGCTTTTTGTAAGGGGGGGAGACACATGAACAGTATGACCGGATACGGGCAAGCTTCGGCCAAGGATAGCCGACATCAAATCGATGCTGAGATTCGGAGTGTAAATCAGAAAGCCTTGGATATCAATATCCGAATGCCGAAAGTATTTTTTGAATATGAAAATGCAATGCGGACGATGGTAAAGGAAAGAATTAAACGCGGGAGAGTCGACATCTATGTCTCTTTCGGATCGGAAGACATCCCGTCCATGCGAGTCGACGTCAACGAAGAGCTCTTTCAAAATGTATACAAGGAGATGAAGAGCGCTTGGGAGAAAACTTGTGATAGGCCTTTTGACGACTGCCTCGCCGTGTCCGACCTGTTTCGTCTGCCTGAACTCATTACCGTGAGTCCGGACAAGGGAGATGAAGAGACCCTGGGAAAATTGCTTCTTGAGGCTCTGGAAGCGGCGATAATTCCGTTCTCTGAAATGAGACGTCAAGAGGGTGCAAATTTATTGACGGAATTCATGAAGAGACTGGATGAAATTACCGAAACTGTCGATCGCATTACATTGCGCGCGCCCATCGTGGCGGAAGAGCACGATCGGAAACTCCGAGAAAAATTTGCTGAAATCGAGACGACGGACTCTTCTCTGGAGGATCGTATTGCAACCGAGCTTGTGTTTTTTGCAGATAAGAGCGACATTACGGAAGAGATCACAAGACTATCGAGCCATATCTCGCAATTTCGAGCGATTGCGCGCGAAGAAGCTCCGATTGGGAAAAAACTTGATTTTCTGTGTCAAGAGATGAACCGTGAAGCCAATACGATTGGTTCCAAAGCCAACGATCTCTTGATTACGAGAGAGGTTGTCGAATTGAAAACGACAATTGAGAAAATTCGTGAGCAAGTACAGAATGTGGAGTGAGCCTATGATACATGAAGGAAAACTGTTTGTTATCTCGGGACCGACGGCGGTCGGAAAGGGCACTTTGGTGAATGCACTTATAGGTGCCGATCCCCATCTCAAATTATCCATCTCGGCAACGACGAGAACGATGCGCGAAGGCGAAATCGAAGGAGAAAGCTATTTTTTCAAATCGGAAGAAGAGTTTCAATCCATGATCGCCGAAGATGCTTTTCTCGAATATGCCTGCGTACATGGTATGCATTACGGAACACCGAGGGCGTATGTCGATGAGATGCTTGCATCCGGTTCGCATGTCATTTTGGAAATCGATCCTCAAGGTGCTCTACAAGTGCAAAAAAAGAAAAAAGATGCGATTCTTATTTTCGTTGTACCGCCGTCACTTGAGGCACTGTTTGAACGACTCAAAAAACGCGGCACGGAGACCGAAGAGCAGATTGAGAAACGCATGCAATCGGCCATCAAAGAATTCGGAGTATTACCGGAATATGATTACGTCGTCGTCAACGATGAAATCCAAAGAGCTCTCAAAGATCTTGAAGCTATTTTCCGAGCAGAGAATCTGCGCGTTGATCTGAATGACGCGCGTATTCAGTCCATTATCAAAGATTTAAACGAAAGGGGAACATTATGATTAATCCGTCTTTTATCGAACTTTCACGCATCAGTGATTCCAGATATGCAATCGTCAGCGTTGCGTCCAAACGTGCGCGCCGCATTGTTGCCGGTTCGAAACCGCTTGTGAACACCAAAGCACACAACCCTGTTTCGATTGCCATTGAGGAAATCATGGATGGAGATGTCACTTTTACCATGCCGGAAGAAGCGACAAAGTAAATTGTACTATGTGAATGTCATCGCACTCACGGATACGAACAAAACGGACCAAAGTTACACTTATGCGACGTCTTCCAAAAATCTAGTCGGGAAAAGGGTCGTGATTCCATTCGGAAGGGGCAGACGAAAAATCATGGGGATTGTCATTGAAGACGATATTCCCAAACCGGATTTTACCGTCAAAGAGATCCTCCGGGTATTGGATCGAGATCCTTTGGTCGATGAAGAGCTCATTTCGATGGCACACACGATTTCCGAGGATACCCTTTCGAGTCTCACGCAGGCATTCCGTGCCATCTTACCGGCAGGGATCGGAACGAAACTTGCGACTAAAAGCGGTGCCGCGATCAAAACCAAGAAACTTTATCGCCGGAGCGATGCCTTCGAACTGTCCGATCTTTCAAGTCGTGCCTATAAGAAGCGCGAGCTTTTTGCCACGCTCGATACGGAGCTTGACGAAGATGAACTTGGGGCGCGCGGATTTTCCAAAGCTTTGATTCGTGAAATGGTTCGCATGGGCGCGATTCTGGAACGGGAAGAGCGTGTTCTGAGAGAAACCATTGATGAACTTCCTCAATATGAGAACAAAGTTCTCAACGAAGAACAACAAGCTGCCTATCACGCGATTACGAAACAAGGCGAGGGAACCATTCTGATCGAAGGCGTCACGGGCAGCGGGAAGACGGAAGTCTATCTCCAACTCGTCGAACATGCGATACGTGCTGGAAAATCGGCCATCGTACTGGTCCCTGAGATTGCACTGACCCCACAGACGATTGAGCGCTTTGCCGGAAGATTTCCCGGCATGGTTGCACTCTATCACTCCAAACTTTCCACATCGGAAAGATATGACGAGTGGACCAAATTGAAGACGGGTGAGGCCAAGATTGTGGTCGGAGCGAGATCGGCAATTTTTGCACCGCTCAAGAACATCGGCGTCATTGTCATCGACGAAGAGCATGAGGACAGCTATAAATCGGATCGCTCTCCCAAGTATGATGCGAGAGAAATTGCTGCAAAAAGAGCGAAGTCCCATCATTGCCCTTTGGTTCTCGGATCGGCTACTCCGCGCATTGAGACACTGTATCGTGCCGAGCACGGGGAGATCACCCATCTGAGACTTACCAAAAGAGCACTTGAACAAGCCTTGCCCGAAATGAAAGTCATTGACATGCGCGAAGAACTCCGAGAAAAAAACATCTCCATGTTCTCACGTGAACTCTACTACGAGATGAACTTGGCACTTCGAAGTTATCGCCAAATTCTTTTATTTCTCAACAAACGCGGGCACTCTTCTTTTGTATTTTGCAGAAATTGCGGATATGCGGAGAAATGTGACAGTTGCGACGTCACAATGACCTATCATAAAGGCGCAAAACGATTGATTTGCCACTATTGCGGAAAGACAAAACGCCTTCCCGATCTGTGTCCCGTATGCGGCTCCAATAAGATCCGCCATTTCGGCGCAGGCACGGAAAAGCTTGAACTCGAGACCAAACGCATGTTTCCGAACGCGCGTGTTGAGCGCATGGATTTTGATACCACGCGAAGAAAAAATGCGTATGAGACCATCTATCAAAAAATGAAAGATCATGAGATCGACATTCTCATCGGAACACAGATGATTGCAAAAGGCTTGGATTTCCCAAACGTCGGCCTCGTAGGCGTCATGGCGGCTGATATCAGTCTCAATCTTCCGAACTTCAATTCGGCGGAAAAGACATTTTCTTTGATTACGCAGGTCGCCGGACGCGCAGGCAGAGGAGACGGGAACGGGAAAGTCATCATTCAGACGTACAAGCCCGAGCACTATGCGATTCGCTGTGCACTGAACGGAGATCTTCAGAGGTTTTATGAAGAAGATTCCAAAATGCGGAAGATCTTTTACTATCCGCCATTTACAAGAATGGCCATGGTCGTAGGAACATCTGCGAACTATCGTGAGCTTGCGCACTATATGCACGCGCTTTATGAGGCCTTTCGAACATATATGGGTGAGCACAGACTGCTTGATATTGCACTCATCGGTCCGAGTCCGTGTCGGATTTTGCGCGTAAAGGATCAGTATCGTATGCAAATTCTTCTTAAAACGGAAAAAAGTTACGAAAACATGCGAGAAATGCTGAAACGGGTATGTATAAAAGACGAGATGAATCTTGAAAATCGTGATGTTTTATTAAGCATTACTTTGGACCCATCGGTGATTTTGTAAGGAGGTATTATGGCTATACGAAAAATACGCATAGACGGAGATCCCATTTTGCGAAAGCGCTCACGCGCTCTGGAGTCGATTACCGACCGCGAGAGGGAACTCTTTGACGATATGATCGAGACCATGCACGATGCCGACGGCATCGGTCTTGCTGCACCCCAAGTTGGAATTCTCAAGAGGATGATCGTAATCGACATCGGCGAAGGCCCCATCAAAGTTGCGAATCCCGTTCTTCGAGACTATGAAGGAGAAGAAATTCTATACGAAGGTTGTCTATCGATTCCGAAGTTTTCGGGTGCAGTGAAAAGACCGCACGCACTCACAGTGGACTATATGGATGAGAACGGAGAAAAGAAGACCATGCACGCCACGGGACTTCTCGCGAGGGTCTTTTGTCATGAGACGGATCATCTGGACGGTATTCTCTTCAAAGACGTAACGCTCCGTGAAGATGAAATTCCGGAAGAGGTACGCGAACAACATGAGAGGGAATTGCAAGGTGAATAAAGACACAACGAAACGCGTGTTATTTTTCGGCACGCCGGAGTTTGCGCTTCCTGCGCTGGATGCCGTCAATGAAGCTTTTGAGATACCGCTTGTCATCACGACGCCGGATCGTCCTCGAAATCGAGGTCGCGTCACTCCGACGCCGATTAAAAAGAGGGCGCTTGAATTGGGACTTGAGGTATTTGATCCCGAAAAAATCAATGCGCCTGAGTCTGTCGAACGACTTCGTGCGGCAAATGCGGATTTTGCGGTCGTCGCTGCATACGGCAATCTCATCGGAGAAGAAATTCTTCTTCTATGGCCGGATAGAATTCTCAATATTCACCCTTCGTTATTGCCGCTCTATCGCGGTGCAAGCCCGATGGAACATGCAATTCTTGAAGGAGATGAACTTACGGGGTCCAGCATCATGCTTCTTGAACGCGGACTCGACAGCGGAGATGTACTCATCCAAACGCACATTCCTATCGACGGTATGGATATTGAGGCACTTCATGACAAACTCTCTGCAATTGGCGCGCGTGACATTGTAGAAGCAATTAGGAATTATGATCAATATTATGAAGCTCGAATCCCCCAAGGTGACAAATTCACGTATGCAAAGAAGCTCAGTCGTGAAGACGGACGTGTCGATTGGCAACAATCAAATACCGATATTGACCGTTTAGTAAGGGCTCTTCATTTCGCGCCGGGCGTGACGACTCAAATGGGTCAAACGACCTACAAAATCCACAAGGGCTATCCGACAGAAGGAAAGGGAGAGCCGGGAGAGATTCTCATGGCAGAGAAAGATGGGATTGTCGTTGCTTGCGGCAAGGGAGCTTATGCGATTACCGTCATCCAAAAAGCCGGCAGTCGTAAAATGGATGTCCGTAGTTTTTTGGCAGGAAACGCACTGAAAAAAGGATTGTTTTTTCAATCGTTCTAAGAGGAGGAAACCATGAACTTGTATACGCTCGGGTATATGATGCTGCTGGCTGCATTCGCCCTCGGCCTCTATGCTCAGACATCAACAGCGAGGACCTATGGCAAATATTTTCAAGTAAGCAATGCACAAGGGATATCGGGATATGAGGTTGCTCGCACGATGCTTGATCATCACGGTTTGCAAGATGTAAAAATTGTTGAGATTAAGGGGACCTTGACGGATCACTATGATCCGACCAAACGAGTCATGTGTCTTTCTACGGGCGTTTATCGCGGGAAGACCATTTCTTCGATGGGCGTCGCAGCGCATGAAACCGGACACGCCATTCAACACGCGGAACATTTCGGACTCATGAGACTCAGAACCGCCATTGCTCCGTTTGCAATTATCTCGTCCAAAATCATGCTCTTTGTTTTGATTGGCGGGTTTGTGTTGCAGGTGACGCGCTTGATTCAGGTGAGCGTGATTTTACTCTTTATTCTGTTTCTTTTTCAACTGGTGACCTTGCCCGTTGAGTTTGACGCTTCCCGCCGCGCCATGGAGGAACTGGAGGGTCAGGGAATGGTTACGAGCGGAGAACTTTCTGCAGTGCAAGAAGTGCTCCATGCAGCCTGGCTAACTTATCTCGCAGCAACTCTCGGAAGTCTTGCGCAAGTGATTCGGTTTGCAGGCATCTCGAGGGATTCGAAGTGACAGCCATCAACGGGATGTTCCCGTCGGAACTAAAGCGGCTGATGGAAGAGCTGGAAGAAAAGCCGTTTCGCGCTCAACAACTTTTCCGCTTCTTTCATAGAGAAAAAAAGACAAGGCTCGAGGATTCTACCGTATTGCCCAAGAGTCTTGTTGAAAAACTTCGCGAACAGCGCATTGATACGGTAGAAGTTGCAAAAAAATACTGCTCTCAGTCGGACGGTACGATCAAATATCTCTTAAGGATGGGGACGAAGGATCTTGTAGAAGCCGTATTTCTCAAAAACGACGGTGATTACAACACGCTCTGCTTATCAACACAAGTAGGCTGTAAAATGGGATGTGTTTTTTGCGCATCAACGAAAGCTCGATTTGTGCGGAATATTACCGCCGCGGAAATGGCGGGTGAAGTCTACGCGGTGGAGCGCGATACGGGAGAGAAAATTACGAACATCGTCCTTATGGGAATTGGGGAACCGCTTGACAACTATGCTGAGACGGTGAGATTCCTTCGACTGATGCACGAATCTGACGGCGCCAATATGAGTTATCGCAATATGACAATCTCTACATCCGGAATCGCAGACCGCATCGCCAACCTTGCGGATGAAGGAATCCCCGTCAATCTCTCTATTTCGCTCCATAATGCATTTCAGGACCGACGCGAGGCGATCATGCCCGTTGCGAAGAAATTTGATTTACAAAGCCTTTTACACGCTCAGGAATATTTTTTCAATCGGACAGGAAGACGTGTAAGCTTTGAATATACGTTGATCCACGGCGTCAACGATACTGAGGAAGATCTTATTGAACTGGCGCGTTTGTTTTCGCGCAAAAACATACATATCAATTTGATTGCGTTAAACGAGATTGATGAATACGAACACAAACCGCCGACAGATCGGCAAATGCGTGATTTTGCGGAGGCACTCCGGCAAAAGGGAATCACCGCTACCATCAGAAAGCCCCAGGGCTTGGATATCAATGGAGCCTGCGGACAATTGAGAAGGCTCGAAGAAAAGGAGAAAGAATTTGAAGACGGCCATCAATACGAACGTCGGAAAAAAACGTTCGACAAATGAAGATACCGCCCATATCGGAGAGTATCAAGATTTAACGGTTTTACTCATTGCCGACGGCATGGGCGGTCACAAATCCGGAGAAGTCGCATCGAAGCTTGCTGTGGACACCTTAAAAACAATGCTCGAGAAGGACTATCGCGAAGGGGAAGATCTTGAGACCTTCTTCGTCAAGGCCATTGAAAAAGCAAACGCTGCGATTTACAAAGCAGCCGGCAATGAAGAAAATGAAGGTATGGGAACCACCTTTGCGGCATTGGTAGTTCGAGAAGATGAGGCCTTGATCCTTCATGTAGGGGATTCCAGAATTTATCTATTCCGAGAAGGAAAGCTCAGACAGCTTACGAAGGACCACTCTCTCGTCAATGAATTATCCGGCAAAGAACCGTTGGATGACGAATCTTACAGACGACTCAAACACATCATCACTCGTTGTTTGGGAACGGAAGGGGACGTAGAGGTCGATCGAAGTCGGATCCAAATACATGATTCGGATCGTTTCCTATTATGTACGGACGGGCTTACGGATGAAGTGACAAGTGACGAGATTGAAAATATCCTTCGTTCGGAGAGGGATGTGCAAAAGAATTGCAATCAGTTGGTCGATCTCGCTCTTGAACACGGCGGTAGAGATAATATAACGATATGTATGATGGAATACGAGGTGAAGGCATGATTGGTACCGTATTAGCGAACAGATATACGATTGAGGAACAAATCGGCGTCGGCGGGATGAGCATTGTTTACCGCGCAAAAGATACGCTCTTGGATCGAGATGTTGCGATTAAAATTCTCAAAGACACCTATGCGCACGATGAAGATTTTGTGCGTAATTTTACCGTAGAAGCACAAGCTGCCGGCAAACTCAATCATCCGAATATTACGCTGATCTATGATGTCGGCATCGATCAAATCGATGACAAGGAAATTCACTATATCGTCATGGAGTATGTCGAAGGAGAAACGCTCAAGAATTTAATTCGCGAGTATGCACCGTTTAAAATGGAGACGGTTAGGAACTTCGGCATTATGATTGCACGGGCACTGGCGGTGGCACATGAAAGCGGCATCATCCACCGCGATATTAAGCCACAAAACATTCTCATCACGAAGAACAATGAAGTGAAAGTGGCCGATTTCGGCATCGCACGCGTCGCCACTTCTTCTACGATTGCCCATACTTCGACCATTCTCGGCACGGTTCACTATATTTCCCCTGAACAGGCAAAGGGCAAGTTTATTGACAAGCGGGCAGATCTCTATGCTCTTGGAGTCGTGCTCTATGAGATGGCAACCGGACGCGTTCCGTATGATGGAGAGAACAGCGTAGCCATTGCCATTAAGCACATTCAAGAAAAGCTTGTTCCGGCTTCTACAAGAAATCCGAATGTTCCGCCGGGAATGGACTATATCATTTCGAAATGCCTCGAGAAACATCCGGAACACAGATATCAGTCTGCCGAAGAACTAATTAAAGATCTGGAGAACTATGAGTCTCTGGGGCTTGACCAAACGACAAAAATGACGGTCAACCCTTCAGAACCGCAGGCCCAGCGCAATATCTATCGCTCGCGCCAATCTCACGTATCGAAGAACCCGTCGAGAAGGGCTCCGAAACCCAAGAAAAGCGTATTCAAGACGGTTATTTTGCCCATTTTTCTTGTGTTGCTCCTAATTGCAGGGGTCGGTTATGGATATGTTAAGCTCAAAGATTATTTGAACACGGGGGAACTCACTGTTCCGTCCATCATCGGGAAAACGGAAGAAGAAGCACAGTCGATCCTATCTGAGGCAGGTCTTGTCGGTGAACTGGGGGGCGTAATCGAGGATGATTCCGGCGAAAGCGGCAAAGTTGTTCGCCAAGACCCGGAGTCCGGCGTATCTGTCAAAGAGAAATCGACCGTAACGTATTATCTTTCTTCGAATGAAGAGCTCGTGACGGTACCGAAACTTGTCGGCAGTAATGTCAAGGAGTTCGATAGCAAACTTTCGCTTGTAGGCCTCGGTAAGGGCACCGTCGGATACGAAAGTGACAAGGAAGTTAAAAAAGATTTCATTATCTCGCAATTCCCGGAAGAGGGAGCCAAAGTGAAGAAAGGCACGCGTGTCAATGTCGTCGTTTCGCTTGGGAAAAAAGAAGAAAAAATCAAGATGATTGACCTTAAGGGCATGGATATCGACGAAGCTCGGGCAACGCTCATTGGCCTCGGACTCAAGGTGACCCTCCCGAACAAAGAGGAATATAGTGAAACCGCAAAAAAAGGCACTGTCATCGCACAAACGATTCCTAAGGATCAAGAGGTACAGAAAAACACGGAAATCACGCTCACAGTCAGCAAGGGCAAAAAACCGCAGGAGCGCAATCCGTTAGATCGCGTACCGATGTCCATTCCGTTAACACCCGATCCCAATCGAACCGAGTATCCGATTACGATTACAGAGGTTGACGGAGATGTGGAGACACCCGTCTACACACAGACATATCATTCCGGAGATCCGACAGAAGTCGTCATACAGGTTTACACGGATTGTCTCTACAATGTGTATCACGGGGATATTCTGGTCGGACAATATCAGGCCGGCGTATAAATGTATGGACGGTAAAATCGTAAAAACACATCGCGGCATCTTTTATGTAGATGCGGATCGCGTCATACCGTGTAAGGCGAGAGGCCTATTTCGAGATCAAGGTCTCAAACCTACGGTTGGAGACAATGTTCGTTTGCGCATATCGGAGGAAGACGGATCCGGCTATATTGAAGAGGTTTATCCTCGCAAAAACCAATTGTTGCGACCCTATGTATCCAATGTCGATCACGTCATGATTGTTATGAGTGTACACTCGCCCGACATCAATCCTTATCTTTTGGATCGATTCTTACTCATGTGCACAAAATCGCAAGTCGAGGCAATCATCGTTGTGAACAAATCCGACTTGTTATCCGAAGAAGATAGAGAGTGGATCCGTTCCATCTATGAACCGATCGGATATCCGCTTTTTCTCACATCGGTTGTTGAGGGGAGCGGAATTGAAGAAGTAAGGAATCTCATCCTGGGTAAGACGACCGTCTTTGCGGGACCGAGCGGTGTCGGTAAGTCATCTTTACTAAATGCGATTACCGGCGGGAAATGGCAACCTGAGACAGGGGAAATCAGCAATCGTACGCGCAGAGGCAAGCATACAACGCGACATGCGGAACTCTTTCATTTTGAAGAGGATACTTTTCTTGTCGATACCCCCGGATTCAGTTCTTTGGACATCACCTTTTTAGAGGATGAACGAGAAATCAAAACCCTGATGCCGGATTTCATACGATATGCCGATTGCAGATTTAATGATTGCAATCACATCGAAGAACCGGGGTGCGGCGTCAAACACGCCTTGGCAAATCATCTCATTTCGCCCATCAGATATGAAAACTACAAACTCATCTATCATGAACGAAAAAGCATGAAAATGTATTAGGAGGCTCTATGAATCTGGCACCTTCACTCTTATCGGCAAATTTCCATAATTTAGAGAGAGAATTACATCCGCTGGTTGAATACGACGTCAAGTATTTACATCTGGACGTAATGGACGGACATTTTGTCCCCAATGTTTCGTTTGGTCCTTCGGTGATTTCGAGACTAAGGCCTTACTATGATTTTCTATTTGATGCGCATCTGATGGTTACGGATCCGGATGCCATGCTCGAACCGATTGCTCAAGCAGGGGCAGATATCATCACGGTTCACTACGAAGCACCTCGTCATATTCACAGAACATTGACTGAAATCCGCAAACTCGGGAAAAAAGCGGGCATCAGTTTGAATCCCGCAACACCCATTTCCACATTGGAATATCTTCTTCCGGAATTGGATCTCATTCTTATCATGAGTGTAAATCCGGGGTTTGGAGGGCAGAAATTTATTCCTCAAATGATGGATAAAATCGCCGCCGTCCGAGAGATGATTGATGAAAGCGGATACGATATTGAGTTGGAGGTTGACGGCGGGGTCACTACCGATAATGCAAAAGAAATCCTCGATGCCGGGGCCACGATTCTGGTGGCCGGCTCCGATGTCTTTTCACGCGGCGATTTAAGAACTCAATTGGATCGCTATCGGAAGGTGTTTGAGAAATGAGAGCGATTCTTGTTGCAGGCGGAACGGTCGATGAAGAGAAGCTTCGGAAGGCACTTAAAGAACGCGTCTATGTTGCAGCGGCAGACAGCGGGGCGGAGGCACTCGAGAAGCTCTCGACAACACCGGATCTATTGATCGGAGACTTTGATTCCATTTCCGACGATACACTGGACAGTTATCGAAAAAAAGGAATCGAATGTGTAAAATTTCTGCCGGAGAAAGACGCAAGCGACAGTGAGCTCGCTTTATCGATTCTCAAAGAACGCGGTTATGACGAAATTGAGTTTTTCGGTGCACTTGGCGGACGATGGGATCACTCCGTGTCGAATCTATTCTTAATCTATCGCCTTTATCAAGAAAGCGTCCGTGTACATTTGCGCGGGGACTGTGATGCCCGCATCTTGACCGGAACCAACAAAATAGAAAAGTCAAGTCGTTACTTCTCGCTCTTCCGCATTTCGCCGGAGAAGACAGTCATCTCCATTCGAGGAGCAAAGTATGATCTCAAGCGTGAGGAACTACCGTGGGCAAGTTCGTTGGGATTGTCGAATGAGTGGAAAGAAGATGTGGTGGAGATTACCGTTCACGAGGGGGCGGCACTTTTGATTGAGAACGACGAGTAAGAGCGGCAAAACGTCTTGAAACAAATAAAAAAGAGGCTCATAGAGCCTCTTTTTTTGATTTCTTATTCCGGACGTTGTACGCGACCGGATTTAATGCAGCGCGTGCAAGCCATAATTCTTTTCGTATGACCGTCGACAACTGCACGGACACGCCTCAAATTGGGCGACCAAGAGCGATTGAGTCTGCGGTGCGAAAAGGTAACGACATTACCGAATTGCTTTTCTTTTCCGCAAATTGCACATTTTGCCATAGCGACACCTCCTACAATGAATCCATTCATGTACACTTTCGAACTCTTCGAAATGAACTACAACATTATAGCATGGATTCGTTAAATTGTGCAAGAACTGTTCTTTTTGCTATAATGAAACTATGGTTATGGAAGGAGTGAAAATATGCAAGCAAGTCGCATCAATACATTAGGGACCATCTATATGGAAGATAAAGTCATCTCGAAGATTGTCGCAGAGGCAGTAAAGACCTGTTATGGCATTGTAGGCCTTGCAGGTACCAATACTTTGACAGGGCTTATCCAGCTTCTAACGCAGGATCCGACGGCGGGCGTGCTTGTCGATGTGGACGGAAATGAGCTTGTCCTTACCCTTTCAGTTATTGTGGAATACGGAGTCAGGATTAATATGGTAATGGAGAATGTCATGGAGACGATTAAATATCAAGTGGAATCGATGACCGGCATGAGTGTTCGCTCCATTCATATTCAGGTTCGGGGAATCCGTGTCGAATAATGAGGAAGGAGTGATGGTTGTGTTGAACGGAACGACCTTGAAAGAGGTCATTTGTTATGCCTATCAGGCGTTGGAAGCCAATAAAGAAATTGTCAACGCTCTTAATGTTTTTCCGGTGCCGGACGGAGATACCGGCACCAATATGTCTTTGACCATGCGTAGCGCCGTTGCCAAGCTTCAAGAGGTTGAATCACCGACCTTGGGTGAAGTTGGGAAGTCTATCAGCGAGGGTTCCTTGATGGGGGCTCGCGGCAACAGCGGGGTCATCTTATCTCAGCTTTTGCGCGGATTCGGTGCAGAGCTTAAGGATCAAAATACGCTTGATCGCAGACTGTTTGCCAAGGCGATGCGTGGAGCTGCGAACACCGCATATAAAGCCGTCATGCGTCCGACCGAAGGAACCATTCTCACGGTGGCGCGCAAAATGGCGGAATATGCGGACGATCACGCACGCGAAGAAATGAAAGACTTTCTCTTTTTTGATGAAATGCTTGAGGCCGGAGACAAAGCGCTGGCAGACACACCGGAACAACTTCCTATTCTCAAGGAAGCAGGCGTTGTCGACGCCGGCGGAAAGGGCCTCATGATTCTTTTGCATGCGGCAAGAGATTTCTTATCGGGTGAACGCAAGGAGTATGTAGATTTTCAAACTCAGACAGCGCACTTCGATGCACAGGTGCGTGCACAAAGCGAGAACAAAGGGGAAATTCGTTTCGGCTATTGCACGGAGTTTTTGATTCATACGGAGAACGCTGATGAAAAAGCAAATGAATTTCGCGAAAAAGTCTCCGATCTCGGAGACTCACAACTAGTCGTGGGCTCCGGAGACGTGATTAAAACGCATATTCACACCAATAACCCGGGACGAGTTTTGGAACTTGCCATGGAGCTTGGTTATCTCGAAGATATCAAAATTGACAATATGCGTTTGCAATATCAAAAACTTTCGGAGAAGGTGAAAGAGGAACACTCCCACGTAGAAAACAATGCTGCAAGAAAAGCTTACAGTTTTATCGCCGTATCGGCAGGTGAGGGGATGAGTGAACTTTTCCGAGGGATGGGCGTGGACGAAATCATCACGGGAGGACAGACGATGAATCCCTCCACGGAGGATTTCATGAATGCCATCAAACGCGTCAATGCGAATGATATTTTCCTCTTGCCGAACAACTCGAATATTATCCTCGCTGCAACGCAAGCCAAAGAGCTCTCCAAGGAAAACATTCACGTGATCCCCACAAGGACGCAACCGGAAGGACTCAGTGCGCTCTTTGCTTTCGATTCAGACGCAACGCCAAAAGACAATGAAAAGGAAATGCTTGAGGCTATTGCTGCGGTACGTACCGGGATGATCACATATGCAGTAAGAGATTCCATCGTTTCGGGAACCAAGATCGAGAAGGGGAACTTCATCGGACTGGAACGCTCAAACATCTATTCCACCGGTCAGAATCTGGAGACGGTCGTGCTTGAAACCTTGGAGAAGCTTGTCGATGATGACAGCTCCTTAATCAGCCTTTTCTATGGTGAAGACGTCGAGGAGACGGAGGCACAAGCACTCGTACAAAAGATTACGTCAAAATATCCTGATTGTGACGTCGATGCACACTCCGGAGGACAACCCATTTACTACTATATTCTCTCGGTAGAATAAATGTGATTTTTTAAAGAGGAGCGGCATGACCGCTTCTTTTTTATCGTCCATTACGCGCGACAAAACGGCATGATCCTTTGCTCCTGGATTTGACGTGATGTTTTGGGACAGGTGAACGGTATAACGGATTGAATACGACAACGGAATTCCCAAATCGAGGATTCTTCGAATGTTTTGTCGTCTTTCATTTTATAATTTTGTTTGCACACGCTTGCTGTGTTACAATGCTTGGGATAGGAGGTGGCGCGCATGAATGCGGAGAAAACGCAAGGTCATATGGCGGCTCTTCTCACCATTGTCGTATGGTCCAGCACATTTGTCTTTTTAAAACGACTACTGACGATCTTTAATCCTCTCGATATTTTAATTCTGCGCTTTACGCTTTCGTTCATTGCTTTAAAGCTTGCGCAACCAAAGAGGGTGAAGGTCCCTTGGAAAGATGAGCTGCTTTTTGTAGCTGCGGGATTCACGGGCGTTACGATTTACTACACATTGGAGTCGCTTGCTCTTTCGTATACACAAGCTTCGAATGTAGGCGTATTGGTCTCTATTTCCCCGTTCTTTACGGCGCTTTTACATCGGATCTTCAATCAATACAAACTTAGCAAGACTTTTGTTCCCGGATTTATTGTCAGCTTTATCGGACTGGTCATTATCAGCTTTAACGGGAGAATCAACCTGAATCTCAATCCGCTTGGCGACGTTCTTGCTTTGACTGCAGCCTTGGGTTGGTCCCTATACGGTCTTATTACACCGAAGTTTTTGCAAAAAGGGTATCCGGTTCCGTTTGTGACGAGAAAAATCTTTTTCTATGGTGCAATCGGCATGCTGCCCTTCTCGCTCATTATGGACTTTAAACCGAATTTCGCTCTCCTCTTGCAACCTGAGAATCTTCTGCCTTTTTTATATTTGGCACTGGTATCTTCCTGCGGAGGGTTCGTCATATGGAATTTTGCGGTCAAACACCTGGGCGCGGTGACCACGAATTTATATATTTATTTGGTTCCGGTCCTGTCCGTTGTTTTTTCAGCGATCTTTTTGCATGAGAAAATTACGGCTTTATCGATCCTGGGATCGTTCTTGGTTCTATTAGGACTTGCCATTTCGGAAATAGAATCCATCAGAATGGCGTTTCGAAGGAGAACGGAATGAAGGAATATTGGAACAAGCACAAGCGGGAGCTTATTTTATTTATGATGTATCTCATTATTCTCCCGTTTTTTGAGATTCTTAATCGTCCCATCGGCCAAGTACACTCGTTACTCCTGCCGATTGATTCTAAAATTCCCTTTGTGATTGAATTTTTACCGATTTATCATTCTTGGTTTTTCGGGCTGTTTGCGTATTCCATATACCTTATTCAGACAGATCCTTTGATGAGTCGCGTGCTTTCAAAAACATTCTTCTGGGGCATGATTGCGGCATACATCACCTTTATTGTCTATCAGACTTATATTCCGCGACCTGTTTTAACGGGAGATTCCTTTCTCGAACAACTCTACCGAGCAACGTTACAGGTAGACGGTCCTTATGTTGGCTTCCCATCTTGTCATGTCTTGACGACATGGGCCATGATGCTGACCATGACAAAAAGGAACAAACGCACCCTGTGGATCGGACTTATATGGGGCACTCTTGTCATTCTCTCGACGGTCCTTGTCAAGCAACATGTATTTATGGATATTCCCGGAGGCATGATCTATGCAACGGTGCTCTTTATGATTATCTATAAACGAGAACACGAAAAACTTGACGAGAGCATCGGATGAGCTTACAATAATTGCATGTTTTTTACTATACTTGGATAAATATGGGGGACAGAATGGATATTCACGAAACACAAGTCGCAATCAAGAAGATTAAAGATACTTTTCAGATGCATATCAGTGACGAATTAAACCTGCTTCGCGTCAGTGCACCGCTTTTTGTACGTCCGGAATCCGGCCTCAATGATAATTTGACCGGCGTAGAAGTTCCGGTTCGATTTGAGCTCAAGCAATATGGGGAAACGGCCGAAATTGTTCAATCTTTGGCAAAATGGAAACGTTATGCCTTGAAACGCTACGGTTTCCGATACGGAGAGGGCCTGTACACCGACATGAACGCGATTCGTCCCTTTGAGTATTTGGATGAGATTCACTCCATCTATGTCGATCAGTGGGATTGGGAGCGTATCATCAAGCCGGAAGAGCGCAATGTGGATTTTCTCAAATGGGTTGTTGAACGGATATATGAGGCTTTTTGCCGGACGGAGGAACTCATTCTCTCGGACTACCCTGAACTCACGAGAAAATTACCGGACAAAATTACTTTTATCACGACGCAAGAACTGGAGGATCTCTACCCGGATCTTACACCGGACGAGCGCGAGAGGGAGTATACGCGCGATCACAAGGCCGTCTTTCTCATGCAGATTGGAGGCGTGCTGAAATCGGGAAAACCTCACGGTACGCGTTCTCCGGACTATGACGATTGGACACTCAACGGAGATATCCTTTTCTGGAATCCCACGACGGATGCCGTCATTGAAATGAGTTCGATGGGGATTCGAGTGAACGAGGATCGTTTGCTCGAGCAAATTCATCTTGCAGGCTGCGAAGAACGCCTCAAGCAAACCTATCACCGCATGCTTCTTGCAGGAGAATTACCGCTTACAGTAGGCGGTGGAATCGGGCAGTCGAGAATCTGTATGTTTTTCCTCGAGAAACGACACATCGGCGAAGTTCAATCTTCGATTTGGCCGCAAGAGATTCTTGAATCCTGCGAAGAAAAAGGAATTCAGTTATTATAAAAAAACTTCGCCTTTTGAGGCGGAGTTTTTATTTGCAATTTTGAGCAAACGATTGGGTATCTTTGGAATAAGGGGGTCAATATGGATATTAAATTTTTAGGTGCAGCAAAGGAAGTTACCGGATCATCTTATCTCGTTACGACGGAACACAGTCGGTTTTTGGTTGACTGCGGTTTGTTTCAAGGCGAAAATGCGGATGCTAAGAACGAAGCCGTGTTTGCTTTTGATGTAGGTGAGATCGATTTTGTCATTTTAACCCATGCGCATGTCGATCACTCGGGGAGACTGCCGAAACTTGTCAAAGAAGGATACCACGGACCCATTTATGCTACTTTTGCCACGACAGCGCTGTCGGAGATCATGCTCCTTGATTCGGCAAAGATCCAGGAGAATGATGTGGAATGGCAAAATAGGAAGCGGATTCGTGCGGGCGAGGATCTCATAGAGCCTCTCTATACGGCCAAAGACGCAGAGAATGCAATTGCTCAGATGAAACCGCTACATTATTACACGAAAGAGAAACTTTCCGATGACGTTACGCTTCGATTTAAAGATGCGGGGCATATTTTGGGTTCAGCGATTCTTGAACTGTGGATTACGGAAGGAGAGAAGGAAGTCAAAGTTGTTTTCTCGGGAGATCTCGGCATGCCCAATCGACCGATTGTCCGCGACCCGGACATGGGAATTAAAGCAGACGTTCTTATTTTGGAATCAACTTACGGGAATACGGTCCACGAGCCTTATAAGGAAAGTGCCAAGAAACTTGTCGCCATCGCTGAAGAAGTGACGAAAAACAACGGAACGGTAGTGATCCCTTCTTTTGCCGTGGGGAGAACGCAAGAACTCATCTATGAACTAAATCTCTATTTTAAGGACCATCCGGAAGCGCAAAAAATACCAATTTTTATTGACAGTCCATTGGCAGTGGAAGCGACCAAAGTGTTCGCAAAGAACGCAGCGAATTTTGACGAACAAGCAAGCGCATTGGTGATGCAGGGTACGAATCCGTTTGAATTTGCAAATTTGACATATGTCGAGAGCGTCGAAGAAAGCCGCGCTCTCAATGCCAATCGTTGCGGTCGCATTATCATTTCTTCATCGGGCATGGCGACGGCGGGACGCGTAAGGCACCATCTCAAACACAATCTATGGGATGAGAACAGCGCCGTCGTGCTTGTCGGCTACCAAGCAAAAGGAACGCTTGGGAGATTACTCCTTGAAGGAATAGAGAGAGTGAAGCTATTCGGAGAAGACATTGCGGTTAATGCAAAAGTCTATTCCCTTCCGGGATTTTCGGCACATGCAGACGAACCGATGCTTTTATCTTTTGTTGAGAGCATGCCGAGAAAACCGAAAGAGATCTACTTGGTTCACGGTGAAGAAGACGAACAGAATGTCCTCAAAAAGATGATCGAAAGAAAATGGGGCATTCCGACAAAGATTGCAGAACCCGAAGAAAGCGTCTCTATCGTGGCTGAAACCAAGCGCCGCGAAAAGATCAATGATGCGGAAATGAAAGAGCTCGAAGAACTCTATGATCGCGTGAACGAAGGGGCCGAGAATCTCAAAACATGGAAACAAGATTTGTTGCGTACAGATGGTCTTGAAGACAGGTATCAGACGATTTACTCATCTCTCTTACAGATTCGACGTGCGATTATGGACATGGGCATGAAAATGGGGAAAAACGATGAAAACTGAAGTACTAAAAGGTAAACAGGTTGCGGATGAAGTTCGCGAGCGGATTCGCCAAAAGATGGACGAAAAAAAAGAAAACAATAGACCGTTCGGTCTGGCTGTTTTGCGTGTCGGAAATGATGAGAGCGATCTTTCCTATGAACGAAGTCTTAAGAAGAACTGTGATAAACTCGGGATACCGATGAAGTCTTGCGCACTCCCTAAAACTGCGACGACAGCCGATGTCGTCCGAGAGCTTGAGCGGCTCAATGAGGATCCCGAGACGACAGGAATCCTCGTGTTCAGACCGCTTCCGAAACAGATCGACAGCGCGCAAGTTCGTATGGCTATTTTGCCGGAAAAAGATGTCGATGCGATGCATCCGCTCTCTCTGGCGAAGATTATGGAAGGGGATTTGTCCGCTCATCTTCCGGCAACACCGGATGCCGTGCGCGCGTTTCTACATCACTATGAGATTGATGTGCGTGGTAAAACGGTCGCCATCGTCAATCGCTCTCTGGTCTTCGGCAGGCCCCTCGCGATGATTTTGCTTGAGGATGATGCTTGTCCTCAAATTTTACACTCTAAAACGGAAGACTTAAGAGGCGTTCTCAAACGAGCAGATATTGTCGTTTTGGCGACGGGACGGGCCAAGATGTTCGATCGATCCTACTTTACGAACGAATCCATCGTATTGGATGTAGGCGTCTCCGTTGATGAAAACGGCGCTCTATGCGGGGATGCAGATTTTGAAGCACTTGACGGTTATGTTAAGATGATCACGCCGCCAAAAGGCGGCATCGGGAGCGCGACAACGGCGCTTCTTCTGGAACAGGTGGTCGGGAAATAAAATAATTCGGAGATTCAGTGCTCTGTGATTCGAGTGATCCGGATGATGCACGAGATGAGGAGAAAGAATGCTAAAAACATTGCGCGGTATTGGGCCGGTTAAAGAGAATAAACTAAAAAAACTCGGAATCACGACCATTCAAGAGCTCATCGAGTATTATCCGAGAACGTACGAAGATCGTTCGAAGGAAGTACTTCTTCAAGATAGCGGTGAAGAACCGGCACTTTTCCGTTTGCGTATTGACAGCGCTCTCATGACACGGAAATTTGGCAATAAACGTGCCGTCTCCAATTTTTTGGCGAGCGACGAGAGCGGTCGCGCACGTATATCGTTTTGGCATCATCCTTATGCAAGGCCGAAACTTTCCGTGGGTGAATCGTATTATTTTTTTGGAAAAGCAGAATTGCAATATGGCGAGTATTCTCTTTCTAATCCGATTTTTGAGCGAACGAAGACCGGGGCACTTGGATCCATCGTCTCCGTTTATTCCGTTACGGAGGGACTTACTTCCAATGAACTCCGTGGATTTGTGAAAGAGGCGCTGCAGAAATATGCAGATGAATTGCGAGAAAATCTTCCGGAAAAAATGCTTGAGAATGAAAAACTCATGGACCGTAAAGATGCGACGATCCGCATTCATTTTCCACGGACAATGGTTGATATCGAAGAAGCACGTAGGCGACTGGAAGCGGAAGAACTCTTTTATCTCAAGCTTGCCATGGAGAGAATGAAGGCGGAAGAGAGGGAAGACCTCAGGGGGAGAGCAATGTCCGCAGGCGATGTGGAAAAGTTCCTAACGCTCGTTCCTTTTGAACCGACCGGCGCACAGCGAAATGCGCTACAAGAAGTCAACACTGATCTTGCATCACCGGCTGCCATGCGACGTCTTTTGCAGGGTGATGTGGGTAGCGGCAAGACGCTCATCGCGTTTTTTGCGGCTTGGAAGGCTGTGATGAACGGGCACCAGGCCGTCCTCATGGCTCCGACGGAAATTCTTGCGAGACAACACTATGACGACGCAAAAGCATTTTTTCAAGATACCGTACGAGTCGGAATTTTAACGGGTTCATTGAGCGCAAGCGAACGAGATGCTACGAGATCGGCCGTCGCGTGCGGCGAGATTGATTTTTTGATCGCCACCCATGCAGCGATTGAGGATAGCGTCGATTTTTGTGATATGGCACAAGTAACCGTTGATGAGCAACATCGTTTCGGCGTGACACAACGACTTCGTTTGGCACAAAAAGGGAACACACCCGATGTGCTCGTAATGAGCGCCACACCGATCCCGAGATCGCTGGCCCTTATCTTATATGGCGATATGGATATTTCCGTGATTGACGAGCTCCCGAAAGGTCGTCAGAAGGTAAAGACCTATGTCGTAGATCAAACCATGGAAGAGCGCGTGATGCGTTTTGTAAAAAAAGAAGTCGCAGCCGGGGGGCAGGTCTATATCGTTTGTCCTCTTATTGAAGACAGCGAGAAGATGGATTTGAAATCTGCAGAAAATCTATACAAGCGCCTGAAAGGGTCCTATCTCAAGGATCTTCGCGTGGCTCTTCTTCACGGACGCATGAAAAAAGAAGAAAAGGACGGCGTTATGAACGCTTTTGTCACCGGTGATCTTGATGTGCTGATATCCACCACCGTGATTGAAGTGGGCGTCAACGTTCCGAATGCAAATCTCATGATTATTTACAATGCGGAACGATTTGGACTTTCACAGCTTCACCAATTAAGAGGTCGCGTGGGGAGAAGCGACAAAGAGGCCATCGCCATTCTTTTTCATTTGAAAGCCTCTCTCAAATCGGCTGAACGCATGCGCATCATCGCCTCCTCGAACGACGGTTTCTACATTGCGAAACGGGACATGGAAGAACGCGGAATTGGAGATTTTTTCGGCACGAGACAATCCGGTATGCCGCTGCTTAAATTTCCGGAGTCACTGATGGATGCAGTGCTCATCGATAAGATCAGCCATTATGTAGAAGAACTGCGCCGGGACGACCCTGGCCTTGACGATCACCCCGTCATCCGAGAATGTTTGGAGCGATACATGATGATGAAGGTAGGTGTTTGATATGCGTATTATAGG
>QWCK01001252.1_pt1 | contig 38515 bp, 36 predicted proteins | sample 1972571 | NCBI WGS metagenome assembly QWCK01 (sample SAMN09866710, study PRJNA288562) | Human gut metagenome isolate term2_stool, whole genome shotgun sequencing... | isolation source: gut | host: Homo sapiens | place: USA: California | reverse complement strand
GCTGGTACAGTGGTGGAGGTCTGGGGCTATAGCGCAGTTGGTAGCGCGTCTCGTTCGCATCGAGAAGGTCAGGGGTTCGATTCCCCTTAGCTCCACAATATGGAAATTCCCAGGTCACTAATGACCTGGGTTTTTCTTTATCTCTGCTGGTAGTTGCATGTTTTTATCCTAACCCCTTGTAGACAGTTTGGGACCCATTTAGACTTAGTTTTGGCACATTTTTGGCACAGACTAGTGGGGTGCACCATGGCAGCGGGAGAGTTCGGCAACACTAGACAACTCCCCTCAGGCAGGTGGCAGGCGCGCTACAGATACAGGGGGCAAGACTATAAAGCTCCCGAAACCTTCAAAACTAAGGGGCTAGCCGAGGGGTGGCTCACTCAGGAAAAGAAACTTATTGATCTTGACGCATGGATACCACCACAAGAGCGCCTAGCGCTCCAGGAGAAACACCAGCAGGAGATGGAGTTAACCGTGGGGTTATGGCTCGAGCAATTCCACGACAGTCTACGAGACGCTAAAGCCTCCACCCTGCAAACATATAGGCGGACCATCACTAATAGGATCCTTGACCCTGTTGCGCCGGGCAATGAGGTGGAGGACATTACCCGGCTTAGAGACATTCCCCTGGTGGAGTTGACGAAACAGGACGTTTACCAGTGGTGGGATGCTATTGAGCGCACCTACGACACGCCTGAGACGAATAGGAAGGCCTACCGGAGGTTGAAAGCCGCGGGGCGAGAGGCTGTGGAAAGGGAGCTTATAGGGAGTAACCCTGTGAATGTTCCCGCAGCGAATAAGAGTGTGGCGAAAGATTCACCTTATCTTCCCAAGACGGAGGAGCTGCATAAGATTCTGACGGAAGTCCCGGCACGCTATCGGCTTATTACCGCCCTCATACTGTTTCACGGCCTGCGTATCGGAGAGGCGATAGCCCTGGAGGTGGATAGTGTTGTCGCCCATGACACCACGGGAGGGCGCCGTTACGGGGTCCGGGTGAAACAGAACGCGCAGAGGATTACCCCGCCGGGGAAGTCTACATTCATGCTGGTGCAGCCTCCTAAGAGTAGGGCAGGGAATAGGGAGGTGCCGATTATGCCAGAGTTTATTCCCCTCCTGGAGGAGCACCTGGACAAGTATGTGGCCGAGTCTCCTACGGTAGTGCGTTTGTCTAAAGAATTTGGGGGCGGTACCCGCCCGGCGCAACTGCTGACGACGACGGGGGCGGGCTTAATGCTGATGGATACGTCTTACCGTAGCGTGCTGAAACGTGCCACGGAGCGGGCGGGGGTGTCGCCTTTGATTAAGCCGCATAGTGGGCGTAGGTGGTTGGTGACAACGTTGGCGGAGCACGGGGCGCACGTAAAGGAAATTTCGCGGATTCTCGGAGATGAGGACTTAGAGGTGATTATGTCTATCTATATGCAGGTGAGGGCAGAGAGAACAACAGAACTCATGGATATTGTGAGTGAGTCTGTGAGGCGACCATGAGGGAACGGCGCAAATTCTTCTATCTTTTAGAGGAATATCCGCCTGTTAGGGTAATGGATCATGGCTACACAATGGGGCTCCTATGGGCATATCCAGAGGAGCAGGACTTAGATGATTCCTGCATTTTGGTTCATAACAAGTTCGAAGGTTTTCCTGGTTCTAAAAACAAAAAAGTGAGGATTACCAAGAGAGACGAACGGCGCCAAATTCGTATTGAAAGTGTGTCTTTATCTCCGTTTGAGCCAGAGGCACAGGAATTGAAGAGGATTGCAAGCGGGCCCCTTACCGATGAACGTATAACGCGGGCGACAGAAATAGCCAACATACTGGGACGACACTGGGAACGCCAACATTTTCGTTGGTATGTTGTATTTCCAGATTTCGTTATGTTGGATAAAACACTTAGGCCACTCTTATGGGAGATGCAGGCCCGGGGTTTGAGGACTATTGAATACGACGAACTTAGAAAACGTTTGAAGATGTAAAACGCACATTCCAGAGTCCCTATAGTAGACTAATGGTGTCCGTTAGGTGCGTGCTAATCGGCTGCGTATCTAACAAGCTGTTAGGCAGCTTACAGACACTGGAGCCCCGTAAGACGGGTGACGGGAAACCGATTGCGTTGTAGCGTTCCTGCACGTAAGCACTAAAACAGTGTTTACGCTTTCCTCACCTCTGGTTCGCTGGAGGTCTATCCCGCGTGCCTTAGGCACGTGGAGGGAAAGCAGGCACATTGTGACCGTTTCTAACACTTCCATTTCCCCTAAGTTTGTTTCTGTCAGTGACGCGGCTGCCTATTTGTCGTTGTCCACAAAGTCGATACGTCGAATGATCGACGCCGGAGAACTTACCGGCCACCACCCCCGGCCCCGTGCTCTTCGTGTCAGTGTGTCCGAATTGGATGCTCTTATGGACCGCACCGCCACTCGTAAGGTGGCGTAAGGGCATGGAGACAAAAGAATACCCCGCCGCAAGCGGGGCACCTTCGAGCACCCTTCCATCATACAGTGATGGTGTAGCAGAGTGCGACCCCACCAGTGGTTTCCTAGAAAACTGGAAACGCCTAGACACAGAGTTTCTCATTGCACTATTCGACACGGGAAACAGTAAACGCCTCCTCGAACAAGTGCAGAAAGACGACTTCTGTAATTCCTGTTGCGGCTCACTATTTGAGTGCATGCAGCAGGTAGCCAGCACCGGGCCCCTTACCTCTATGCGGGTGCTGGACGCCCTTACATCGACCCACTGGACAGGAGACGCCTATTGGCGTGGAGAGTTCCTTAACCTTGTTGCGCCGGGCCGTGACCGTGAGGACGCCACCATATGTGCCTCTTTGCTGGTGCAGTTGTCGTGGAGAGACCGTGTGAGGCGACTAGGTATGGAGCTCCAGCAGGCGGCTGAAACGCTCTCGGTCGAAGAGTTAGATGAACTCCTGTCCTCTAGTCGCATGGACGAGATAAAGGCGCACAGGGGCCGTCTAGCAGCCCTAGAAGCAATGATGGGGGGTGCGAAGTATGAGTGAGCAACCCATTCGAAAGCTGAACCTTGTCAAAGCGTCTACCGTCCGCATGGAAAAGACAAACTGGCTCAAACACAACTTCATACCCTGTCGCTCCCTAACACTCCTTGCTGGACGTGAAGGAATAGGTAAGTCCCTTATCGCGTGCGATTACGTAGCACAGGCAACCCGTGGGAAACTCGACAACGGAGAACCACTGAACTGCCTGTATCTACACACAGAGGACTCTCGTAGCGCCACCGTGACACCCCGAATTAAAGCCGCCGGGGCAGACATGGAGAGAGTCTTCTTCCTCGACGTCACAGTCTCCTACGAGAACCAAGAAATCGGCGCGGCACTTGAGCTCCCGCGAGACTTCGAGGCGCTGGAAAAGGTTATTAAGGACAAACACATTGGTGTTGTAGTTCTCGACGCAGCGAAATCTTCCATGAGCTCCAAGATTGACGGCAACCGAGACGATTCTGTCCGCCAAGTTCTCGACCCGATGAACCGTATCGGGGACAAAACTAACTGCGCCTTTATCGGACTGGTTCACTTTGGTAAGCGGGAATCTTCCGATACCGGAAAGCTTATTACCGGCTCGATTGCATGGAGCCAGGTTGCGCGGTCCGTCCTATCTGTAGCCAAGGACGAAGAGAATAATCTTCTTGTCACAAACACGAAACACAATCTTGCTGATGCTGAGATTACAGAGTTGGCTCACATTGAGTCTGCCACTGTTGTGACCGATGACGGTGCCACTTCTGTGGGGCGAATTGTGTGGGACGGGCAGACTACCCGGCATGTCTCCGAACTATTGCAGTCACATGATGATTCCGACGGTGACCAGAGTGACGCCGAACAGTGGCTCGAGGACTTCCTTACCGAGAACCCGGGCTCAACTCGTGCCAACGTATTCAAGGCAGCATCAAGGGACCGCGTAGCAAGTGAAGCGACTCTCAAGAGAGCATTTAAAGCTCTCGGGGGAATCTCGAAAACTTCCGGTTTCCCACGGGTTGCCAGGTGGTCACTTCCACCGAATCAGTCGGCTCAGGTACCCCCGTACGCAAATACGCGTGAGCCAACTGAGCCAACTGAGCTTGACCTGCATAAACGCAATGATCCAACTGGAGAAAATACTCAGTTGGATCACGGCTCAATGTGTGAGCCAACTGGTGATCCAACTGGAGAAATCGTCACTCCTCCACTCTTTGCCCTGGAGGGTGACTGTGTGGTGTGTGGTAAGTCTCTCGACGGCGATTCCGGCATTCCGGGCGTACCCCTATGCGGCCTCAATGATGAGGACCATAAGACAGCACGGAGCGAGTACGACAATCAGGGCCTTATCCCGGCCTATCTCACCACGGATAGTGAGCCATGGCGACCAGTAGAGAGGAAGGCAATGCGGTGAAGGACTCCGTGCCGCTACCTAAAGGCGGGTGAAACTTTGTTTTAGCTATATAAGTGAACAAGTTGGACATGTTGGACAATGGCGCTAGTCACAATCCTCGCAATAAGCACCGAAGCCCGCGCCTGGGTGAAAGTGCTAAAGAAGAATAAAGGCTAGCGCCAAAAGGGAAGCCACCGAAGATATGCGAAGTACCTTCGGTGGCACCCGCCACTATACCATAGGGAACAACATGACATACGCACTCACAGTACTACTCGTTGTACTACTCACTAGCCGCATAGCCCGCGACATTTATACACGGCGCCAAGAAAAAACAAAAGGAGAAACCAGATGACACTCTGGGAACACCACCAACACAACACACAAAACAGGAGGGGCCCCAAAATCACCAAAACCCCATAAACGGCCCCATTCGCGCCGGTTAGTCGTCCTTTCCCCCCGCACTGGGTAGGGGGGTATCCCGTATCTAGGCCATTTCCTCATAGATGCCCCTGAGAGCAACACAGAGGAGCAAACAACATTTACCTAGGCAATCACACATAGAACGAAGAGAAATAGCCTTAAAACGTTTCTAGAGCGTGAAAAATTACCCGGGGGGGTAGAGCTGCTAAGCCCATGGGGTGCCGGGGTGTGTGGTGGGGGGTGCCCCCGTGGGGTGTGTGCTAGGTGGGGTTTCCCTTAAACCCGTACATAGTGCGAGCCCCTATGCCGCCCGGCGCGCCTTCAACGTTAGGGGGGTGCCCTGGGTGCCCAGACTTAGGCGTTGCTTGAGCGCCTAGGCCATACGGGCTTGTGTGGTGTGGGGGTTGGGGGTAGTGGCCCTGGTGACGGATGGAGTAAACCCCCACCACTACAGGTAAGCAGCAGCAGGGGTTTAATCTTTGGTGTGGGTACTATCGTTACCAGGTTTCCTGGTAGTGGTGTTCTAGGACATGGTTGACGCAGGTTCTCACTACCTGTTCGCCGTTGTAGCCGTTGCGTGTGATCGCCTTGGCGGCATAGTCAAGAACACTGGTGAGTTCCTCACTGGTGAGTGGCCGGGTTCCAGGGTAGGGGGAACCTTTGGGCATCGACATGTATAGGTAGACCTGTGCGACCGACGCATAGATGAGTTCTGGGAGTGTCATTATTCGCCTTTAATGGTTGCTTGTGCGTAGTCGTCGAGGTCGTGCTGCCACCTAGCTCCGAGGAGGGCGGTGAACTGTGTCTGGTGGGAGTCAGTGTTGCTGGAGGCTACCTGCCCGTTTTTATCGTGGAGGAGGATGAGACCCTCACCAGTAGGCGAGACACCAAGGTAGAGGGTGAACGCGCCTAGATGGGCGACTCTTTGCCCGTGCCGGTAGCTGCCCATGTTAGTGAATGGTGTGATGTCGCAGTCATGCCAGGTTAGCTCAGTGAAGCTGCTAAGTCCGTGCCGGTAGCGGTTTACTAGCTCACTGTGCAGTCCTGGTGTGAGAGACAATTCGACAAGCATGTGAAGGGCGATAGTGTCGGAGTCTTCAAGGTGTGTGTTGCCGCCCCACAGGCTGGCTGCTATCTCCCTAGCCCTCTTTGTTTTGGCGGGGGTGAGGGTTTCTTCCACTAGGTAGCCGTAGCAGTCATTGTCGGGTGCCTTGTCGATGTCTCGCATGAAGACCATGGCAAGGTCTATGGGGGTGCGCCGTGCTGTGGGGTTGGTGAGGATTTCGGTGAAGAGGACGGGGAGAAAATCGGGGTATTCCACTTTTAGTTCGTCCATAATGGGTGTGTCCATGTGGTCTTCCTTTTCTGGCAGTTTTGAAAACTTTGGCATATTTTTGGCACGCGCTCGCGTAGTTATATGCCTTTCCATGCTTCTACCAGTAGGAATGCTGATTAATTATGGAGCCCCGTTAGCTCCACAGAGTATAAAACCCCTGGTCAGAAATGACCAGGGGTTTTGTTTATTTTCCTGCTTCATTACATAGTTTTGCGCACTCCCGTCACCTCTCATGAGCACCATTGTGAGGCACAATACGATGTAAATTGTGGAATTTTGGCGAAAATTGGGCGTTAGGTTAGCTGCGCCACCACGTGTCATAGGGTGCTACCGGAACTGTGCGCTTGTGCTGTGAGCGCAAGAAGTGCGACTCAATGGTTGCGCAGGCTTCGGTACTAGGAGCGTCGGCGACTCCTTCCAGGTAGTCATCGATTTCATGGTAAGTGACTCCCAATGCTGTTTCGTCGGGGAGGGCGGGGCGATCGTCCTCAAGGTCAGCGGTGGGAATCTTCTCCCAGGTTGCGGAAGGGGCTCCGAGTCTCTGCAGGAGGGCAGCACCTTGCCGTTTGGAGAGTCCACTTAGGGGGGTGAGGTCGGAGCCTCCGTCACCGAATTTCGTGTAGAACCCGGTGACGGCTTCGGCTGCGTGGTCGGTGCCGATGACCAGGTACCGTCGTTGTCCGGCGACAGTGTATTGGGCCACCATGCGCTGTCGGGCCTTCACATTTCCACGTACGAAGTCGCTGATCTCTTCGCCATCTAGTGCAGTGCGTGCTGCCGCGACTGCTGCGTCAGTCGCTTCCTTGATGTTGACCACTAGAGATGTGTCGGGTTGGATGAACTGCAAGGCGCGTTGGGCATCGTCTTCATCTGCTTGTACACCGTAGGGGAGGCGCATTGCAATGAACTCAGCGTGGTAGCCTTCGGCACGCAGTTCTTCTGCAGCTAGCTGCCCTAGTCGTCCTGCCAGAGTGGAGTCTTGGCCGCCGCTGATGCCGAGGACATACCCGTGGGAGCCGGTGGCGCGCGCATAGTCTTTGAGGAAATCGATGCGGGTGCGAATCTCCTCAGCCGGGTTGATGGTGGGCTTCACGTGTAGTTCTGCGATGATGCGATCGCGGAGAGTAGTCATAGAGCTAGCTTAGCGCCCCATTATTTCCGCTGTGTTTCCGCTTTTAACCGTACGGTTGTTTCTGGTCCGTGCGAGAATTCCAGGTATGACAGTAACCACTGACGAGAGCGCCACCAAGCGCGCGAGTGTCCAGCACCGTACTTCTAGCATCGGGCTGGTATCTACCATAGCTGCACTGGGCGGCATTCTTTTTGGCTATGACACTGGCGTGATGTCGGGTGCTCTGCTCTTCATCAAACCCACGTTTGACATGTCTGCTACTCAAGAGGGGCTCATCACCTCCATTTTGATGGTAGGTGCTGCTGTGGGCGCTCTTTCAGGTGGCCGCCTCGCGGACGCTATTGGCCGCCGCTGGGCAGTGTTCTGGGCGGGTGTTCTCTTTATTGTGGCGTCGCTTGCCTGTGCGTTCTCGGGTGGGGCGTCGGCTGCGGCCGCAACGGTGTCGCTGTCGATCTCGCGTTTCATTCTGGGCGTGGCAGTTGGTGGTGCGTCCATCATCGTTCCGATGTACATTTCTGAGATTGCGCCGCGTGGTGTGCGTGGCCGGTTGGCTACGCTGAACTCTCTTATGATCGTGGTGGGGCAGCTTATCGCTTATGGCGTGAACTCTGCGTTGGCGCCGTCGGAAAACTGGCGTCTGATGCTAGGGCTGGGTGTTGTGCCGGCCATTGTGTTGGCCATTGGTACCTACTTCCTTCCCGATTCCCCTGTGTATTACCTGCTGCATAATAAGGTTGACGATGCGGCTGCAGTGCTGCGTCACCTGCGGCGGGGGGACGATCTTGCGCATGTTGATGAGGAGCTGGAGGCGTTAGCTCAGGCGGTTGCTGCGAAGAAGGATAAGAAGTCTGAGTGGTCTGCGCTGGGTACTCCGTGGATCAAGATGGTGATGGGTATTGCCATTGTGGTCGCCATGATTCAGCAGGTGACGGGTGTCAACGCCATTGTCTACTATGCTCCGACGATGTTGAAGAATGTGGGATGGACCAGCCAGAATGCGGTGTTCGGCTCCATTCTTATTGGTGTCGTGTCGGTGGTGTCCTGTTGGATTGGCTTGTCGATTGTCGACAAGGTTGGGCGCCGCCCGTTGTTGCTGGGTGGCCTTGCTGGTACGTCGGTCTCGTTGTTGGCGTTGACGCTGGTGTATTGGCTGGCGCCGACTGATGAATTGTGGGCGTCTGGCTTGATGTTGGGACTGATGGGTCTCTTCATGGTGTTCCAGCAGTCTGCGGTGTCGGTGGCGACGTGGCTGTTGGTGTCTGAGCTTATCCCGTCGGCGGTACGTGGCATTGGTATGGGTATCGCTGGTCTGGCGCTGTGGCTGATGAACTTTGTGGTGGCGATGTGCTTCCCGCCGCTATTGGAGGGCATCGGTGGGGCTTGGACGTTCCTGGTGTTTGCTGTGCTCTGTGTGTTGGCCTTTAGTTTTGTGTTTAAGATGATTCCGGAGACGAAGAATCGGTCGTTGCCGGAGATCGAGGAGGGGTTCCGCCTGCGTTTTGCTGGACAGGAGGAGCCGGCGGAGGGGTAGTGGTCTGCTGTTCCTCACTTTGGAGTAGCAGGAGAAATCCGGTAGACTCTTCCGAGTGTGTCGGTCGGCGCTGCGGTTATCCCGCGCGGAACTGACTGGCGAGAAGACTTATTCATTGGCTTAAGAAAGGAGCGTCCGCATGAAGGTCCGTAATTCCCTCCGGTCGCTGAAGAACAAGCCGGGCGCTCAGGTTGTGCGTCGCCGCGGCAAGCTTTACGTCATCAATAAGAAGGATCCTCGGTTCAAGGGCCGTCAGGGTTAATTCTTAGAGTTGAGAGAAAAGAGCGTGAGCATTTGTGCTTACGCTCTTTTTGTTGTGTGTGGGCTCTGGGGTAGAGGCATGTGTGCTCTCTATGGGAGAATTTAGGGCCTAGACCAGCGTTTTTCCTCTAAAAGTGATATAGATCACATCATAATGATGACAATTCCCGCAGACAGAATCACATCTTTGTTAGTTCAGTAAACGCAAGATGTGGAATCACTATTGTCGAGTTTCGCGACTAAATCCTAAAAAGTGAGACACCGACATGGGAATTTCACTTTTGTAATTCCTATATCTAGTGCTACTAGCGGAATTTTCGCACAAGTTATAGTGTTTTCAGTGTTAGTCACATTGATGTGAGTCGTATGTCGTCAGTGAAGGAATACCGTGAGCGTCACCGTCTACACCAAGCCCGCCTGTATGCAGTGCAAGGCCACCCAGAAGGCCCTCAATAACGCCGGTATTGAATTCGAACTGGTGGACATTTCTCTCGACGACGAAGCCCGTGAATACGTCCTTGCCCTCGGTTACCTGCAGGCACCGGTCGTCGTCACCGAAGAAACCCACTGGAGCGGTTTCCGCCCTGACCTCATCAACAAGTACGTTGTACAGGCTGCCTAACCGCCTACGCAGAACCGCGTACCGAACGAGGAGACACCCGTCACCCTCCCCTAGCAGCCACAACCGCAACGCCGTCACCGCATAGCACATATGTAGTGGGCGGCGTTGACGCGTGTATTACACCCCAATGCTAAAAATGATCAGGTAACCACACCAGCGAACTCCACGGAGCGCACAACCGACGAGGCAGAGGAGAGAAAAACGACCATGGGCGAAAAGAAGATCCTGACCGATGAACATGGACAGCCCCTTGACTACCACTCGCTGAATGCGATGCTGAATATCTACGACGACAACGGACAGATCCGTTTCGAGTCCGACCGGGAAGCAGCCCGCCAATTCTTCCTCCAGCACGTCAACCAAAACACCGTCTTCTTCCACACCCTCCGAGAGAAGCTCGAATTCCTCCTGGAAAATGATTACTACGAAGAAGACGTCATCAATCAATACTCCTTCGAGTTCATCAAAAGCCTCTTCCAACAGGCCTACGCACACCGCTTCCGCTTCAAGACCTTCCTGGGAGCTTACAAGTACTACACCAGCTACACGCTGAAAACTTTCGACGGCAGCCGCTACCTCGAACGCTACGAAGACCGCGTATGCATGGTCGCCCTTGCACTCGCTGAAGGCAACGAGCAGATGGCCCGCGACATCGTCGAAGAAATCATCACCGGCCGCCTGCAGCCCGCCACCCCCACTTTCCTCAATGAAGGCAAGAAACAACGCGGTGAACCCGTCTCCTGCTTCCTCCTACGCATCGAAGACAACATGGAGTCCATCGGCCGTGCCATTAACTCCTCCCTACAGCTCTCCAAGCGTGGCGGTGGCGTCGCGCTCCTCCTCACCAACCTGCGCGAACAAGGTGCCCCTATCAAGCGCATTGAAAACCAGTCCTCCGGCGTCGTCCCCGTCATGAAACTCCTGGAGGACTCCTTCTCTTACGCCAACCAGCTGGGTGCCCGCCAAGGTGCAGGTGCTGTGTACCTTCACGCCCACCACCCCGACATCATGCGGTTCCTCGACACAAAACGCGAAAACGCCGACGAGAAGATCCGCATCAAGTCCCTCTCACTCGGTGTCGTTATCCCCGACATCACCTTCGAGCTTGCCCGCAACAACGAAGACATGTACCTCTTCAGTCCATACGACGTTGAACGTGTCTACGGTAAGGCCTTCTCCGACATCAACGTCACCGAGAAGTACCGTGAAATGGTCAACGACCAGCGCATCAAGAAGTACAAGATCAACGCCCGCAAGTTCTTCCAGACACTCGCCACCATCCAATTCGAATCCGGCTACCCGTACATCGTCTACGAAGACACCGCCAACCGTGCAAACCCCATCGAGGGCAAAATCACCATGTCGAACCTCTGTTCCGAGATTCTGCAGGTGTCCACCCCCTCCACCTACAACGACGACCTCAGCTACTCACATGTCGGCCGTGACATCAGCTGCAACCTCGGCTCCATGAACATCGCTATGGCCATGGATTCCCCCGACTTCGGCAAATCCGTGGAAACCGCCATCCGTGCCCTCACAGCCGTCTCCGACCAGACCAACATCCAGTCGGTCCCCTCCATCGCCCGAGCTAACTCTGAAGGCCACGCCATCGGCCTCGGCCAGATGAACCTGCATGGCTACCTCGCCCGCGAATCCGTTCACTATGGCTCCGAGGAAGCTCTCGACTTCACCAACATCTACTTCTACTGTGTCCTCTACTACGCCCTCAAGGCATCCCATCAACTCGCAGTAGAACGCAATAGCCGCTTCTTCAACTTCGAGAAGTCCAAGTATGCCACCGGCGAGTTCTTCGACAAGTACATCGAGAAAGAGTGGGCCCCCGTCACCGACAAAGCCAAGGAACTCTTCGCGAAGTCCAGCGTCCAGATCCCCACACAGGAGGACTGGAAGAAACTCCGCGACGACATCATGCGCGACGGCATCTACAACCAGAACCTACAGGCAATCCCGCCCACCGGTTCCATCTCCTACATCAACAACTCCACTTCCTCGATCCACCCGATTGTCTCCAAGATCGAAATTCGCAAGGAAGGCAAGATCGGCCGCGTGTACTACCCGGCTCCGTTTATGACGAACGACAATCTGGAGTACTACACCGACGCATACGAACTGGGATACAAGCCCATCGTCGACACCTACGCGATGGCCACCCAGCATGTGGACCAGGGCCTGTCTCTCACCCTCTTCTTCCCCGATACCGCCACCACCCGCGATATCAATAAGGCCCAGATCTACGCATACTCCAAGGGAATTAAGTCCCTCTACTACATCCGTCTCCGCCAAATGGCGTTGGAAGGAACAGAAGTCGAGGGCTGCGTGTCCTGCATGCTCTAACCAAAGACACACTGACGCCCTGCCGGGGAAGGCAGGGCGTCAGTTTTTGACCTCCTGCACCTGGCCAGGAACAATAAGATCTATCGAGCTCCACCGCGATATAAGGACGCAGCATGAAGAAAGCGGATACTGTTCTCGTCACCGTTACAGGAAGGGATAAGCCCGGCATTACGTCCGCCCTCATGGGCATACTCGGCAAACACAACGCCGTTCTCCTCGACGTCCAACAGGTAGTCATCCGTGGCCGTCTCATCCTCACCGCACTCATCGAGCGTCTCCCACACTGCGGTGCACTCGTCACCGACATTGAAAACGCGATGACGGCACTGGGCATGGATGCCGACATTGAAATTGGCTCCGACCCAGTCGGTTCCGCTGCCAACGCCACCCACACCATTCTCATTCTGGGCCGTCCCGTCACCGCAGAAGCCTTCTCCCGCATCGCAGGAACGCTCGCTGAACTAGGCGTCAACATTGCCACAATTAACGGCATTGCCGACTATCCGGTCACCGGCATCTCCCTGCAAATCGTGGCCCGCAATGCCTCCGGCGAGCGTATCTCTGGCATTCGCGCTGCCCTCGCCAAACTGTCCACTGAATTGGGCGTCGATATTTCCTTCGAACCAGACGCCCACGCCCGCCGTGCTCAGCGCCTCATCGTCTTCGATGTCGATTCCACCCTTATCCAGGGAGAAGTCATTGAAATGCTGGCCGCACACGCCGGGAAGGAAGCCGAAGTAAAGGAGATTACCGACCGTGCCATGCGCGGCGAGATCGACTTTGCCGAGTCCCTCCGCGAACGCGTTGCCACCCTAGAAGGGCTTCCAGCCACCATTATCGACGAAGTCGCCCAGTCCATCGTGCTGACCCCCGGGGCACGCACCACCATCCGCACCCTCAAGCACCTTGGCTTCAAGTGTGGTGTTGTGTCCGGTGGTTTCAACCAGGTTATTGCCCCCTTGGCGAAGAGTCTGGAACTGGACTTCATGCGCGCCAACGAACTCGACATTAAGGATGGGATCCTTACCGGTAAGGTCAATGGGGCTATCGTCGACCGTGCCGGGAAAGCCAAAGCACTCACAGAATTCGCTGCACAGGAACGCATTCCCCTTTGGCAAACCGTGGCAGTGGGAGACGGTGCCAACGACATCGACATGTTGAAGACCGCCGGCATGGGTATCGCGTTCAACGCCAAGCCCGCGCTGCGCACAGTAGCCGACAACTCCGTCAACTTCCCCTACCTGGATGAGGTGCTCTTCATGTTGGGCATCACCCGCTCCCAGGTAGTGGCAGTAAACGGCGATATTCGCCGCGACTAATCTCCACCACAGCCAACCCGCAATGACGGATTTCCATAGCGGCTAGGCGCGCTCTAACGAGTTCCCGCAGTGTATTGCCCCCACAGCGTATGGTTCTCACAGTGGCGTACGTCGTCGTCCTACCAGAGCCGGCCCCGCTCCACTAGCTAAAGAATCCGCCCCCGGTCACGCCAAAGACCAGGGGCGAATCCTCTGTAGACGGCGGTGCACAAGCCCAGCGAAGTGGGGGATCACCAGTACGACGAGTCCTTCGGGGAGTTACTTCGGCAGGAAGTTGTAGCGCCGCATAATCTCTCCAATAACTGTCTTGTCCAGGAACTTCACCAGCGGACGACGGAGAAAACCGGGGATCTTCTGAAGCGGGGTTTCACCATCCATCATCTTGATGGTGGACTCCATGAGGGTACGGACGTCATAGACGGAGCCGAAGACTTCAGGAACACCACGGTCTACGTCACAGAGAGTGTAGACGGACTCCATGCCGGAGCGGACAGAGTACTCGGTGGTGAAGATGGTGTCGCGGGGGATCTCGGCGAACTGGCCGATGAAGGCGAAGTTCTGGGAGCCGTCCGGGACGACCTTGGGCCGGTCGCTGTTTTCACGCGGCATAAAGAAAGCAGTGATAAAGGGCATCATGACCGGAATGCAGTGGGCAGAGTGGGCTGCCATCTCGGGGATCTGCTCCTGCGGTACGCCAATGTGGTAAAGCCACTCGGCGGTGATTTCCTCGCCAGTGCAGTCGCGCATCGGCTTCTTAATGTAGTCGCCCGGGCGATCAGTGAAGAGACTGTAGATCCATACCACAATTTGGTCGTCGGTCTGTGCCTTGAAGTGTGGCTGGCGGTTGATGGTCCAGGACATCAGCCAGTTGGAGTCCTTCACGGTGACAATACCGCCGGTAACGACCCGCCCGGAGAGCGCATCGCGCTTCGTGATCTTCTCGATATAGGGGCGGATCTTGTTATCCAGGGTGGTGAGGGTTGCGGATTCCCAGTTGGTGAGGTCAGTTTGGGTGCAGTACCGCTCTGGGTTGCCGAAAGAATCGTGTTGCTTGGCGATGTTGCGCCACATTTCCCAGCATCCCACCGGCTCGGTATTGAAGGCTGCCGGGGTGTCATGGTCACCGTTGGCGGATCCCTCGGTGCAGGAACCATTGGTGATGAAGACGAGGTCATTCTTGGTGAGGTCGATCGTCAGGGGATTCCCTTGATGAGTGCCGACAATCTGCACGGCAGTCTTCTTCTCGCCGCGGATATCGAATTTCACATTGCTGACGGTGGTATCGAACTGGAAATTCACTCCTGCCGCACGGAGGTATTCCACTAGCGGCTTGATGAGAGACTCGAACTGGTTGAACTTTGTGAATTTCAGCGCCGTGAAGTCCGGGAGCCCACCAATATGGTGAATGAAACGCTGTAGGTAGCGGCGCATCTCAGTGGCGGAGTGCCAGGGTTCGAAGGCAAACATCGTGCGCCAGTAGAGCCAGAAGTTCGATTCGAAGAATTCCGGGTCGAGAACATCCGTGATCTTCTTGTGGTCAAGTTCTTCCTCTTTGGCGAGGAAGAGCTTCATGATGCTACGGGAGGCCTTGTCGGAGAGCCCAAACTTTCCGTTAGTGTGGGCGTCCTCGCCTTGCCGGACGGTGGCACGGCAGAGCGAGTAGTTGGGGTCGTCTTTGTTGAGCCAGTAGTACTCGTCCAGGACAGAAACTCCCTCGGTTTCTACTGAGGGGATAGAACGGAAGAGATCCCAGAGGCATTCGAAATGGTTTTCCATTTCGCGTCCACCGCGAATGATGAAGCCTTTGTTGGGGTCTTTGATGCCGTCGCAGGCTCCGCCGGGAAGTGACATGGATTCCAGAATGGTGATACGGGATCCATCCATCTGGGCGTCGCGGACAAGGAAGGCTGCGGCAGACAGGCCGGCAAGGCCAGCGCCAATAATGTAGGCACTCTTTTCATCAATGCCTTCGGGTTTACGGGGACGCGCAAACGCTTCGTAGTTGCCGTTGCTGTAGTACAAGGGGGTGTCCTTTCAGGCGGAGTCATTCCTCGAAGCCTTTTACCACGTGCTGCTTTCGGTAGCTCATGGGTAATCAGGGGGAAGGTGACGACGCTATAGGGGCATGTGGGTTTTAACTGCAGCGCCATTCCGTCGAATGGCTCGATGTCGGCCGACAACACTCACTCCATCGATGCACCGCAGTAGAGTGTTACAACTCGCTGGTAACCCGTACGGGAAAAACGCTGCCGCGTGTCTAGTGAAGCGGTAACTCGAATCCCTTCGGTGCCATGTTTGTGCAGGTAAAGAGGACAACTGTGGGAAAGTCAGGGGAGGAAAACTATTGTCCGATATACTTGGCTTGAGTACCGTGGCAGTGGTGTCCACGGCCTTCCTTAAACAGGCACTACGTTCGCGCGTTTCACAACACTCGTGTACTGACCGCACTCGCCACTTACAAGGAAGCACAATGGTGGAGAAACTACGCACCAAGGACCTGCTCAACCTCGGTATTTTTGGCACCATCTACATGGTCGTTGTGACCATTCTCGGGGTAGCGGGAGCCGCTACGCCGGGCTTATTGTTTGGCACGATGGTGGTAGCCGCTTTCGTGAACGGTACTGTGTTTATGATGTACCTCACCCGGGTGGATCGCTTTGGGATGGTGGTCGTGCTGGCCCTCCTCATGGCTCTTATCATGATGGCTATTGGCCGTTCTTGGACCACGGTGTTCACGGCACTCGTTTTTGGCCTGCTTGCGGAGTTTATTCTGGCGCTGACGAAGTACCGGAATACGGTCGCCACCATTTTCGCCTATGCGGTGTTTACCCTCTGGTTCATCGGTCCGCTCCTCCCCATCATTTGGTTCGCTGATGACTACTTCCAGTCTGCAGCCCAAGAGAACGGTGCCAACTACGCCCACGAGATGATGAACTTCTTTACCGTGCCGGTGATTGTCGCTTTCGGTGCCACTATCTTTGTGGTCGGCGCGTTGGGCGCATGGCTGGGGTCTGTTCTCATCAAGCGTCACTATGCCAAGGCCGGAACGGTAGCGGGAGCAGCTCCGCAGGAGACGGATGTCGACGCGCGGGATAATCCAGAGGAAACTCTGTAAGGCTTTGTACGCCACCGATGCTGACGACGGTACAGTTACCCCCTAGCGAAAACCTCCTGACGCCCCTTCTCCTACTCGATACCCTGGAAATAACCGAGAGAAAGGGTTTTCTAATGCCAACGACACCAGCAACCCGTGTTATCTACTTGGCAGGAGGCTGTTTCTGGGGAGTAGAAGGATACTTTCAGCGTCTCTCAGGAGTGGTCGACACCGAAGTAGGCTACGCCAACGGAGTAAGTGCCGACACTAGCTACCATGACATTGCTAAAACTGGCCATGCCGAGACCCTTAAGCTCACCTACAACCCCGCGCGTCTCTGCCTAGTGGAGATCCTGCTGCACTACTTCCGCATCATCGACCCACTCAGCCTCAACCAGCAAGGAAACGACCGCGGCACCCAATACCGCACCGGCATCTACTGGGAGGGTACGGCAGACGACGCCACTGCCCGCAGCGTTCACCGCTTCCTGAACCTCCAACAGGCAAACTTCAGCTACCCCATCCAGGTAGAGGCAGAACCACTCCGCAACTTCTGTCCGGCAGAGGACTACCACCAGGATTACCTGCAGAAGAATCCGGGTGGCTACTGCCATATCAGCCTCGCTGCGGCAGACCGCCCCCTCGACCCCACCGACTATCCCACTCCCAGCCGGGAGGAGATTCTCGAAAAACTCACCACGGAGCAGTTCCGTGTAACCCAACAGAAGGACACTGAACGCCCCTTCAGCAGCGAATACGACGCATTCAACGAACCAGGTATTTATGTTGATGTGGTGACGGGCCAGCCCCTGTTCTCTTCGGACGACAAGTACGACGCCGGTTGCGGCTGGCCCAGCTTCACCCGCCCCATGATCGGTGACGCACTCAACTACGAAGAGGACTTCAGCCACGGGATGCACCGTATGGAAGTCACCTCCAGCAAGGGTGAGAGCCATCTGGGTCATGTTTTCCCCGATGGTCCGCGTGCGGAAGGCGGACATCGGTACTGCATTAACGGGGCTAGCCTACGTTTCGTCCCCCTCGCACAGATGGAGGAGGAAGGCTATGGCCGTTACCTCCCGTTTGTCACACCCCGGGACCAGTGACCCGTATACTCCGAGCGGGTGGTGACTACTAGTCTGCTTGTGTCGTTATACGTCGCAAGGACTGCAGGACAACCTCAGTGTTGGTGGTTTCCCAATAAGAGGGAAGGCTTTGCCGGAGGAAACTGCCGTAGCGTGCCGTCACCAATCGCGGGTCCATTACAGCAATGACGCCCCTGTCGGTAGTTGAGCGCAGAAGCCGGCCTGTGCCCTGTGCTAAAAGCAGGGCAGCATGGGCAGCGGCAACCGACATAAAGCCATTCCCACCGTGCTGGTTGACGAAATCGAGCCGGGCGGACATGAGCGGATCGTCCGGTCGTGGGAAGGGTATGCGGTCAATAATGACGAGGGAACAGGACGGCCCTGGGACATCTACACCCTGCCAGAGACCGAGGGTGCCCACCAGGACACTTTCTTCCTGCTCAGCAAAGTCGGCAATGAGCGAACTCATGGTGTCTTGCCCCTGCCGCAATACCTGATAGGGCACATGCTCATCCAGATAGGCCGCGACATCATCGGCGGCACGCCGCGAACTGCACAATACTAACGTGCGTCCACCGGCAGCACTGACGAGCTCTTCCATCCGTTCGAGTATCGCAAGCTGGGTGGGGCCTTGCAAAGGGCTAGGGAGATCCCGCGCAATATAGAGGATTCCTGCTGTGCGGTGGGAGAACGGAGATCCCACGTCCAGGCTGCTCCATGCGACAGGGGAATGGGCACCACCATAGCAACGTAGGTCACTGTTGGGCTCCACCTCCCGGAGATCTTCCGTCAGATTGGGGTCCCGAGATGTTGCCATGTCGGTGAGAGGGGAGGCCTCGCGTTCTTCTTCGGGTAGGCCCCACTGTCGTGCCATAGTGCGGAAAGAACCTCCTGCCTGCAGAGTTGCCGAGGTGAGAATGACGGTGGACTCTGCGAACAAGCGGTCGCGCAGTACTGCAGCAACAGAAAGCGGGGCGACATGGATTTCGTGACCACGGCGTTCCGGCATGCTCATCCAGACCACGTGGGTGGGGGACTCTGCGAGCACCACATCGCACACGTCGACAATCTGGTTGAGTCCACCGATGGATTGCTTCTTTGCGGCGGCGTTTTTCGGGTCGGAGACGATGTCTGCTTCCTTCACCGGACCGAGGGCTGTTAGCAGGGTGGTAGCAGTAGAGCGGAGGAGAGTCAGTGCGGAGACCTGTGTGTCGTCTAGGGCAGTCCAGCGTCCAATAGGGCTGGATTCCAGAGCGGCGGAGAGGCGCTCTACGCTCTCGAGGAAATTGTCAACGTCGCTATCGCTAAGGAAATGGATGAGGCGTTTTCCTAGAATATCGAGGCCGGCGGTGGATAGTGTGCCGGATATGACGTTGGTGACGCGGCTCTCAAGCTCGTGGGCTTCATCGACTATAACGACGTCATGATCGGGGAGAAGGTCAATGGGGGAGGCGGCGTCAATTGCTAGCATGGCGTGGTTAGTGACGATAATGTCTGCCCGGTAGGCCTGCTGGCGGGCCTGTTCCGCGAAGCACTCCTCCCCGAACGGACAGGCTGATGCCCCGATACAGGATTGGGTATCGACGGAGACGGTACGCCACACAAGGTCTGAGACGCCGGGTTTGAGGTCGTCGCGGTCCCCACTATGGGTGTCCTGTGCCCATTCGTGGACCCGTTGTGCTTGTTGGCCCGCCTGGGAGGGAATGAGGGCGTGTGTGCCGTCATCATCCGTATCGGGATCTTCGGCACTGTGGAGCGCGTTCCAGCACAGATAGTTGTTTCGACCTTTGAGAAGGGCAAAGGTCGGACGGCGGCCAAGGTCCTCTGCCAGCGTATCAACCAAAAGAGGAAGATCTCGGTTGCATAGCTGGCGTTGCAGGGCGATGGTAGCGGTCGAGACCACGACTGTCTTTCCAGATTCCACAGCATGGCGCAGCGCGGGGACCAGGTATGCTAAGGATTTTCCGGTGCCCGTCCCCGCCTGAACTGCCAGGTGTTGGCCGGTGGCCATGGCGTGATCAACAGCTGCAGCCATGCGTTGCTGGCCGGTGCGTTCCTGGCCACCCATAGCCGTCACCGCAGTGTGTAGGAGCTCTGCCACGCTGGGAACCTGGTAGGAGTCAGGTTGTGAGGGAGTAGGGGCAGAAAGGTGGTCCACGAAGCCCTCACTTCCTCCTAGAAGCCCATAAATTGGGTGGGGATAGCGGGCTCACCGCGAGAGAGGGACAGGCCTTCCCAAGGTAGTTGCTTGAGGTTGTCGTAGAGCAGGGTGCGAGCATCATCGAGAGTGGGCAGGTCCTGCTGTACTTCGCCATCTACCACATAGTCAATGGTGAGCTTGTCGCAGTTCAATGTGCCAGTATCGGGGGCTGCTGCACCCAGCGGGGTGACGATTTCAGACACCATTGTGCCGGTAGCTCGAGAGGTCCGGAAGCCTTGCTTGCTGCCGCCGCGAGTTTCCTTATGGCTGGAGCGTTTGGCTACCTTTTGGCCGTCCACTTCAACAATCTTGAATACGAGTTCGGCGGTGGGTGCACCAGAGCCGGTCACCAGGGAGGTGCCGACACCGTAGGCATCGACAGGTTCGGCGCGTAGTGCAGCAATGGAGTACTCGTCGAGGTCGCCGGACACCACAATGTGTGTGTTGTGGGCGCCTAGAGAGTCCAGCTGTTGACGCACTTGGCGGGCCAGAACACCCAGATCGCCGGAGTCGATACGGACGCCACCTAACTGCGGGCCAGCAACGTCAATGGCATTGGCGACGCCTTGCGTGATGTCGTAGGTGTCTACGAGCAGTGTGGTGTCCGTGCCCATAGCCTCCACCTGGTGGCGGAAGGCTGCTCTTTCGTCCGGCTGGTTATCGGAAGTGTGGAGCAGGGTGAAAGAGTGTGCCGATGTTCCACCGACGGGGATATTCCATCGGTAGCCGGCTGCTAAGTCGGAGGTGCTGGTGAAGCCGGCGATGTAGGCTGCCCGAGCAGAAGCGACAGCGCTTTCCTCATGAGTGCGGCGCGCGCCCATTTCGATGATGGCGCGCCCATCCGCAGCAGCTGCCATCCGTGCGGCGGCGGTACCGATAGCACAATCGTGGTTGAGTATGGAGAGGGCGAGAGTCTCTAATACCTGGCATTCAGCGAAGGTACCTTGCAGAGTCAGGATGGGAGAGCCGGGGAAGTAGAGTTCGCCTTCCCGGTAGCCGCTGATGCTGCCGGAGAAGCGGAAATTGCGCATCCACTCAAGTGTTTCGTCGGAGAGAAAATCGCTGCAGAAGTCAACCTGTTCGTCGGTAAATCGGAAGTTTTGCAGTTGATCGAGCAGGCGCCCGGTACCGACGACAACTCCGTAGCGGCGGTCGTGGGGGAGACGTCGTCCGAAGATCTCGAAGGTGGAGTGGCGGCTTGCCAGCGGGGTGCCACTCGCCTTTTCTGCGGTGAGAGCGGCATCCACCATAGTGAGTTCGTACATATCCGTCAGCAGCGCAGGGGCGCCGCGATAAGTGTTCATAGGAGCTCTTCTCGGGGTTTTCTCGAGGGTGACCTGTCCTAGTCTACTCAACTTCCGTGTCTCTCAAGTGAACTACACTGGGGTGGACTACTCCGCTAACCAGCATCGGACGGTGTTGGGTGGGAAAGGATAAGGATTACACGCATGGTTTCCAGTGCCGTGGGCGACAAAACTGCACCTATTGGTGTGTTTGATTCGGGCGTGGGGGGTCTGACCGTGGCGCGTGCCATTATTGACCAGCTGCCCCAGGAACGCATTCTTTTTGTCGGTGACGGTGCACACGGCCCCTATGGGAACCAGACGATGGAGGCGGTACGTGGACATGCGGTAGCTATCGGCGACTACTTGGTCGAACAAGGCTGTAAGGCGCTTGTCATCGCCTGCAACACCGCTACTGCTGCTGCCTATCAGACGTTCCAGGACCGTTACGATGTCCCGGTGGTGCAGGTGATCAGTCCGGCAGTACGTACGGCGGTGGCGACGACGCGTACCGGCCGAGTCGGTGTTATTGCCACACAGGCTACCGTGGACTCTGGTGCCTATGAGCGGGAGTTTGCGCGTGTGAGCGGTCAACAGGTAGAGAACGGGCCTCGGGTGACGGTCTCGAGTGTAGCCTGCCCGCGTTTCGTTGATTTTATTGAGCGGGGGATTACGACTGGTCGACAAGTGCTGGGTTTAGCGGAAGGATACTTGTCTCCTCTGCAAGAGGTGGGAGTGGATACGCTAGTGTTGGGCTGTACGCACTATCCGTTGCTGTCTGGCATCATCCAGATGGCGGTGGGGCGAAATGTCACGTTGATTAACTCTGCTGAGGAGACGGCGAAAGATTTGGTTCGGTTGTTGACTGAACAAGATATGTTGGCGCCGGGCGAACCAGATGGGGAGGGTGCCACTGTTGATGCGGCGGGTGTGACGGATGCAGCGGACATAGCTGAACCGCTGAGGCGTTTTGAGACGACGGGTGATCCGGTTTTATTCGAGCGGCTTGCACATCGTTTTTTGGGGCCTGTAGTGGGGTCGGTTGCCGCTACTCGGCTGCTAGCGGAGGAGTAGCGGCTCTCTCTGAAATGCCCTAGAGCTGCAGAATTTCGCCAAGTGGAGACATGTTTTCATTTTTTGAGCGAAACGTGTTGAATTCCTCACACCCCACAGCAGTTGTGCAATTTTGTCTCCACTTCCGGTGTCACAAATAGCAAGAAAAACTGACACCATAGAACCATGCGATTAACTGTTGTTGGATGTTCGGGAAGTGTGGTGGGTGCTCACACACCTGCCTCCTGCTACCTCCTGCAGTCCGCAACGCACCGTCCCATCATTATGGATATCGGTAATGGTTCCATGGGGGGCTTGCAAGACCTTGTCGACCCTAGCGACTGCGACCTCGTCCTGTCGCACCTGCACCCCGACCATATCGCCGACATCTCCAGTCTTATCGTGTGGCGTCGCTACTCTCACAAATCCACTAATACTCCGGCGACGGTGTTAGGACCTTCCACCTTCCTCGAGAAAGTGGGGGAATGGTTTGCGGACGATTACGGGACGCGTCACGACCTCACCGATACGTTTGATTTCCACCCATGGGATCTCGCCGCACCCCAGAGTCTTGGCGGCTTCACATTCCAGGCTTTTCGTGCCGACCATCCGGGTGAAGCATATTGTATGCGGGTGAAAGAGGACTCTACTGGTGCGACGTTCTGTTTCTCCGGTGATACGGGCCCAGCTAACGGCATTCACTCAGCAAGTGCTGGTGTTGACGTATTCCTCTGCGAGGCCACCTGGACGACTCAGCCGCATCTGCCGGAACATATGCACATGACGGGTGCACTGGCGGGAGAGCTCGCTACTGAGAATAGCGTGGGGCGACTGCTCCTTACCCATGTGTCGCCATGGACGGACAGGGAGGCCGTGTTGGCGGAAGCGCGGGCAGCGACCACGGTGCCCGTTGAGCTGGTAACTCCGCGGGCGGTTTATGAGTGGTAGTAGGCTCTAGGTGTGTCTACTACTGTGAATTCTCGCGCCGATGGGCGCGCTGTTGATGAACTCCGTCCTGTCTCTATCCAGCGTGGTTTTACGCAGAATCCGGCAGGCTCTGTGCTGATTTCGATGGGGAACACCCGTGTGATGTGCACGGCTTCCGTCACCAAGGGGGTGCCACGTTGGCGTATGGGCTCCGGTTTGGGATGGGTGACGGCGGAATACTCGATGCTGCCGGCGTCTACGAATGAGCGGTCGCAGCGCGAGTCCACGCGTGGCAAGGTGGGCGGTCGTACCCACGAGATTTCTCGCCTTATTGGTCGGTCGCTCCGCGCCTGTATCGATCTGTCCGCGCTGGGGGAGAATACTATCGCGTTGGACTGCGACGTCCTGCAGGCGGATGGGGGTACGCGTACCGCCTCTATTACTGGTGCATATGTGGCATTGGCGGATGCCGTCACCTACCTGTCTTCGCATGGGCTCATTGCTAAGGGAAGCCCGTTGAAGACCAGCATTGCCGCAATTTCGGTGGGAGTTATTGACGGTGAGGTGCGGTTGGATCTTCCGTATGAGGAGGACTCCCGCGCTGAGGTCGACATGAATGTTATCTGCACTGGCGATGGTCGGCTGGTTGAAGTGCAGGGGACGGCTGAAGGCGAGCCGTTCGATCGGGCAGTGATGGATAGTCTGCTCGATATGGGACAGCTGGGCTGTGTTGAGCTCGGCAAAGTGCAAGAGGATGTGTTGGCGGCGCCCTATCCGTTCCCTGCGAAATTGGGCCGCGGCGCATACGCTTAGGCTGAGTGGTGGCTGCATTCGTCGGGAGTGCAGCACTATCTGCATCCCTATTATCAGGAGAAACTATGAAACTGCTTGTTGCCTCCCGCAATGCGAAAAAACTTGCGGAACTCAAGCGTGTGCTTGCTGCTGCTGATCTCGCCAGTATCGAGGTGGTGGGGCTAGATGCGGTGGAGGACTTCCCCGAGACTCCCGAAACCGGGGCGACATTTGCGGAGAATTCTCTCATTAAAGCCCGGGACGGTGCTGCTCATTCCGGTTGGGTGACGGTCGCTGACGACTCTGGGTTGGCGGTGGATGCGCTGCATGGAATGCCGGGGGTGCTTTCTGCCCGCTGGTGTGGTGAGCATGGGCGCGACCAGGACAACCTAGAACTTGTGTTAGCGCAGTTGCGGGATGTTCCCGAGGAACGCCGCGGGGCAGCGTTTGTTTCTGCAGTGGCCATCGTTGTTCCAGAATCGTTTGCGACGTCCACGGAGTTGGCAGAACGCGAGCTCGCGCGAGAGATGGTGGTGGAAGGAGAGTGGCGGGGCGTGCTGACGTCTGCGCCGCGTGGCGAGAACGGTTTCGGCTACGATCCGATTTTCCAGCCCTTGGATGCAGATGGCCGGACTTCCGCCGAACTGTCGGCTCAGGAGAAGGACACGCGTTCGCACCGTGGCCAGGCTCTCCGAGCAGCGGTGCCGCTTTTTAGGGCTCTTGCGCAGCTGGAGGCCGATTCTGCAGCTGCTTGCGGCTAGCTGCTACTACTGAGGTTGTGGCTGCGAGCTTCTGATCACTGCTGTGGATTGCTGATGTCGTGGCTAGCATTTGGCTGCCAGGTTGGCGTGAAGGCTGGTGTGAACTGTAGAGTATGAGAGTCCTGCTTACAGGGCTTGCGCGAGTGGCGGAATTGGCAGACGCGCTAGATTTAGGTTCTAGTGTCTATGACGTGCGGGTTCAAGTCCCGCCTCGCGCACAAGAATCCCCGGAAGCTTGGCTTCCGGGGATTAATTACTTTAGACGCCGAGTTCGGTAATGATGCGTGCTACGTGACCAGTAGCTTTGACGTTGTATTTTGCTAGGGCAATGGTGCCGTCTGCATCCACGAGGAAGGTGGAGCGGATGACGCCTTGGACGATTTTGCCGTAGTTTTTCTTTTCGCCAAATGCACCCCACTCTTTCATGACGGCTTTGTCAGGGTCGGAGAGAAGGGGGAAGGTTAGCTCATATTTGTCGCGGAAGGCAGCAAGTTTTTCCGGCTTATCGGGAGAAATGGCAATAACGTCAATTCCGGCGTCGTTCAGTTGGGCGAGGTTGTCGCGGAAGTCACAGGCTTCTTTGGTGCATCCGGGAGTGTTAGCGCGCGGGTAGAAGTAGACGATAAGGCGTTTACCTGCGTAATCGGAGAGGCTGACGGTGTTGTTGTGGTCGTCGGTGAGGGCGAAGGCGGGTGCGGTGTCACCTTCGGAGAGGCGGGCCTTGTCGTTGGTGGTTTCTGTGCTCATAGTGACAGAGTAGCGACTTTCCGTCGATTCATCGGAGATTGGGCGTTATTGCAGTACTCTAGAGGAGAAACACTTCTCGGAGTGCGTACGTGAAAAACTTTGCTGGAGGACATTATGGCCCAGGACTTCGAAGCTATTGAGCTGAACATTGCCGTCGCTCGCGATAACCTTGCCGCAACTCTTGATGAGATTGCCGACCGCGTTAATCCCACCAATGTCGTGGAGAAGGGCAAGGTTGCTGCTCAGGATGCGCTGCAAAAGGTCGAGGTTCAGATTGCGCTGGGTATCGCTGCTGCCGTCATTCTCGGTACGCTGGTGATCCGTCTCGCTCGTCGCAAGTAATCCGCGGTCGTTCTAGCCTTCAGATGTCAACGGCTAGTGCGAGATCTCATCATTAACAGATAAACGAAGCGCCCACACTCTCTGGTGGGCGCTTCTTTATTGCTTTCGTGGGGGTAGGTTAGTCGGTTTTTGCGTTACCGGCTTTCCATTCGGACCAGGGGATGTTCCAGTCTCCAAGGCCTTCGTTTCCTTGTAGAGTGGGGCCCTTAGAGTTTTTAACGGTTACAGGGTCGCCAGCTTTGAGGTTCCTGTATACCCATTCCCCGTTGGAGACGGAGACGTTGAGACAGCCATGGCTGGTGTTACTGGAGCCTTGTGCCCACACAGACCAGGGGGCAGCGTGGATGAAGATGCCGCTGTAGGACATGCGGGTAGCCCAGGAGACTTGGGTCTTGTACCCCTCTGGGGAATTGATCGGCACGCCGTAGGTGGAGGAGTCCATCACCATGGATTCGTGCTTGTCGCCGATATAGTAGATGCCGTTCGGGGTGGGGTGAAGGTCGGTTCCCATGGAGATCGGGATGGTCTTGATGAGCTTGCCGTTCTTCTTGATGACAAGCTGGTGGGTGTGGTCGTCGGCGAAGCCTTCCACGCGGTCCCCGATGGTGAAGGTGGAGCGGACGTCTTTTTGACCGTAGAGCCCTTTACCGAGGTCGTGACCATAGCACTTGACGTGGACATTGATTGTGGTTCCGGGCTTCCAGAAGTGCTCCCCGCGCCAGCGTACCTCGGTGTTGCTCACCCAGAAGAAGGCACCCTCCACGGCTGGAGTGGTCTTGATGTGGATGCAGTCTTGGGCTGCTTGACGGTCTCCGATGGGTTCATCGAATTTGATGGCGACGGGCTGGGCGATGCCAACGACCGCTCCGTCAAGGGGGTAGGCCCACGGCATGGTGAGGTTGTCGGGTTTGACGGTGCGGAAGCTGCGCTGGAAGTTGAAGCGTTTGCCGTCCTTCGTGGCGAAGGACTTGATGGTGTAGGTCTGGTCGTATCCAAGTGGTTCGGTGCTCGACCACTGGTTTCCGTCTTTAGTGCCCTTCACGGTTTTGCCGGTTTCGTCATTAATGAGTTTGACGGATCCGAGGGTGCCGCTGGTGGCTTGAACAAGGACGGGGGAGATGACGTTGACGTTGGTGGCGGCTTCTCCCACAGATGCCTTAATAGACGGCAGGCTGCTAGCTTGCTGCGTGTCTTGGCAGCCGGATAGGCCGACTACCAGAGCAGTTGCTGCGGCGAGGGCTGCGAGAGCCGAGCTACGTCGAGCAGGACGACGCATATGGAACCTCCGAAAGCAAAAAATAATGTGCGAGTAGTTGGTGATTGGGGTGTACTCGCACGGCCTGGCTGCGTCTTTTGTGTCGTCTGACGCGGCTGGCCGGTGGGGTCACTCACTGTAATTATGGTGAGCTTCGCTTCATTTGTAACAGTACCGAAGGAAGCAGTGTTGTACCTACTGGGGACGCTGGGTGAGGGCGCTTGCTTACTATGGGCGAAACGCCCTTCGTGACGGGTGATGACCTCATCGTTCACAGTGTGACACCAAGTAGGAACGTGACAGATGTCAGTCTACTGACGGGGTGTAATAAGAAAAAACTCCCGAACGTACCTGGGTACGTTCGGGAGTGGGTGGTTGTTAGGCTGTGTGAGGGCGTGCCTCACTATGTGGAGACGCGTGGCTTATGAGGGTGTGCTGGGCGGTGCTCCTTGTAGAGATGGGGGTTGGAGGTTGCGGGTTTTGGCATGGCGGGCAGCGTCGTCCCATGGCAGGTCGTAGCCTAATTCAGCGGGTGTGCGTCCGGCACGGGCAGCGATAAGCTCCTTGTCTTCATCGCTTGCGTTTGTGGCGATGATGGCGGTGTTGTCTGGGGTGTCGGGGTAGACCTCCTGGGTGAAGGGGTTACGACGGAACTTCGCGATCCGGTATACGTGGTATACAGCTACCGCGATGTTGACGAGCAATGCCACGAGTGAGACGAGGAATAGCGCGGTCTCGTTATGGGAGGAGCGATGCGCGAACATCGACGTATGCATGAAGGCCGGGAAGGTGAGGACGACGGCCGACCAGAAAGTGAGTGTGTAGGCCCGGTATTGGATCCAGGAGCCGCGTGCGAACTTGAAGATGACTGGGATGGTGCAGGACAGCAGTAGAGCGAGTCCGGAGTACCAGGCGCGGTCTGCCAGGCAGTTGTAGACGTAGGCGAAGTTCCAGAAGTCGTAGGCAATAATCCACCAGATTGTCAGATCGCCCCAGATGATGGCCTTCTCTTTGTTCTTGGAGACGAATATTCCGACCCAGCCGGAGATCATGAGGAAATTGAGAATTCCGGCAATGCCGTTCATGATGTTCCAGGGGCCGCCGAGTGTCACCATTCCTTGGGCGGGGTCGATTCCGTAGATGCTGTAGCACTGGAAGTCTCGGACCACAGCTTCCAGAATGTTAATCGTCAAGATAATTGGCGGAATGCAGAGATACCAGTATTTATGTCGGAGTTTGGGGAAGTACTGCAACGCCACTAGGGAGAGGCTTCCCAGGAGCGCTGAATACTGCTTGACGATGGGGAACCACCCGGCTGAGTTGGTTCCTTCGGTGGAGTGTGGCCACCAGAAGATGGTGAGGAGAATCGGGATGACGATGAACACGGCAATGGCTACCCATTTGTAGCGTTGTGCGAGGTAGGCGGCTACCGCGAGAGCGGCAATCACCACGAGTAGCATGACGTAGTCCCACCATTCGCCGCGCTCAAAGAAGAAGAGGGTGGGGTAGTCGACGTGGTAGCTCATTGTTCTTTACCCCAATTCGGTAGGTAGGTTTTTTCTTTCTTCTGGCGCATTTGTTCTTCCCAGGAGAAGACGGGTTCTTTCCAACCGACGTAATAGTTAGAGTCGACGGTGGTTGCCCAGGGGCTGTCGGCATCGGTGGGTGGCCAATTGGGGTTGTCGGTGACGGGTTCACGGAAGTCGGTGACGGCGGGTCGCTGGCGCCCATAGCGGAACCATTGGGTGTACGTTTCTTCGAAGAAGGGGGTGTTGTCCCAGCGGCCGGCGGGCGTGTCGGAGTGGAAGAACCGGCCTCCTAGCATTCCGCGCATTAAGCGACCGGTGAATTGTTGCTTTTTGCGGAATTCAACGGTGCGTTTGATGTAGAGGTTTTGTAGATGGGCCATGCAGCCACCGACAAAATCGATCTGCATCCAGTTGATGAACCAGGTCCATAGGTTGTCGGGCTCGTAGGCGACGCGCCAGTGGTTGAGAAGTCTAGTCTTCCCGTTTTTCAGGGGTACAAGGTAGAAGCACCAGGCGGCGGCGTAGTGCTTCATACCCGGGTAGCGGAAGGCGTAGCTACCGGGAGCGGCGGGCGGATGTTTGGTGTCGACCCATTCGATGAGGTACTTGCCGGGGACAACGTCTGTCCATTCCATGGTCATGCCGTGAAAGTCAAAGGTCGCGACGTCACCGGGCATGAGGGAGTCGGGCTGCTGCCATTCTTCTTGAATCTCGTAGGAGTTGAAGAAGGGGAGTCGGGCGAAGGCTCGTTCGAGGAATTCAGAGCTGTAGGATCCGCCTTTGTCGGCGCCGATTTGTTTGAGGATGCGGTAGACCGCGTAGGCGGGGGCGTCGATGTCGATGGCGTAGGTGGAAGATCGGCCGTTGGTGTAGTTGCGGTCGATAAGGTCGTCACCAGGATAGGTCCAGGTATTTTCAGCTTTGGTGGCTTTGCCCGTCAATTGGCTGAACACCGTCATGAAGGAGGCGATGCCGGCGGCCGCCCCGCTGGCGCCTATGCTGAGTGCCTTCCACTTATGAGATGAGGCGCACATGCCTACTCCTTTCTAGAGAAGTGGAGACAATATGTGAAAAAATCCTAAGTATCCTCGCGCCAGGTTATTGTTGCCCTTTTCACCTGGAGATTTGCGTCGATACCCGGGATTTAATGTAACGTCCTGAGATGGTATTTACGTCGAATTGAACAGTGATTTAGATCATGTTCATTTTCTATTTCTCAGAAGTTTATTAGTTGTAATTTGAGCGGTAGCGACCCACGAGAGCTGCCTTCCTCGCAGTGCTCCCAGGGCTCCTCTTGCGCGGCCGATCATCCCTTCAAACCGTCATCACAATGGCAGGAGGTCGGACTGTGGATTCACTCTTCTTCTGGGAAGTGGGCCCTCTCCGCGTCTACATCATCTGGATTGTGGTCTTCGCGGCGCAGATTCTCATTGCGGAGATTAATCGGCGTTGGAACTGGACCATTTTTGTTCTTTGGACCGGTATTGGCATCATCATGATGCCTTTCGCTATCAAACAAGGTATCCCCATTCTGGGATGGTTCCCCTTTGCTAAGTACACGCTCATGGTGCTTACGGCTACTCTTACGGGAGCGATTCTTGTATACGCCAAACGTCATCCGGAGTCAGCGCACCGCAACGTGATCTGGATTGGCGTCATTCTGTGGGCGTGCCTCGTGCTTAACATTATGGAGGCTAACGTCCGCGACGTTCTTATCTACGTCAATAGGGATGCGTACTATGCATGTGCGGCAAACTGGCACTGTCTCGCCAATATCAACGCCACCCACGGTGCCGATATGTTGAACGGTCTGCCCGAGTCGCGAGGTATTAGCGCTGCAGTGGGCTCAGACGCCTGGTATCAGGCGCTGGCACACAACTTTGCAGCGCGGCATGTGGGTATTGACCCAGAGACTGGCTTCCGGACCATCGGCGGTTCGTGGAACCTCATTACAGCGGTTGCTGGGCTATTGAACTGCATTACCGTGACAGGTCTGGGCAAGATCATGATCACGAGCAACAAAAAGCAGAAAGTACGTGGCATTATTTGGATTGACCAAGTGTGGCCGTGGATTATCGCCTACGACTTGTGGAACCATGCCTACCTCTATAACTCGCTGGCAGACTACACCTGGTATTGCACGCTAGCACTGCTGCTTGCCTGCACCATTCCTGCGTTCACTTGGGCCAAGGGGCAGTGGATTTGGTTCCGCTGCTTCACCCTCATGTTCTGGATTGCCTTCTACAATTGGGTACCCAGCTTGTCGGCACCGCCAAGCAAGATGTCCCAATATGCCACCATGGATCCCAACGCGAACCTTGTGTGTGCGTGGGCGGCGCTTATCTTCAACGTGGGCGTGTTCATCTACTGGCTGTACAAGATCATTAAGTACAAGCGGAATCCGATTACCAACGCGCTCTTCTTCGAGTTGGGTGAGTTCCGGAAGACCGTCAATGAGCACTTTGATGACAAAGACAAGTACTTCCTGACGGATATGGTTCCGGAAACACCTGCCGAACTTGGGTTCGAGCCAGAGACCCCGACACCACCGGTCGATGGGTACGTGACTCACCACTTCTGGTGGGGGAAGAAGGACAAACGGTATCCGAAACTGCGCACGCCGCTAACTGCAGATCCTGTGTTGGTGGCGAAGGGCGTGGTACCTGATCCGCAGTGGGATGTGACGTTATCGCTAGATGCTGCGGAGACGTCCGCGAAAAATGAGGCAACGTCGGTACCTATACAGGAAGGAGGTAAGCAGTAGAGACTACTCAAGGGAATGGCAAAGGTCCCGGCTAGCTAAGCTAACCGGGACCTTCTCTGTGTACACCACCAGGGACTCGAACCCTGAACCCACTGATTAAGAGTCAGTTGCTCTGCCAATTGAGCTAGTGGTGCATGTTCTGTTGCGATGCGCGGGTGCGCTGTGCAACAGAGAAAACTTTATAACGTTCTTTTCCGAGAAACAAATTGCCTGGTAAGAAAGGGTAAATAAGTAATACTCTGGGTGGCACGCACAAAGAGAACGAGGGTTAGGGGGAGTATGCACTCCGTCTCAACCCTCGTCGTCAGTGTGGGAGAAGAAGATTACTTCTTCAGGCCGTCGATAAGGCCCTTGGCCTTGTCGGCAACTTCGCCTGCCTTTTCAGAAGCGGCGTCCTTGGCGTCAGCGAGGGCGTCCTTGGCAGAAGCGGTAGCCTGGTTAACCTTACCTTCGGTCTTAAGTTGCTCGTCGCCAGTAGCCTCTCCGAGGCCTTCCTTGGCCTTGCCGGCTACGTCTTGTGCGGTGTTCTTGATCTTATCTTCGAGAGACATGGGGGTCCTTTCCTTTTTTATAAGGTTCACGCGGAGCGTGCCTGGCATGCTGTGTTTAATTTCAGCCTAACAAAGATTTTTCAATAAGGTAAGGAAAATTAGATAAGTATAATTAATCAATCAAGGAAATGGCAGGCCAAACACATAAAATCACTGTGCGCGAAAAGACCCCCGTACCTTTGTACGGGGGTCTTTATGGGGTGAGTGACGAGACTCGAACTCGCGACAGCCAGGATCACAACCTGGTGCTCTACCAACTGAACTACACTCACCAAGAGTGCTGCTTGTGGCAGCAAGCTAATAGTAGCGGAGAATGACGATTAGGAAAAATCGGCAAGTTTTTCTTTGATCTCAGCATCACTAGGCCCTGGTGATGGCACGAACGCAACTGCACGGTAGTAGGCCAGTTCCTTGATGGACTCTTTAATATCCGCCATAGCGCGATGATTCATGCCCTTGGGAGGCTGATTGACGTAAATCCGCGGGAACCAACGATGGCACAGTTCCTTAATTGTCGACACATCAATCATGCGATAGTGCAGGAACGCATCAAGATCCGGCATGTCACGCGCAATAAAGGCACGATCAGTAGCAATGCTGTTGCCGGCAAGAGGCGCGGTGCGGGGCTCATCCACAAACTTTTTAACGTAGGCAAGTACCTGCTGCTCCGCTTCGCCAACAGTGACGGTACTGCGGCGGATTTCCTCCGTCAGTCCAGATTTGGCATGCATTTCGGTAACAATTTCATCCATGCCGCTCAGAAGTTCATCGGATGCGTGGATAACAATGTCGAGACCTGGCTCCGTGCCCTCATCGTCGCTGAGCACCGTGAGATTGCCGTCAGTGACAAGTACTGAAATCTCCACGAGAGCATCTCTCGTGCGATCTAAGCCCGTCATCTCACAATCAACCCACACGATGCGGTCCAGCTTTGCAGGCAGATTGTCGGGAGAAATCATTGTCACTTGTTGTCACCTGCCAGAGCCCCATAGGTGATCTTGTTAATCGGGCTCGTAATAGCGTGGGGCAGGTAGCCCACCGCGTTGAGAACCTTGCCCAAAACACCGGGCACAATACGACGCTTGTTGGCAGCCAGAGCCGCCAGCGACTGTTCCGCAACTTGGTCAGAGTTTGCCCACATGAAGGAGGGGATCATCCGGTCGAGGAAAGTCTCCTCTTCCTTCGGCTTATCCGCGGGGCGCACCGGTCCAGGCGCCAGCAGCGTGACATTAATGCCATAGTCTGCCAACTCGTAGCGGAGAGATTCTGAGAACGTGTTCACGAAAGCTTTTGTTCCAGCATAGGTGGCGTTATATGCAATGGGCATGTTCCCTGCCGCGGAGCCGACGTTAAGAATAGCTCCCTCACCGCGGGCCACCATACGAGGGAGTACCGCTAGGGTAAGTTCGTGAACCGCGTTGGCGTTGAGCTGAAATTGGAGGTGCTCTTTCTCTTCCGGAAGTTTAACGACGCTGCCGAAAGTAGCGGTGCCAGCATCGTTGCAGAGAATGGTCACCTCTGTGGAACGGAGCTCATTGATAAGTGCTGCGCGCGCTTCGGGATCGGAAAGATCGCAGGGCCGGCAAAGTACCTCAACACCGTAGGTGGAGGTGATCTCGGTTGCGAGTTTATCGAGTACATCGGCGCGGCGGGCTACCAAAATCACGTTATGTCCACGTTTAGCGAGGTGCCGGGCAAGTGATCGACCAATGCCCTGGCTTGCGCCGGTGACAACGGAGTAAGTCTGTGAAGAAGGTTGCGGAAGTGCCATGGGATTAAGTCTAGGCTATAAGTGTGCCTGATATCTCACTCCGCCCTCGTGCTGTGGGGATGTTCCGTGGCAGCACGTTCTCTGTAGTAAAAGGTGCGGGCATAGTAGGTGTCGCCCTTATCCTGGGGATGACGGTGGGCTGCGAGACAGCAGTAGGCTCTTCGCAGAGTACATACCCTTCGTCGACGTCATACTCTTCGCAACGTTTATACTCGTCGCCGAGTCCTTCCACGTCGTCTGCTACATCTGGGGTTGCGGGGGTAATCCCGGCGCTGAAGTTTAGGGTGTTGCAGGATTTCGGGTTGACCAGCTACAAGGATGCTCTGGAGCATGCGCGAGAGCTAGTGGTGAAGGGTCGCGCTCCAAAGACCGGCTATAGACGAGCTCTTTACGGGAGGAGCTGGGACGATAATACGAGTGTTCCACTGGGACACAACGGTTGCCGTACCCGTGAAGATATACTGCAGCGTGATTTGGTGAATGTGACAGTACGCCCGGGAACTGGGGGATGTGTGGTGGAAAGTGGCACACTTTTGGATCCGTATACCGGAGATGTTGTTTATTTTCAGCGTGGGCAGGGCACAAGTGCGTTGGTGCAAATTGATCACGTCGTCGCATTGGCGGATTCTTGGGTGAAGGGTGCTCAAGCCTGGTCAATGGATAAGCGGCGTGCCTTTGCGAATGATCCACGTAATTTGCTAGCAGTTTCTGGCTGGGTGAATAGTCAAAAGGGGACAGGCGACACTGCGACGTGGCTACCGCCGAATAAGGTTTATCGATGTGAATATGTGGCTCGTCAGGTCGAAGTAAAACGTTTGTACAGTTTATGGGTGACGCTAGCTGAGCAGCGCGCAATGATGTCGGTATTACAGAAGTGCGTGATTCCCAGCGTGGCGAGCTAATCACAGGTGTTCACATGATGAAGACAGGATAGCTCGAACTGCTTGTAGAGTTCGCTGGTACTATGTTCTGGTAGAGCCAAAATGTTAGGTAATCTCTGATTCTGACAAAGAGCGCACTGCCTGCTGATTTGGGATGTATATCGCCAAGAGTTGTATAAATCGCTAGTATTGAGGCGTACTGAGAAATTTTTGACCCCATGCGCCGTGGTATACATGGTCGCTGAGTGCGCTCCGCTCGTCCACAATAGATCGATAGGAAGAGCTATATGTTAAACAAGTGGGAAATGCTTGGTCAGTTACAAGAACAATCAACTCGGCTGCGGAAAGTAGAAAAGCAGTTAGATAAGCTGCAGAACGAGCGTTATCGCTTGGTCCAATCGGCGCATAGCACGGGTGTGCGCATCTCAGAAATCTGCGAAGCCACCGGTCTCTCGCGACCAGGTGTTTACCGTATTCTAAGCCTGGGATCTAACGCCCTGTCTGATGTTAACGAGAGTGCTTAGCTAAGCACTTTTAGAGAAAGATGTGCACTTCGCTAGTGTGCAAGCCGGGAAAGGTCACACTGGCGTGTGTAGTTTCTATCTGCGGTTGACCCTAGAAGTACTGTTGCGCTTAGTCCATTGACAGACCACCTGGACCGGGAAGCCCACTCGAGGGCACCGGGTGATGATGTCCGATGGAAGTTAACCGTGTACCCGCCGGTGTAGAGGTGCACAAGGGTATAGCCGCACGGGTAGTCTTTCGTGGATGCAGTTTCTAGGAAGTCCACATTCTGTGCCTGGTCTGGGGCTACGCGTTTAGCGCGATGCGTATGACCCGACACCATGAGGAAAGCTCCCGGAGTGGTCGCCAATATATTTTGGAGAGTGTCCCGATCCTTTTTGTTGAGGATGAAGGAGGGGCCTGCCACGTTAGTGAGGGCGGACTCCCGGGTAACTGGATGGTGACACATCACAATGGTGGGCATATTGGGATCATTCGCGAGCGTCCGGCGAAGCTGCGTGAACTGGGACAGCCCTATCTCTCCGTTGGGCGCATCTAGCCGCGTACTGTCGAGTCCGATGACACGGAGATTACCTATTCTTGTCTCCCACATTTTTTGACGTGGTACGAATGCCATACCCCAAGGGTCGCGATGGTTCTTGGTACCCGCGAGCACTGGGAAGTCTTCATAGTGGGCGGTGGGATCTGACGATGGGGTATGTGGCCGATCATGGTTCCCGCGGGTAACGAACCAGTGTCTCTGGTATGTGCCGAAGGCCTTGAGAAGGCCCCGGAAGGCAGCCACTTCTGCGGGTCGCGCTTCGGAAGTGCAGTCGCCATTGATAAAAAGATGGCGGATTCCCTGGTTTCGCAGCTCTCTAAGAGTTTCTCGCAGCATGACAGTAGGGTAGGGATCCCGTCCTGGTAGTTGTTGAATTGGCGGTGGGTACACCCCAAGAATCAGCCCCTGGGGCGTCTCTCCGATATGGGTATCGTTGATGAATGCCACAGTTGTGACGTAGTCCCCAGGCGGTTGGGTGAGAGTAGTAAATTGTCCGGTGGCAGTGGGTTCATTTACTCGGTTGGTGGTAATGAGGCTGGGGCTGGCCACTATGTTCTGTGATCGACATTCAAAGCGGTAGCAAGTGTTCGGAGTGAGTCCCCTGATGGTGATGAGGTGAACACCGCGAGGAGTGGGGTCGTGGTAGATGCTAGGAAGTGTGCCGCGGTGAAGGGCGGGGGCGAGGCGTACCTCTGTGTCGGCAGCGTGTAGTGGGGGAACAGTGTCGTCGGACGTCTCTAGCCCAGTGCGAGTAGTCCATGAGAATGTGACGCTAGTGGGGGTTAGTGTGACGATTTCTAAATCTGTCACGACAAGAGAACTACCGGTGGGAGGGATAGGCCAGGACGTAGCTCGAGAAGAACCCTCCGCTCGTTGCGGAACAAGCTGTGCCCTCCGCACCGGCGCAGCTTGGCTAGCCGCTGTCGCCCCGCCGGCAAAAAGCAGACTGCCGGTGAGTGCAGTGCCTGCAGCAAGGAAAGAACGTCGGTTTAAAGAACGATCTGCAAGAGATCGTGTCGCTGGGATGGGTGGTATGTCGTGCGCGAGTTGTGGAGCTGACGAAGGACTGACGCGTAAGAAGCCCATACAAAAATTGTAGAAACTACCAAAATCTGTAGGAGAGGCCGGAGTGAAGACTAGTTGAAAAGTTCGTGTCGGCCCTGAGGACTTGCCGCTCCACCGCCAAGTCCTCTATTCATGGAGAGAATTCTGTCTGCAGCAGGTTATTCCGGTTGCGCAGTGAAAATATTACCCAGCAGACGGACCGGGTTATGCACCAAAATGTTGTTGATGTCCTCGTTCGACAACCCTGATTCAATGATGTAGGTGATAGCGCGCGTGTACAGATCGCGTTTGTCATTCTGGAAGTAGGGATAGTCCGAACCGGCCAGGATCTTATTAGGGTCAAACACGTGGTTGCGTGCCATCACTAGTGAAGGACCAAAGAAGTTTGCAGCATCGAACCAAATGCTACGCAGGGCTTCACGCGGCGAAGAGCGGAAAGATCCCCAATCCGTGTAATTATCTTCTAGTCGCTGGGCGAGGAAGGGGAGATCTCCACCAAGATGTGCGATCTGGAATTTAATATCTGGGAAGCGGTTGATGTAGTCGCCCTTGAGAAGATGAAGGACCGCAATTGCATCCTCAGTAGGGGCACCATTGACCCACTCTAACTGATGGTTGAGCAGTGGGGAGGAGAATGCGGCATTACCCGACGGGTGGATGTAGCACACAGTTTTCCGTCTATTGAGTTCTTCGAAAAATGGGATGAACTCCGGGTCGATGAGTGCTCGATTCTCCGCGGGAAGAGCGTTAATCGCAACGCCGGAAAAACCTAGCTCATCGATACTTCGCGTAAGCTCCTCTACAGCTTCCTGCGGATGGAAGAAGGGGACAGCCGCATACGCCTTGAAACGGTGTGGGTGACGTTGTAGCACCTCCGCATAAATGTTGTTCGCCAGTCTAGCTGCTTGAACAGCTGTACTCCGGTCTTCGATCAGCGGAGACTGCGGAGTGAGTGAAACCACCTGGTAGGCGACGTTTGCCTCATCCATCTGCCGGAGCCGGGCCTGAATGTCGCGTTCCTCGTCGCTCGCATTCATGTCCCGAGCGATAGCGGTACTAGCAGGATCAATTCCTGACCGTTCGAGGAAATCGAGATAGCGCTCGGGGTAGATGTGAGCATGTACATCAATAATTGGCCCATCCGCCTGGAAACCATGTGTCGACAAACCATCCTCTTTCACATGGTTGGGGTCACCGGCACCGTGATGGGCGCAAGCAGTAACAGTGAGAGGCGATATGGACTCGGATGTCTTTGGCAGGTTCTGACGGGAATTGGGCATCATGGCCCTTCTTTCACGGACTGGGTGAGAAAGGTTCTTATCGACGATTCGACGAGGACCCAACGAATAGAAGGAGGCTACACCTAAAATGCTTTAGCGCGGAGAATTTATTCCTAGAGATATGTGAGTTAAAAGATCTGGCCTCCAAAGGTGATAGTGGACAATCTCCATTGTTTCCCACGTCCAGAAACGGTAGCGATGTACGCATGGTTTTCACTGTTGGTCATACGGACGATTCCGACGACCAAGGCACTCTTGTTCGTGGAAGCAGGAGATGTGACTGAAGTCGTCGAGTAGTCGTAAACGCGTGTGTCGAAGATGACGATAGGAGCACGATGCTCCTTAGTTTCGATGTCGGTTAGTTCGTTCCAGAGCGTCTTCTCCATGAGGACAGGTTGGTACCGATCGTCAAGACGATTCTCGCGCCACTCCACAATTGCTGAATACACAGTGTCAGCGGCACGACGTTTGTCGACTTCTGTGCCGACTTTTATGCCAAAATCCAGCGATAGGAAAATAATCGCATAGATAGTGAGGATGATCGCAGCAGTCTTGTGGTTCGCTGCCCATCTTCTTATCGATAGTTTCCTTGGCAATGTCTCATCCCTTCGACGAAGCGTGGGAAAAATGAGGAAAATCCCCTGGCAGAGAGGCATTTTACCTTATCTACCAGGGGCTTCCCATATGTGCCCCCAGAAGGATTCGAACCCT
>QWCK01001245.1_pt1 | contig 38567 bp, 27 predicted proteins | sample 1972571 | NCBI WGS metagenome assembly QWCK01 (sample SAMN09866710, study PRJNA288562) | Human gut metagenome isolate term2_stool, whole genome shotgun sequencing... | isolation source: gut | host: Homo sapiens | place: USA: California | reverse complement strand
TAGGGAGCATCGCCCTTAATTCCTCCTATTTAGGGAGGCGAATAGGTGATCTGATAGGTGGTCTGAAGAAGCTATAACATCCATAAAGAGAACGAGATGCGCTTTACTTCCCAACACAAAGCTATCAACCAAAAAGAATACGGCAAGGCAGTGTCTCCGCTGCGCTACGACAGCCTTGCCTTAATTCTTTCTTGGTCAATCTTTGTTGTTTATGGAAAGCAAAGCGAAAAAAATAAGCACTTTTGCAGTTCAAAGAGGCATTCTGCCTTACACACTTTTTGGGATACTACCCAACAGCTTGTATATGATCATTCGTACTACAGTCGCTTACGAGTTACTGCTCCTTAGGCCGACGGTCGGCTTCGGTCTCGGGGAGGATGAGGTTGAGGAGCACCGCGATGATCGCTGAAAGGCCGATGCCACCGAGTGTAAAGCGGCCCATACTCAGCACCGCCCCGCCAATACCTGTTGTGAGGGTCACAGAGATGATCACAATATTCCGAGAACTAGAGAGGTTTACACGGCTATTGAGGAGGTTATTGATCCCCGCACCAGCGATAGTGCCAAAGAGTAGTAGCATAATCCCGCCCAAAATCGCCGTATCAATACTCTTGAGGAAGGCACTCACCTTGCCAATCATAGAGAAGACAATCGCCGTAACAGCCGAAATCCTCAGTACCCGAGGAGCCGTCACCTTCGTCAGCGACATCGCTCCCGTCACCTCCGAATAGGTGGTCACAGGAGGGCCACCAAGAAACGAAGCCACCAAGCAGGCCAAGCCATCGCCCAGCATCGTGCGGTGTAGCCCAGGATCCTTCACGAAGTTTTTACCCGTCACGCTATTTACCACATAGATATCCCCAATGTGCTCAATGACAGGAGCAATCGCCACTGGGATCATATAGATAATCGGTGCCCAACTAAACTTTTCGGGAAAGGTTAACTGTGGAAGTGAAAACCACCCTGCCGCCTCTATCCCACTAAAGTCAATATCAAAAAAGATGAGGTCCACCAAATACCCCACAATGATGCCACAAAAGATCGGGATCAACTTAATCAGCCCTCGACCATAAAGCGTCACCACAATAGCCGTCGCCAATGAAATCGCCGCCAAAGGCCAATTTTCCTCCGCCATCTTCACCGCCGAGCTAGAGAGCGAAAGCCCAATCAGCATAATCACAGGACCAATCACCACCTCCGGGAAGAGACGATTGATAAACTTAGTGCCAAAGAGTTTGATCAGTGCCGACATCACAAAGTAGACAAAGGCAACGCCCGCAATTCCCAAAAGGGCACCACTTAATCCATAGAGCTCCGTAGCACTCACAATCGGTGCAATGAAAGCAAAGCTACTACCGAGGAAGATCGGCACTTTACCTTTCGTTACCAGGTGAAAAATAAGCGTACCTATACCTGCCGAAAAGAGGGCAGCGGAGGGGTCAAGCCCCACCAGCAGAGGCACCAAGACAGTGGCTCCAAAAGCGACAAAAAGATACTGCACACCCACCACTACCTGGCGTGTGGGGCTGAGTTGGTCGATAGGCGAAGTAGACATAGCTCGCTTGACATTTGAAAGGTTAATACCAATTAAAACTCTACAAATCTACCTAATCACCGCCATTGTACCAACTCTTTACCCCCCTATTTTCCAGAGGTTGCACAATAGAAAGGTCCTACCGTATGATTTTTTAGCGGAGAGTCTATGGGGAAAGGACCTCCGTGAGGAGGTCCGACGGATCTTAGCCCACATGTAGGAGGGGCGTTAGCCCCGAACGACTGGGGGTAAACGACGCCACCCCCCAAAAACACGACCCCTTGCGAGTCGGACAACCTATTTTAGGTTTAAGATTGAAATCCCAGATACGGTTGTCCGACTTGTCCGATAAGACACCCCCACCCCCTCCCGTAGCAGAGCAAAAACTGAGATGCAACTAAGCGATCGACGAGTTGCAACTAAGCAAATGGCGAGTTGCAACAAAGCAAATGGCGAGTTGCAACAAAGCAAATGGCGAGTTGCAACAAAGCAAATGCTTAGTTGCAACTCAGTTTTTGCTTAGATCGGGGCACCCAAAAAAGCACCCGCCAGGGTGCCATTCAGATAGCCCCCGTGTCGGAGGGGGCAAACGCCCCCGAACGACCGGCGGGGAAAAGGTAAACATATACGTCATCGACCCTTGCGGTCGCACTTGGATAGGCTTGTGCAACCACAAGGGTCGTAGGTTTTCGGGGAACTCGTAACCCACTAGTCTATCGAGCGTCCGACCTGTCCGATAAGGCACCCCCACCCCCCACAAATGGCGGTCATCTACCCGAAAATGGTTGTCTTTGGTAACGACTCAAACCAATACTCAATTATGAACGAGATACGCAACTACCTACGAGAGATCACTAAGCGCCTACAAGCAGGTGGGCAGACCGAGATGAGCTACCGCACCGACTTCCAGGTGCTCCTCCGCCAACTCCTCCCCAAGAAGATCGCCATCACCGAGGAGGCACAAGGCACCAACAACATCGGTCGACCCGACTTCACCTTTGAGACTGTTGCACGAAGGCGATCTGCTGCGTTGCTTTCGGAATTCGGCCTAGGTCATGTACGTGAGTACGCTCCCTTCAGCCTCATCCTCAGTGCCTTGCATCTCATCCTTCGTGCAAAGTCTCAGCACATTTGAAGCAAATGTGCGAGAATGGCACTTCGTGCAACATTCTCCCTTTACCTGCGCCGGACGCCCCATCGGTTATATTGAGACCAAAGACATTGGTGATCGTGACCTCAAAGGGTATCAGCTCAAAGGGGGTAATAAGGAGCAATTTGACCGCTATAAGAACTCGCTACAAAATATCATCTTCACCGACTACCTCCGCTTCCTCTACTACCGCGATGGCGAACTGTAGGGTGATTGATTATATTGTCATATAGCAATAATTCAATATATATTCGTATATTTGCTACCGAATATATAATGATTGTATATTTGTTTAACAATTAGATTTAGATTTTATCATGAAGACAATTAAACTAATGGTAGCCACCGCAGTGATGGCTCTATGCTCTGTAAGCGCTTTTGCTCAGACTGAGGCAGGTAAGATGATGGTAGGTGCTGGCACCTCTCTATCTCTATTCTCTGGCAAGCCTTCAATGACGGTTGATGGTAATAAGCAAACTGATACTAAAGCTACTACCAACCTTAAGCTTGCTTTCGACGCACGCTATTTCGTGATCGACAACCTTGCAGTAGGTGCTGAACTAGGCTACGACTTTTCTGGTCGTGATGGCGACAGTGAGGGTACCTTTATTATCGCTCCTGCAGTAAGCTATTTCTTCTTACCAAATAGCAACATCCGTCCATTCCTTAGCGCTCAGGTAGGGTATGCACATCTCTCCTCTACAAGTAAAGCTCCTGTATCTGACAGTAAGACTACTACCTCAGCTGGTGGTCTATACTATGGTGTAGGTGGTGGTGTAACCTACTTTGTGAATCCTAACGTAGGTCTTACACTAGGTCTAGGATACACTAGTAGCTCATTCAAGAAGGATAAGGTAACTACCACTCTTGCAGGTGTATCTAGCACCCTTGGTCTAACCTTTGTATTCTAAGAGTAGCGCCAAGCTATATTAATAAAGGGGGCGAGCAACCAATTGGTTGCTCGCCCCCTTTTTGTGACTACCCATAGAAGTGCCTCATCGAGAAAGGGCCCCTTATCGGACAAGTCGGACAGATCAGACAGGTCGGACGAGTCGGACGGCTAATAAGCTACTGGTAGAAAGCGGGTGTCCGACTTGTCCGACTCGTCCGACTTGTCTGACCTGTCCGACCTGTCTGACCTGTCCGACCTGCCCGATAAGGTACCCCCACTCCCCTTTCAGTTGGCATCAATAAGATATCCCCGCTGATCCGATGGGTCAGCGGGGATATTCTATATTATATTGAGATAGGGATTAGATGCCGAGCTTCTTGCGGATAGCAGAAGGGATGGCGTCTTTGTGCACCACAATATTGATGGTCTTACCAGCTACAAAGTTCTCGGATACATACCATAGACCTTTGTAACGGCCAGCTTCGCCCCAAGAGTTCTTGACCATGTAAAACTTCTTACCAGTCTGGTCCTTAGCGATACCATAGATCACCATACCGTGGTCATCGGTTGTTTCTTGAGCATCGAAGCCTGCTTGGCGCCACTCTTGAGTCACCTTGATCTCTGGAGCACCAGGAGTGCGTACCAGTTCATTGATCATACTGCGCTTCTCACTTGGAGTAGCACCGATCCAGCGAGCTTGGTCGGAGCCAGTAGACTCTGCTGCGTCGGCATCGATCAGGATTCCTAGTCCATCTCTATTAAAACCTACTTCGCTTACGTCGCTACCCCATGCGATACCATATCCGTTATTGATCGCATTATCGAAGACTTGCATAAACTCATCGAGAGGGAGGTTGTAAGATAAAGAGTGTCTCCAATTATCGGCAATCTCGAGTACAAACTTAGAGTAGAATGGGTGGTGAGTAAAGCTGGTGAGCGATACATAGTCGTCCATATTGAGCCCTAGGTACTTCACGAAGCTCTCGGGGGTAAAGCTCTTACCCTCATAGGTAAAGCTCTCGGGAAGCTCCCCTAGATAAGCGTCGATGATCCCGCCAAAAGCTTTCTTCCAAGCTGGTGTGAGGCCTGAGCGCTCTGAATTCTTGAGGATAGCTTTGATAAATCCATCTGCAGCAGCATGTATCTCATTGTGATTGTGGCGCTTTGAGCCATAGTTGAGACCTTCCATCTCGCTCATTGGCACGATACCGTAGTGCTTTACAGAGTAAAGGACATCATAGAAAGAGCCACCAGGGCCAAAGTTGGTCTCCCCTTGGTAGCGGATGTAATTATCGGCCTTATCGCGATAAGAGTGAGATACCACATGCATAGGTGAGAGCACTACGCTCTTGCCACTGATACGCAATGCCTCCATCTCTAGGAATCCTAGTCCGCTAAAAGACCAGCATGTGCTTGAATTGGCTTGGTTTTGGATAGGTGTGATAGGTAGCTCCTTTACTACCGTAAACTTGTACTCCTCCTTAGCAGCCTCTTGTGCCATCGCTGGCATAGTAAGTCCGAGGAGCAGGGTTAGTGAAATTAGTACCTTAGGTAATTTTCTCATGTTGTTGTTTGATTTAGTTATTTAGTGATTATTACTCTTTAGTTATCTAGGTCGAAGCTGCAGGTCTTGTGCCATCTGCTGCAGCCAAGGATTGTCTTTGGAGACAAATGCCCACCGCTCATTGGGGGTCTGTGGTAGTAGCTCCTGTAGCTTTACATCTACCTCAATGGCGATGCCGACTTTGTCATTTTTCAATTCATCGTGGAGCACCTCTAGCACTGGCCCTAGCACGCGCACCACTTGCATCTTGATGGTATTGCTCTGTACCACTAGCTGGATATTGTGGTCGGGTGACTTTGTGGGGGTGATCCTCTGCAATACACCCTTGGCAAAGGGGGCGTTCTTGACCATTGCCACTGCCTTTCGCCACGCCTTCTGTAGCTGCTCTTCGGTGTACTCCTCGTTGCGGTTTTGGCTTACCGGTCCAGTATTGGTCTCCTCCCTCTGCACGGTTGGCTTACCTGTTTTTAGCGAAAAGCCATAAAGCTCTTGCCCTCCATTGCCTTGAGTGCGCCGAGTGGGCTGTGGATTAATGGTTTGAGCCTTGGTGTAGACTTGTGTCGGCTGGCTCACCTGAGTAGGTGCCTGTGCTGGCTGATGTGCTGGCTGATGGACCTGCTGTGTGGAGGCCTGCGGGGGGGTTGATGTGGTGGCGGAGGGGGTAGCTGTCGGGGCAGCAGCGGGGGCGGGGGCTACGGGCGTTGCCAATGGGCTGGAGCTCGATAGCTCACACATCCTAAGTACTGCCACCTCTAGTGCCAGACGCTTATCGGGCGTCCCTTTGTACTCAGCACCAAAGGAGCTACTAATCTTGAGATAATTCCACAGCATGCTAGCAGGGGTATAGGCCCCAGCTTTGGACATACGCTCTTGGATAGATTGGGGGGCTTCGATCAGCTGAATCGTCTCGGCCGATTGAGCCATCAATACATTGCGCAAGAAACCCGAGAAGCCCCGCATCACGATATCGCCCTCGTACCCACTCTCTAGGAGGTCATTGATGAGCGAAAGGGCTTTGGGGTGCTGCCCCTCCACCACATAGGCGAGTAGCCTAAAGTACTCATCTTCATTGAGGAGATTAAGATTTTTCCTCACCCCCTCTACGGTCACCTGTCCGCCACCAAAGCCGGCTATCTGATCGAACATACTGAGGGCATCACGCATTCCGCCATCGGCAGCGATGCCGATCATCTGCAGTGCCTCGGGCTCTACGGTGATCCCCTCTTGGGAAGCGATGTGGGCTAGGTGCTCTGCAATGTCGTGGCTAGTTATTCGGCTAAAGTCGTGTACTTGGCAGCGAGAGATGATGGTGGGTAGCACCTTGTGCTTCTCGGTCGTTGCCAAAATAAATATGGCGTGTGCGGGGGGCTCCTCTAGTGTCTTAAGGAAGGCATTGAAAGCACTACTCGAGAGCATGTGCACCTCATCAATGATGTAGACCCGATACTTGCCCGAAGTGGGGGCAATATAGACCTGCTCTATCAGCTGGCGGATATCATTGACTGAGTTATTGGAGGCGGCATCGAGCTCCATAATATTATAGGAGCGCTGCTCATTAGCGGCAATACAGCTCTCGCACTGGTTGCACGCCTCTCCCTCGGGGGTACGGTTTTGGCAATTGATGGTCTTCGCAAATATTCTGGCACAAGAGGTCTTGCCCACCCCTCGTGGCCCACAGAATAGGTAGGCGTGAGATAGCTTATTCTGAAGAATAGCATTCTTCAAAGTGGTGGTCAAGGCCTTCTGCCCTACGACACTCTCGAAGGTACTCGGACGATATTTACGTGCCGATACTACAAAGTCTCCCATCTTAGCTCCTTCTCTTATAGCGACGAAGCGTCGAAATTGATCGGTAGGAGTTGCCTACAATCTGCGACTATCTGTACCGAGTCGGGCCCGGCTAGGTAGACGGGGAAGGGTGACTTATAGCGGTCGGCGGTCTCCAATATCACCTGTCGGCAACCTCCACAGGGGGCTGCTACGGCTACATAGAGGTTGTCATCCCGCATCGCGGTCACTGCCAAGGCGACCACTGGATCATCGGGGTACTGAGCCCCAGCGTAGAATAGTGCCGTCCGCTCGGCACACAGTCCCGAAGGATAGGCGGCATTTTCTTGGTTGGATCCGGTGACGATGCGGCCACTCTTTAGGCGAAGGGCAGCACCTACTCTAAACTTTGAGTAAGGGGCATAGGCATCGCGGGCAATGCTCCTTGCCGCCTCCACCAACTCTAGTTCTTCACTCTGCAACTCTTTAAAGGACTTCTCCTCTATCGGTATAATTATTTCGCTTCGCTTCATATCTATAAATATTCTAATGGCTAAAGATACCATTTTTTAGGCAGAAGTAAGGGCTATTCCCCTCACTTTTTACACTTTCCCCGAAAATCCCAGCAACTTGCCTCATCTCCAATTCCATAAGAAACGCTGCAATTCGTCTCAATGCAACGGTTTCATTGATGCAACTATCTCATAGTTTCGATGCAATGCAACTCTAAGGGTCCTATACCAACTCAGATGAGACCCCTGCCGAGGTTCATACAAAAATCTCCGATGATTGCCACATGGTAAGTCCTTTCTAATCAGGGGTTACACATTAGAATGATATTGCCGTATGGCATTCATTGGAGGTCAATAAGGGTGGACCTCGGCAGAGGTCCCTCTTAAATAGGCACAGGTCGGGAGGGGCAGAGCCCCTAACGACCTGTGTGCAAGAGCACATCCACCACCTCCTTGACCCCGGCTGAGGGGTCAGACCTAGAGATAGGGTGGTCCGACCCCTCGACCGGGGTCGCAAGGGTATTTTACACCTATCTATACACAGGTCTTCGGCACTGCGTGCCTTGACCTGTGCCTATTTAGCACGGACCTCTGCCGAGGTCCTTACTCATAGACACCCCTTAAAAATCATACGATAAGACCAGCCTAATGCGTAACCCCTAAAAAAAGGGTGCTGTGGGGTATTTAGTTTGGAGAAAAATAAGTAATATTGTGGGACGTTTTAGAAAATAACCTACGACCTAATGAGCATATTACTTATTTTATAATTACATACTATTATTGCACTAAACAGATGAAGTCTTTTTCAAACTATGAATTGCTGAAGTGGCAACGGCTCCTTCATTCACATTACAAGAGGCTATCGACATGGGCTTTTGTGGCATGCCTATGCAGTCTCCTAGTAATGCCTAGCTGTACTAGCGAAGGGTACATGGATGAGTTGGCGACTATTGAGCTTTCGGAAAGTGGTATTCTCTCCTTTGAGAACCACTCTTCTTCCCACGACGTACAGGTGCAGAGCACCTCAGGAGCATGGCAGTGCTACTCACTTAACCCTTGGATTACTGCTAAGAATAGAGATGGGGTCTTAGAGATCTCAGTGAAGGACAACCTCCAGCCAAAGGAGCGCCGTGGCAGTGTGGTGGTCAAATCTGGTAAGAGCCAAAAGCAATTGACCATTATTCAAGCAAAAGCTACTCCCAAGGTGGAGACTTCTCTTGAAGAACTGAATGTGGATCAGTTTGGTGGTTTATACTCCATTGACGTGATCACCAATAACGACGATTGGAAAGCCGAAAGCCAGGAGGAGTGGATTGAGGTGACAGCACTCCCCTCGGCATATAAAATGGAGGTTAAAGTACAACCTACTAGAAGCCGCGAGCCTAGGGTGGGTAAGATACTGATCAGTATGGGTGCCGACGAAACCGTGGCACACGAGGTCTCTGTGGTACAGAGTGGTATCAGCTACTTTCTCCTACCTTATATGAACTTTGAGTCGGCTACCCGACAAGATATTCAAGCGTTCGAAGAGAAGCGAGGTGGAACCATTGAGTTTACCCATGAGCGTTTCTTTGACTTCACCACCACGAGTGTCGCTTTTCCACGTGTGAGCTACACCATCTACGAGGGTGGTGCTTACCTCTATGCTCAGCTGGATGCCTCTTCTACCCGTATCCTTACAGGTCCTTCAGAGCGTCAGCAATTGGTGGAGTTCCTCAATCAATCTGGCTTTACAGTAGAGCTGGGTGAGAATCACTTTCAGCATGCCGAGATGAGCAACCTAGAGGTGGAGATCAAGCCTTACTTCAAGAATACTCCTCACCTCCTCTTTACTTATACCCCTAAGCAATCTAAGGCGTATCCAACCTTTGATGAGCTACCACTTGGATTTACTGATTTTCACCTTGGGGTGGAAGGCGTAAAGGCCTATGAGGCAGCCCATGGGGGAGAGATGATCTACCCCTATAGCGATGATGAGATTGAGTCTGTAGATGAGATGGAGTTTGAGTGTGAGCCTGGTAAATATGGAGCCGATGGCCGACTTTACTTCCTTCACAAAGACAAAGATGGCAATATCACCATTGAGCGTACTCGTCAATTCTTTACACAGACCGAACGAGCTTGCTGGAATTATAAAGGATACAATAACCTACTCACTGAGGAGTTTAAGGCACTAGCCAAGCAAGAGGGCTTTGAATTTGTAGAGTACAATATTTTGGAGCAAGTCTATGTCTTTATCTCCAAGGAGCGCAACCTCACCATGGCGGTGCAGTGGTTTAAGTTCTTTGGCGATCCAAAGCCTGTGCTAGTGGTGCAGGTCAATCCTGGAACTAGACTTGTATCTCACTCATTGAGTGTTGAGAGCAACCAACAAAAATGTAGAAAGAATAGATAAATCATATATATTACCATACTCATATTATGAATACAGTAAACAACTTTATAAAGTCCTCTCTCCTATCGCTCCTCGTAGCCATGTTCGCTTTGGGGGCTTGTACACCACAAGCTGCGGTGGATGAACCCTCAGTGATTGAGGTAGCAAGTGACGTTATCCAATTGCCTAAGGAGGCAGGTGAGAAGATTATAGATGTGAAGAGCAATGAGGAGCAAGTAGTGGCTGTCTCCAACCGGGATTGGGTCACTGCTATCCCTCAGGAAGGCTCTATCAAACTTGTTTATGATGCCAATAGTCAGATCACAAGCCGCAAGGCAATGGTGATGATCCAAGCTGGAGACGCTGTGCATCAGTTGACAGTGACTCAAGAGGGTAGCCCTATCTTCGTACAGACTGCTCCTGAGAATATTATCCTAGAGCCTTGGGAGTATGAGAGCGAAGTGAGTGTACGCCTCAATGGTGAAAAGTGGAGTGTCACAAGTAGTGAAGAGTGGCTCAAGGTGACCGCCTTCCCATGGAAAAACCAGATCAAGCTCTCTGTAACTAATAATAAGGATGCTGAGACCAATGCTAGTAAAGAGCGTACAGCAGAACTCCTTTTCCAAGTAGAGGGCGTAGCCACTACAGCTACTATCACGGTAACTCAAAAGGAGTGGCCTCTATTTATGCTACCATTTATCGACTTCGAATTTGGCACCAAGAGTATCGTCACTGCTTTTGAGCTAGAGCGTAAGAGTATGGTGGCAGCAATTACTGGCTCTAAGTTTATCGACTTCAATACCATTAGCCCACTTATCTCTCGTATGAGCTATACCTTCTCCACCCGTGGTATCCTAGAGTATGCCCAGATGGACGTTGCTGAGCCTTATCGCACTTTCAATAAAGAAGGTGATGAAGTGATGAGCGATGAGGCTTATGATATCATTATCAAGGGACTTACCGATGCAGGATTTTCTGAGAAGCGTGGCGATAATGAGCTTTATCACCCTGAAAAGCGCGTGTTGGCAGAGGTGAAGCGTAACTATGCTTTCAATCCTCACGTGCTTTACTCCTATATCCCTAAGCAAAAGGAGAAGTATCCTACCTTCGCCAAGTTCCCATACCCTGAGGTGCCATTTGGCTCTGACTATGCCAAAGTGGAGGATTATGAGGCGAAGAATGGTGGTGTTTACGATGCCTCTACCTCTCAATATGATACTGAAAATAGTCTCGCCTTTATCGCCTATAAGGTGCCAAAGAGCAAGGAGATAAAGTATCGTAACTACTACTTTACGTATAAAGATGAGAAGCCAGGCGAATTTATAGGTATGATGCAGGAGTGGTACGACTTCAACCTCGTATATTACGAGAATAATGGTCACTTCTATATCACTGAGGAATTCTCTGCTTTGATGGAGCAGGAGGGCTTCAAGTACAAGGGCAAGACAGACGACCAAAACCAATTTGATGTCTTCATCAATGATACCAAGGGCTTGCAACTGAGAGTGAAGTTTGCTCACTTTGAAGGTGCTGAGGATCCATCCCTTGTACTCTTTATGCTCCCATACCACGCTGGAAAGAATAGCCAAAAGCTATCTTTACCTGTGATTAAGCAGGGTGTCGCCGTTGGCAAGAATTACGTGGGTAGATAACTTCTGTAGATAGTATGACGACAATGAAAAATAGACTATTTCTCCTCATAGCCCTTACTTCTTTGCTCCTTGGTGCAGCTAGCTGTACCAGTGAGCGAGGGGGAGCTATGGAGGTGCCAAGTGAAAAGCCTACAGAGGTGGTGCCTGCTGAGGGCGTTCTCACCAATATCGTGAGAGTAAAGCTGAGCGAAACGTACCAAACTCGCGTAGGAGAGCGAAGCCTAAGAGCATCTGTTGATGGTGACTGGGAGACCAATGTACCAGAGCTAACCGAGTGCCTAAAAGAGATAGGGGCTGTGGAGGTTCGTCCTCTCTTCCCTATTGATCCTAAGTTCGAAAAGCGTATGCGTAGAGCAGGATTGCATCTATGGTACGATATCGTGCTCGATGAGTCAACAAAGTCCAAGGGAACCCAGACAAGGGCTCTGGAAGAGGTAAAGCAATTGCCCGGCGTGGAGATTGTGGAGCAGGTACCTATCTACCGACAGATGGATCAGGAGCCACCGCTATTCTTCGGTGCCAACTTGCGTGCAATTGACTTTGATCCCGTACGTCCTGACCAGGTGACCTATCCTTTCAATGACCCTATGCTGCCAAAGCAGTGGCACTATTTCAATAATGGTAGTGGTCTAAAGTCTCTCAAAGGTGCCGACCTCAACCTCTTTGAGGCGTGGCAAAAGGAGGTAGGTAAGCCCAATGTGATCGTTGCGGTGATTGATGGTGGTGTCTACTACGACCATGAGGACTTGAAGCAAAATATCTGGGTCAACCCTAAGCCAGGGGTTGCTGGTGATAAGTATGTGGGTGATATCCACGGTTACAACTTTGCCGATGGCAATGCCGATATCGCTTTTGACGCTCACGGTACGCACGTTGCTGGTGTGATCGCTGCGGTCAATAATAATAGTATTGGTGTCTCTGGTATTGCTGGTGGTAACGGTACCCCCAACTCTGGAGTGCGTGTGATGGTTTGCGATGCTTTCGGACATGGTGGTAAGGGACAGGCTTTTGAGCAAGCCTTTGTCTATGCTGCCAACCACGGAGCAGTCATCAGCCAAAACTCTTGGGGCGGGGCTAAGTTCCTAGCACCTTCGCTCAAGGCCGCAATCGATTACTTTATCGACTATGCTGGTTGCGACAATGATGGTAATCAGCTACCCGATTCGCCTATGAAGGGTGGTGTGGTGCTTTTTGCTGCAGGTAACGAGAGCTCGGATGATATCGTTTACCCCGCTGCTTACGGCGAAGTAGTCGCTGTGGCAGCTATGGCACCCGATTGGAAGAAGGCCTACTATACCAATAGAGGCGAGTATGTAGACATCACTGCCCCAGGTGGTGATATGCACTACCCAGGCGGACAAATCTATAGCACCTCTGTGCGGGTTCAAAAGGATGAGAGTGGTAAGATCGTGCAGGCCAATAGCCACTACGAATTTATGCAAGGCACCTCTATGGCTTGCCCTCACGTAAGTGGTGTGACTGCCCTGATTGTTTCTCACTTTGGTGGCTCAGGCTTTACCAATGAAGAGTGTAAGCAACAGCTTCTTACCGCTCTGCGACCAGCTGATATTGATGCTATCAACCCTGGCTTTGAAGGGGTATTGGGCAAGGGATATCTCGATGCTGCTCGTGCCTTGGATCGTAATCAAAAGCAAGCTCCTCAGGCTGTAGCTGAAGTGAAGATTGAGGCTCAGTATACTGCCCAGACCCTCTGCTTTGGTGCGGTGAAGGATGGTGATGATCGTACAGCTACCTACTACTATATCTACTCCGACGATGAGAAGGCTCTGACTAAAGATAATTATAAGGGTGCCAAGTCGCGTCGTATCTTTGGACTCAATTATGAGCCTGGCGACGAGATACAAGTGCTCTTCAAGAATCTGAAGCTTGATCACGAGTATCACTACGCCATTGTGGCACAAGATAGATGGGGCAATCTTTCAGAGCCCGCCTTTGTATCCGGTAAGACGCTGCTCAATCAGCCACCAAAGATTGAGGTGGTAAGCGAAGGTCAGCATCGTGTGACGGGTACTGAGCAAGCAGAGATCAAAGTACTCTTGAATGACCCTGAGGGGCACAAGGTCACTTATAGTCTCTCTGGCAATCATACGGGAGTACGGATTGAGGAAGTGAGCGATACCGAACTGATCCTACACCTCTCTGCACGTGGTGCCATAGGAGTTCATGAATTTGTGCTCAAGGTAACCGATGAGTTTGGTGCCACTGCCACCCAATCCTTCTCGTTTGAAGTGTATGCCAACTCTGCTCCAGTGATGACTACGCCACTGCCTAAGACCCTATTCCTTACTCTTGGGAAGCCAGCTATTGAGTTGGATCTCTCTAAGTATGTCAATGACCCCGATGGGCACGAGGTTTCGTATGAGATTACCTCTGGTGCCAATACTGAAGCACTCAGGAGTCAGCTCAAGGGATCTATCCTCACGATTAATCCAGCCAAGTTGGGTAAGTCTACTGTACAGCTGAAGGCTGTGGATAGCCAAGGTGCCGACCTCTATATGTCCATCAATATACGAGTGGTGGATAGTGATATTGTCTATCACGTGTACCCTATCCCTACCTATGATGTGCTCCATGTATTGCTCAATAATGGCATGAAGGATGTAGAGCTATCGGTAGTGAATGGTGAAGGTACCAAGGTGCTACGACAGCAAGTGCCCAATCCTACCGATACAGCACTCGGTGCTCGTGAAGTAGAGTTGGATGTGCGGCAGTTGTCGGGTGGGGTATATACCTTGGTAGTGAAGAGTGGTAGTGAGAGCTATTACCGTAAGTTTGTTAAATATTGATGAATACTTATCGTATGATGAATAGATATCGCAAAGCTAAGGCTGTGGCAAGTCTCTTCGGCCTATTGCTGATCATGGGGCTCACGAGTAACGCTACCGCCCAGGAGTCGCCAACACTCTCTTTTGTGCGACACAATTATGACCTCTTTTCAGAGAGTATGGGGGTAGGAGCTGGGGCAAGTTATGGACGGACACACTATATCTATACTTCGCCCACCTCTATCTTTCGTAATGATGTGAAGGGGATTACAGCCTCTTGGACCACTAAGTATCTGCCCAATGAGGAGATTGAATTTAATACTGGTAGAAGTGTGTACAATGCCCTTTCGCTAGGCTGGAGGATAAAGCGACATGCGATCCTCGTGGGTGCACGCTATGCACATAGCCCCAAGATTCTTACCTCCAATCATTATGGTGATGGACGTATGCTCACTCCTAGAGACCTTTCTGTAGACCTAGGGTATGCTATACAGATAAGCGATGCGTGGAGTGCCTATGCTATTGGCCACTTCGTCATGTCGCAGATCAATAAGATCGCCTATACTGGTGGCGGAAGTATCGGAGTTGGTTATGCCCCACAAGCCATTAATGGAGTGGTGCCTACCCATTGGTCACTAGCTCTTCGTAATGTTGGTGGATTGGTACAGTATGGCAAGGCAGGTGGAAAGTACCGTATGCCTGGCTCCGTGACCTTCTCGGGCGATGCTGCTTATCAGCTATGCTCCGATTGGTTGCTACAAGGTATGGTTTCTGCCGACTACGTACTGCAACCTCTCAAGTCAAAAGTATATACCGCTGGTGGTGGTCTCAGCCTAACCTATCACAAAGGTTTGAGTATGCGTCTTGGTGGTGCTTTCACCAATCACATGAGCTATCTATCTATGGGCGTTGGCTACCACTTACTGGAGCGAATTGACCTCAATCTTAGCTACCGCTTATGTACTCAGGATAGAGCTTTCAACCAATTTGGTGTGGGACTCTCTTTTGACCTAGGCAAGACACGGGACACTTCTAAGACTTTTGTCTACTAAAAGCAGTGACTACTGTAGTATAAGGAAAGGGCCTCAATCGCTATGATGCGGTTGAGGCCCTTTTCGCTAGCTAGCTAAACTTTCATGGGAGGGCGATGTTGGTACATCATTTTTTGGTACATTTGCCATATTAGGATAATAGAAATAAAAACAGTAAGGAAATAGCATTATGGCAAATAACGAATTACTTCAAAAGGTAAGAGCAAAAGCTGAAGCGTGGCTATCGCCACAATATGACGAGGCGACTCGCAAGGAGGTGCAAGCACTTCTCGATAATCCCGACACCACTGAGCTAGTGGATGCCTTTTACAAGGACTTGGAATTTGGTACGGGTGGGCTTCGTGGCATCATGGGTGCAGGAAGCAACCGCATGAATCGCTACACCGTTGGCACTGCCACTCAAGGGCTTGCCAATTATCTGATTAAGGAGTTTGGCCGTGATGCAGACTTGAAGGTGGCTATCGGCTACGATTGTAGGCACAATAGCTCTGAATTCTCTCGCATGGTGGCGGGTATCTTCGCTGCCAATGGCATCAAGGTCTATCTGTACGAGGCACTTCGCCCTACCCCAATGGTCTCCTATGCGATCCGCGAATTGGGCTGCCAGAGTGGTGTGATGCTAACCGCTTCGCACAACCCTAAGGAGTACAACGGCTTTAAGGCTTACTGGAGCGATGGCGCTCAGATGATTGCGCCACACGACCAGAATGTGATTGACGAGGTGAATGCGATCAAGTCAATTGCCGAGATCAAGTTTGATGGCCCTAGCGATATGATCACTCTAATGGGGAAGGAGATGGATGATAAGTTTATCAAGGAGGTCCTCTCGAAGCGCCTTTCTCCCGAGGTGATCAAGCGTCAGCACGACCTTAAGATTGTCTTCACACCACTTCACGGTACCAGTGGTCAGGTATTGCCACGTTGCCTGAAGGAGGCTGGCTTTGACAATGTACACCCAGTAAAGGAGCAGATGGTGGTGAGTGGTGACTTTCCAACGGTAGAATCACCCAACCCCGAGAATGCCTCTGCCCTAAAGATGGCGATTGACCAAGCGAAGGCGATTGATGCTGAGATCGTGATGGCAACTGACCCCGACGGCGACCGCATCGGTACTGCTGTGAAGGATAAGGAGGGCAATTGGGTATTGATCAATGGCAACCAAACCTGTCTGCTTTACGCCTACTACGCAATCGAGAAGCGGAGAGAAGCGGGCGAACTGAAGGACAATCAATATCTGGTAAAGACGATTGTGACCACAGACCTGATCAAGACGATCGCAGAGCGAAATAATATAGAGCTATACGACACCTACACTGGCTTTAAGTGGATTGCCGATGTGATTCGTAAGAATGAGGGCAAGAAGGAGTACCTCGGCGGTGGCGAGGAGAGCTACGGCTACCTATGGAGCGACTTTGTACGAGATAAGTGTTCGGTATCGGCTTGTACCATCTTTGCCGAAATCGCAGCGTGGGCCAAGGATAAGGGACAGAGCATTTACGAACTGCTAGAGCACATCTACCTACAGTACGGCTATTCACTTGAGAAGAATATCTCTGTGGTTCGCCCAGGTAAGAGTGGTGCCGAGGAGATCCAGGCGATGATGCAAAACTTCCGTAGCAACCCGCTTAAGGAGCTGGCTGGATCAAAGGTAACTGAGGTGCTAGACTACCAAAGCCTTAAGTCGCTCAACACTGTGACTGGCGAGACCAAAGAGATCGTAATGCCTACGACTAGCAACGTCCTACAGTACCGTTGCGAGGATGGCACGAAGCTCTCTATCCGTCCTTCTGGCACTGAGCCAAAGATCAAGTTCTACATCGAGGTACACGCACAACCTACCAACCTCCAAGAGCTAGAGGAGGCAAAGAAGGTATGTGCACGACGTGCCGATGAAATTGCCAAGCAACTAGGTATCTAAGTCATTAGAGCCACCAATAAATGAAGTACCCTCCTCGCACAAGTCGGAAGGCAGCGATGCATTGAACCCAATGCTTCTGCCCAACTTGTACGAGGAGGGTGCTGATTTGTATCCTGTTCATCCATGATCCTCTGTATCTGCGAAAAACCATCCGTTGCTAGGGATATCGGCGCCGTGATCGGTGCCACCACACAGCGACAAGGCTACCTCGAGGGAAATGGCTATTGGGTCACTTGGACCTATGGCCACTTCTGCACGCTCAAGGAGCCGGCCGACTACTACCCTCAGTGGCAGCAATGGAGCCTTGTTTATCTCCCGATGATGCCGGAGCGCTTTGGCATCAAGTTGCTTTCGGATAGAGGGATCGAACAGCAGTTTGGAGTAATCAAGTCGTTGGTTTCTCAAGCCACAGAGGTGATCAACTGCGGTGACGCTGGGCAGGAGGGTGAGCTGATCCAGAGGTGGGTGCTACAGATGGCGGAGTGCCGTGTGCCGGTGAAGCGGCTGTGGCTCTCCTCTATGACCAATGAGGCAATTGTAAAAGCATTTCAAGAGCTAAAGCCGGAGAAGGAGTACACCAACCTCTACTATGCTGGCCTCGCAAGAGCCATCGGCGATTGGCTCCTCGGTATTAATGCTACGCGACTTTATACACTTAAGTACCGCAAGAGTGGCGACCGCAAGGTGCTCTCGGTGGGACGGGTGCAAACCCCTACGCTGGCTCTGCTCGTGGATCGATTTGAGGAGATTCAAAACTTTAAGCCAGAGCCTTATTGGGAGATAAAGACGCTCTATCGGGAGGTGCTTTTTGCCTCAACCAAAGGGCGGTATAGCACCGAGAAGGAGGCAAAGGCGGTCATCGACAAGATCGCCTCGGAGGAGCTGACCATCACCAAGATTACTAAGAAGAAGGGCAAGGAGGGAGCGCCTCGGCTTTTCGACCTAACCAGTCTGCAGATTGAGGCCAATAAGAAGTATGGCTTCACGGCCGACCAGACGCTTGCTACCATTCAGACGCTCTACGAACAGAAGTTGGTCACCTACCCGCGTGTGGATACCACCTATCTGCCCGATGACGTCTACCCCAACTGTTTGCCTACTATTCAATCACTCTACAGAGCTTTCCCTGGACCTTGTACTCCACTATTGCAGGGCGGAAAGCTACGCAAACTGAAGAAGTACTTCGACTCCTCCAAGGTCACCGACCACCATGCTATTATCCCAACAGGCAACCTCCCGCAGTACCTCGATCGTCAGCACTACGCTATCTATGAGATGATCCTACTCCGCTTCCTTGCTATCTTTTATCCCGATATGGAGTTTGAGCAAACCACAGTGATGGCGGAGGTGGCGAAGATTGAGTTCAAAGCCACAGGGCGAGTGGTGACACTTGATGGCTGGAAGTCGCTTTACCAAAACCAGGTCGAGGCGAATGACGATGAGGGGAGTGATGAGCCTTCGGATAAGCAGGTGATGCCGCACTTCACCAAGGGGGAGCACGGGCCGCATAAGCCCGACCTACTCACGAAGGAGACACGCCCGCCAAAGCAATATACCGAGGCGACGCTCCTCAATGCGATGGAGACGGCGGGCAAACTCATTGATAATGAAGACCTGAAGGAGGCGATGAAGGCCAAAGGTATTGGTCGACCTTCCACTCGTGCCGCCATTATAGAGATCCTCTTTAAGCGGGGCTACATTGAGCGAAAAGGCAAGACGATCCTCCCCACCCAGCTAGGGATAGACCTCATTCATACCATACAAAACCAACAGCTCAAGAGTGTGGAGCTAACGGGCGAATGGGAGTACAAGCTACGCCTCATTGACCGTGGCGAATACGATGCCCAGCAGTTCCTCACCGAGCTCAAAGCAATGGTTCACCAGCTCGTCCACGAGGTCCTCACCTCCCAATAACCCTCAATGTGCTGGGGCTTGTTGCAAGCTTTGGACTGGTATTAGGGCTCTCTAGAAGTCGTATCTAGCAGCAGTTGTGGTCAAGAAGTCTTGGTCGAAGTTTAATGTCACTTCAGCTTTTGATGCGTTTCCGATGTGGTTAGTAACGAAAGAAAATGATTCAGTGCCTGAAGGCCTTAACTCAAAGGACAAACGACCAGAATCCTTAGTAACCTCTGTGCCATCTCGTTTGTAATAAGTAATTACAAACGAAATATCCGGAATCGTGAACTCTGTGTTATTCGTTATTACTCCACTACCTGAGCCATAACCATAAGTGTTCTCCCAATTCCAATCTGCGACAACGTTTTCACGCAAATAATCGGCAAACTTATTGGTATGCTCTTGAAAGTCTATACGAGCTTGACTTAGCCTGCGGGCAATATTCAGATCGGTATGATCTATCCCAGAGAAGTAACCCCGCCTCTTGGCGAATTCATAAGCAGGGTCTGCTTCCGGAAAAAAGAGACCTTGCGAGTCATAAATATAATACCCCTCTTCGGAAGCATCAGGATTATGTGGCTGGATAAATAGTCTTGTCTCAATATCTCTTGTCGCACCCATACGATTAGCATACGTATTTAACAATACTACTTCATAGGTGCTATCTGGCAACTGGTTAATTTTCTTGATTGAAATACCGACTGATGGATAAGCAGAGCCAAGCTCACTCACCTCTGGATATAATTCAATCATTTTAGTAACATCCCCTACCTTTAGAGCATCGAAGAAATCCTCAGCAACTCTCCGTACCTCTGTATTGTACTCACATGATACGAAAAGAAATGAGATAAGTAGACAAGAGAGTAATCTTAAGTGCTTCATAATTACAATAGATTGATAGTTTACCATTATAGCTTCATCCTGCAATATACTAAAAAGAGAGAATATAACTGATGGTCTCCACAAAAAGTAGGGGTTACGCATTAGAAAGGTCTTACCATGAATGACCTCCCCTCGTGGGAGGTCAGACGGATCCTAGCCCCGATTCGGAGGGGCGAATGCCCCTCCGAATCGGGGGTTATGAAGCCCTCCCCCACCTTACGACCCCTTGCGGGTCAGACAATATGATCTAGAACATCAAAATTAATCCCAGAATAGGTTGTCCGACCCGCAAGGGGTCGTGGGATGGCGGTGGATGCCCGTTAATCCCCCAGTCGTTCGGGGCATTCGCCCCTCCGACAGGGGGCTAGGATCCGTCGGACCTCTGCCGAGGTCCTTACCCTATAGGCACTCTCCTGAAAACCATACGGTGATACCTTCCTAATGCGTAACCCCTAACAAAAAAGAGGTCGGCTAGGGAGTAGTGGTACTCGTCTAGCCGACCTTGTCTATTGATTTAGAAGTGATGAGGCTTATTTCTTCGCCTTCTCAAACTTCTTATTATTAATCATATGTGCAATCGGTGTAGCCACAAATAGGGTGGCAAAGGTACCGAAGATGATACCGAGTAGCATCGCAAAGGTAAAGCTCTGGATGCTTGCCCCACCGAATAGGAATATGATAAGTACCACTAGCAACGTACTGATACTGGTATTGAACGTACGTGAAAGGGTGCTATTTAGTGCATAATTGAAGAGCTCCTTACGCTCTCTATTGGGGTACATACGGAGATACTCTCTGATTCGGTCAAAGACCACAATGGTATCATTGATAGAGTAACCTATAATTGCAAGCACTGCCGCAATAAACGTTTGATCGACCTCCATAGAGAATGGCATCACCTTCCATAGCAAAGCATAGAACGAGATGATCGAAAGAGTGGTGAAGGTAACTGATGCAAAGGCACCAATTGAGAAGGCAATATCATTGAATCGGATCAAGATGTAGAGTGCCATCACAATCAGCGAGAAGATCACTGCGATGAGTGCACCTGTCTTGATATCATCAGCCATGCTGGCACCTACCTTCTGTGAGCTCTGGATGTAGTGCTTTGTGAATTGATCCATAGTCACCCCATCACCAAGTAGTGGCTTGAGTCCTTCATAGATAAGTGTCTCCACTTCTGTATCTACCTCAGGGGTGTTGGTATCAATCTTGTAGTTGGTAGAGATACGCACCTGGTCGTCGGTAGAGATCTTAATTACCCCTACATGGCCATCAAGGTTATCATTGAGGAGCGAAGCCACCTCGCTGGTAGTAACTGGTTGGTCAAACTTCACAATGTAGTTACGACCACCGGTAAAGTCGATACCAGTATTCAATCCCCATACACCTAGTGCGATACCTCCTGCTACTAGGATCGCTGCTGCGATGCCTAGACCAGTTGCTTTCTTGCCAATAAAGTCGAACTTAGGATCGGTAAGGAAGTTGCGTGAGATACTAGTGGTAAAGGTTACCCCCTCCATCTTGCCCTTTTGTGCTCTTCTCTCAAAGAATATTCGGGTGAGGAATACAGCGGTTAGGAACGAACAGATAAGTCCCACGATCAGCGTGGTAGCAAATCCACGGATAGGTCCCGAACCAAAGTAGTAGAGGATGATACCGGTGAGGATCGTAGTAACGTTGGAGTCGATAATGGCTGAGAAAGCATTGCCATAACCATCTTCGATGGCCTTGCTCATGCTCTTGCCCGATGCAAGCTCCTCCTTGATACGCTCAAAGATCAGCACGTTGGCATCCACTGCCATACCCAGGGTCAGCACCATACCTGCAATTCCCGCCAAGGTAAGCACCGCATGAAGCGAAGCGAGGATACCGATGGTGAGGAAGAAGTTGACAAAGAGTGCCACGTCTACTACCAAGCCTGGCAATAGTCCATACATCAGACACATATAAATCATCAGCAGAATCAGTGCCACCACAAAGCTGATAAATCCTGCCTTAATAGCCTCCTGACCTAGCGAAGGGCCTACTACGTCCTCCTGGACGATACGGATAGAGGCTGCCATCTTACCCGAATTAAGGGTATTTGCCAAGTCATCCGCCTCATCTACTGTAAAGTGTCCTGTGATCTGTGACTGACCATTAGGGATCTCTGTATTGACATTTGGAGCAGAGTAGACAACGTCATCTAGCACAATAGCGATAGGACGACCAATATTCTCCTTGGTAATTCTTGCCCACTCTCTAGCACCATCGGAGTTCATCGTCATAGAGACGGCTGGCTCCTGGCGACCCATTTGATTCTCGATCACACTGCTGGCGTTGTTCACCACATCACCACCTAGGGCTGGCATACCATCGCGACGAGTGCTCTTAATAGCGAATAGCTGGAATACCTTAGAGCCCTCCTGTACCTCCTTAACACCCCACTTTAGCTGTAGGTTGCGTGGAAGTACCTCCTTCACCTGTGGGAGGTTGAGGAGAGAGTCAATCCGATCACGGTCAGAAGCGTGTGCCATACCTACGATAGCAGTAGGTGCTAGCTGTCCGCCCTCATAAAGGTTGGGCTGAAGCAGACTAAATAGAGATGTGATCTGCTTACCCTCAGTAGCCTGTGGCTCGTTAGTAGCTGTAGTTCCAGCAAGGGCAGCCAATTGGTCATCGTTATTGATGCTATCAGAAGCTAGTGAATCGCCTTCGATCTCCTCAGCATTGGCCACCTCCGTCTCGGTAGATTGGCTGTGGCTATTGAGTCTCTGGATCACCTCATCAGCACGCTGTAGATCCGACCAAATCTCTGGAAGTAGGTAGCACTCCCAAAACTCCAGGTTGGCACTGCCTTGTAGGAGCTTACGCACACGCTCAGGCTCCTTAACACCTGGCAGCTCTACTAGGATACGGTCGCCACCCTCCAGTCTCTGGATATTAGGGGCTACCACACCGAAGCGGTCAATACGATTACGAAGTACCTTGTAGGAGCTATCAATCGCTGTCTGAAGCTCAGAGCGAAGTACCTTGATCACCTCGGCATCGGTGCTACTGGTGCTTATCTTCTCTCTAAGAGCAGAGGTGCCGAAGATCGCGGAGAGGCGAGCTCCTGGGTCAATGTTATGAAACTCCTCTGTAAATAGCGTGATAAAATCCTTTTGACTACGCTCTTGCTTTGCCTGAGCAGCTTCCAACGCCGCCCTAAAAGTAGGGTCTTGGCTATTGTCGGAGAGGGTCTCAAGCACATCGGAGGCATTGAGCTCTAGGATCACGGTCATACCACCCTTGAGGTCGAGACCCAAACCAAGCTCACGCTCACGGACATCCTTGAGGGTATGCCCTAGCCACACCTTCTGCATTGAAAGAGAGTCAATGTAGTGCTCCTGCTTCTGTGCATCTCCCTGCGCATAAGCCTTTGCCTTATTTTCGTAGTAATTGGATACTACCGAGAAAGAGAGGTAGTAGGCACAAATTACGATAAGAGCAATGGCAGTCCATTTCACTAAACCTTTGTTTTGCATCTGTTATTCGTTATATTTAATTGATTTATCTATATCCGTTCCAGCTGATACCTAATCTCTTGTATGCCAAATAATCCAAAATGTCGTGAGATAGGTATTCAGTTGGCAAATATAACCAAATTATATTAATCTATCTCATATATGTCCCTAGTGGCTACAGCAGTTGCGTTTGAATAACCGAATAAAGCTACCTTATCGGACAAGTCGGACAAGGCGGACGGGGCGGACAAGGCGGACGAGGCGGGCAAGGCGGACGAGGCGGGCAAGTCGGAGCAATGACGCAACTACTCGACTTATCCGAAAAGGTCCACTCACTGGGCTAGCACATAAAAACGCACCCTGGGGGGAGGATGCGTTATGATTTGGGGAAACCTTAAGATGGAAAGAGGCTATACCTCTAGCAGGTCTCGGATTTCCTTTAACTCAGCTTGGAACTTAGTGTCGGTGTCGAGGAGGTCACGAATAGCTCGGTCGGCATAGATCACTGTGGAGTGGTCGCGACCGCCCATCTCTGCTCCAATGGCAGCAAGTGAGGCTTCGGTCAGCTCTTTGGAGAGGTACATCACCACTTGCCGAGCCTGCACGATGGCACGCTTGCGTTTGCGACTAACGATATCTGACTCCTCTATATTATAGTATCGGCTCACCACCTCCAATATTTCTGGCACATTGATTTTGCGCTCCTCCACTCCTACCGTCTGCGATAGCACTTTCTCAGCCAGTTCCATAGAGATCTCCTCATTGCAGTAGATAGCATTCGCCATCAGGGAGGTGAGGGCTCCCTCGAGGTCACGCACATTATCCTTAGCATGCTTCACAATAAAATTGAAGACTTGCTCCGAAATGTTGACCCCCGCCTCCTTCACCTTGGCAGTGAGGATCTCTCTCCTCAAGTGCGCATCGGGGCGCTCAATCTCCACAGTCATCCCCCACTTGAGTCGGGTGTAGAGACGATCTTCCATCCCCTTAAGGTCAGCAGGGCATCGGTCAGAGGTGATCACAATCTGCTTCCCTAGCATCTTGAGGTGATTAAAGATTTGGAAGAAGGCATTCTGAGTGCTAATTGCTTCGCTAAACTCCTGAATATCATCAATCAGCAGGAGGTCGATATTTTGGTAATAATTGAAGAAAAGCTCTGGCTTCTTAGTGGTAATGGTCGCCTCCACGAACTGTCGCTTGAACGTCTGCGCTGGCACATAGACCGCCTTATATCCGGGCTTCTTCTTGACTAGTTCATTACCGATGGCATGCATTAGGTGCGTCTTCCCCACCCCCGATGCTCCGAATATAAAGAGGGGGTTAAAGGCAGTCTCACCGGGTTGCTCCACAATACTCTGTGCCACAGTATACGCAAGCCGATTGCAGATGCTTTGATAAAAGTTGCCAAAGAGCATACGGCGATCTAGATGGGTCACAAATGCCTCCTCCTGACGGACGGTATTCGCTACCTCCTCACGACGAGTGGCGGGATTAACGGTCGGTACTAGGTACTTAAGGTTGATCCCCTCTCCGAAAGCCTTTTCAAGTGCCGCCTTGAAGAGGTCGAAGTAGTCTCCCTCCAGTTTATAGCTATAGTCTTGCGATGGTACACGGATAGTCAATACATTACCCTGCATACTCACCGGCTCTAATGGCTTAAACCAGATATTAAACTCTCGCGGATTGGAGAGATGGGTACTCATTTCATTGAGAAAAATACCCCACGAACTACTTAAACTACTTTCCATCAACATCTATCTTCAAAAAAGCATACCTCCAATCAATAGTGGCAGCTATAGTATCACGATTACGGGCATCCTTTTCTACATCATTGGCCTATTTATACCATAAAAGAAGGCTTTCTTACCAATCGAAATGGGATGCTAGAGACCAATCATTCTCTTAACAACTGCAAATATTCTCATTTAATTCGAGATAAAAAAACCCGAAATCGACAGAAACCCCTCATACCTCTATAGCACAAAGAGTTACAGCTAATCCTCTGTAAATGAATAAATAACGAATTCATGCACTCCATAATCAACTGATAGCTAATGGCTTTGAGCTCTTTCTGATAGGGGTGTTAAAAAACCTTTACCTCCCATCTGAATAGTCTACACACTTCGGGATTACACGCCTCTACCTCTGCTTATTTGAGGGTCCTATCCCTAGATCCTTTTCTTTGCCTAATCAGGGGAAAAGAAGGCAACCACATGGATCAATCCCCACCTCGGAACACTCCACAAAAACCTCTATACTAGCAGAGCAAAAGTCGAGATGCAACTAAGCAATCGGTGAGTTGCAACTAAGCAAATGCCGAGATGCAACTAACCAATTGCTTAGTTGCATCTCGGCAAACGAATTTCTATATCGCTGAATTTCAGGTGGTTGCAAAAGCCCTCTTTGCAACCACATTTCCGTCGTTTTATTCGCCTTGTTTCTCAGTTGCCTTGGGCAAGGGTTACCTTGGGAGATAATTGACGGTGTGTCTCTCTTTTTTTGTAGATTTGCAATGAGTAAATATATTATTAATGACTATGCTTGATGTGATAAAGGCGTTTTGGACCGAGCAATCGCTGAGCCAGACGTTGATAATTATCTTTTTCACCTGCGGGGTAGGTCTCTTCCTTGGAAAGCTAAGGCTCGGAAAGTTTGCTTTGGCTGGGGCAGGTGTCTTTTTCTTCGGTATCTTTCTAGCCCACTTAGGTGTGCTGGTGGACCCTGTGATGCTTCAGTTTTGCCAAAATGCAGGATTGGTCATCTTTGTCTACGCACTAGGTATTCAGGTAGGACCCTCCTTTGTGGCATCGCTTCGCAAGACGGGCATCATATTGAATGCTTGGAGTATGGCTCTGGTACTACTAGGGCTGCTTTGTACGGTGGTACTGGTGCTGATGGGAGTGGATAGTGCCAGTAATATGATGGGCGTGCTGAGTGGAGCGGTGACCAATACACCAGCACTCGCTGCAGCACAACAAGGGGTGGAGCAGATGCATGCCAATAGTCCCGACCTAGCTAGAGAGCTAGGCGATATGGCACTAGCTACCGCTATCACCTATCCGCTTGGCGTGGTGGGCGTGATGCTGGTACTTGAGCTACTGAAGCTCATCTTTCCTAAGAAGAGCAGCCAGAAGGAGCCTGAGCTGATAGAGGCACGCCACCATGTGGGTGACTTTGTGGTAGAGAATAAGGGGCTAGTGGGCAAGACTCTTGCCGAGGTCAATCAAGCCTTTCACATCGATTTCCTCGCCTCTCGATTGCTCCGCAGGGGGGAAGTGATTCAGCCCAAAAGCGATACCAAGCTAGAGCTACATGACCGCTTGAGTATCGTTTGTGACGAGGAGGTGGCACAATCACTTGTGACCCTCTTTGGAGTAGAGCGGGAGCGAGACCACGAGTCGATGAATTGGGAGGCACGTGGCCCTCAGCTTGTACAGCGTCGCCTCTTAGTCTCAAAGCGGGAGTTTAATGGTGCTACATTGGCGAGCCTTCGATTGCGTAATGAGTACCATGTGACGGTGACTCGCGTCAATAGAGCCGAGATAGACTTGGTGCCCAATCCAAAGCTACACCTACAGATGGGCGACCGGATCACTGTGGTAGGTGAGGAGGAGGGCATCAATCGCCTTGCCGAGGAGATTGGCAACCAATTGAAGCCTCTGGATAGCCCCTACCTAGTGAGTATCTTCCTAGGGATGGCATTAGGAGTACTGGTGGGGATTCTACCCATCGCTCTTCCTGGACTGAGCATGCCGATCAAGCTAGGATTGGCGGGTGGACCAATCATCGTGGGCATACTTCTTGGGGCTTATGGCCCAAGGTTTCGAATGACCACCTACATCACACAGAGTGCCAATCTGATGCTCCGCACCTTTGGCATTACCCTCTACTTGGGGTGCTTAGGGCTAGCGTCGGGTGCCAATTTCGTGGAGACCCTTCTAGAAGGTTCGGGCTTGGTTTGGCTCGGTATCGGTGTAGGGCTCACGGTACTGCCCACCTTGCTGGTCGGTATCTTGGCGATGCGATACTCCAAACTCAGCTACGGTACCATCTGCGGACTCCTTTGCGGAGCGATGGCCAACCCGATGGCACTAGAGTATATTAGCGACCAGATAGAGGAGGATACCCCTACCGTGGCGTATGCCTCGGTCTACCCGCTCGGAATGTTCGCCCGTGTGGTTCTGGCTCAGATTGTGATCACAATATTATTGTAGTAAGATAGAAGTTGCTGTATGAATAGAGGTAGTTTTTTTAGTATTGAGCAGCTGACGGCGAGCGAGATAGAGGCGATACTGGATACCGCTGAGCTATTTGAGCATAATCCCAATAGGCGGTTGCTGGAGGGCAAGGTGGTAGCGACGCTCTTCTTTGAGCCATCGACCCGCACAAGGCTGAGCTTCGAGACGGCGGTGAATAGACTGGGAGGGCGTGTGATTGGCTTCTCCGACGCCAAGAATAGTAGTTCGGTAAAGGGGGAGACGCTCAAGGATACCATTCAGATGGTCTCGGGCTATGCCGACCTCATCGTGATGCGACACAATCTGGAGGGGGCGGCACTCTATGCGAGTGAAGTCTCGAGAATCCCGATCATCAATGCGGGAGATGGGGCCAACCAGCACCCTAGTCAAACGATGCTGGACCTCTACTCTATCCGCAAGACGCAAGGAAAGCTGACCGACCTGAAGGTGACCATGGTAGGCGACCTAAAGTATGGTCGGACGGTCCACTCACTGATTGAAGGGCTTTCGCACTATCGCCCCTCCTTTGCCTTTGTGGCTCCAAAGCAATTGGAACTACCTAGAGAGTATGTGGAGTATTGTGAGGAGCATGGAATACCAGCGGAGTATTATCACGAGCTCACCCCCGAGGTGATTGGGGCGAGTGACATTGTCTACATGACTCGTCTGCAGAGGGAACGTTTCCTTGACGAGGAGGATTATGAGGCGGTTAAGGATACCTTTGTCCTCGATTGCAACCTTCTCCAGCAGGCGAAGCCATCGATGCGTATTCTGCACCCACTTCCTAGGGTCAATGAGATTGCACAGGAGGTAGATGACACGCCCAATGCCTACTACTTTAGGCAGGCGGTGAATGGAATGTTTGTGCGCGAAGCACTGATATGTAGAGCACTTGGAATAGAGGTAAAAGAGTAATAAGCTATGGCAGAGATCGAGAAAGGTAAGCTACGGGTACAAGCGATCAAAAATGGGTCGGTGATTGACCATATCCCAGTGGAGAAGCTACAGAAGGTGGTGAAGCTACTCCGACTATTTGAGCTAGAATATCCCTTTACAATTGGGCAAAACTACAAGAGCCAGAAGCTAGGGCGCAAGGGGATTATCAAAGTGGAGGAGAAGCACTTCACCCCCGAGGAGGTGAATATGCTGGCACTCGTCTCTACGGAGGTGGTGATCAGCGTGATCCGCGACTACCAAGTGGTGGAGAAAATCAAGGTGGATCTCCCCGAGGAGATCAATGGTCTGGTGAAGTGCACCAATCCTAAGTGCATCTCCAATAACGAACCGATGAAGGGTCGGTACCACGTGATCAATAAGCAGGAGGGGGTGCTGAAGTGCCACTACTGCAATCGAAAGATAGAGAGAGAGGAAATCGTAATCAGTGAATAAACTATTTAGAGAATAAAGAGATGAAGAAAGGAACAATCATCACCATTGTGGTGATAGGCATCGTGGTGCTAATGGTAGCGAGATATGGTATATCGGCCAATAACAATATGGTGGAGAAGCAGGAGGGCGTACGTACTGCCTGGAGCCAGGTGGAGAATCAATATCAAAGACGTGCCGACCTGATCCCTAACCTCGTGAATACCGTGAAGGGGTATGCAACGCACGAGGAGCAGACCCTCACCAATGTGATTGAGGCAAGAGCAAAGGCTACTCAAGTAAAGGTGGATCCCGACCAATTGACCGATGAAGCATTGCAGAAGTATATGGCCTCTCAGAATAACCTCTCACAAGCTTTAGGACGACTGATGGTGGTGGCTGAGCAATATCCTGAGCTGAAGGCGAATGAAAACTTTCAGATGCTACAGACTCAGCTAGAAGGAACGGAGAATCGCATTTCCACTGAGCGTCAGCGTTTCAATGAGACAGCCAAGGAGTACAACATCTATATCCGCAAGTTTCCACGCAATATATTTGCGGGCATTCTTGGCTTTAAGCCACAAGCCTACTTCGAATCCATCGCTGGGGCAGAGGTGGCACCGGTTGTCGCTTTCTAATATAAGAAGATGAAGACGAGGTGGCTCATCATACTATTCGCCTTGCTGGCTCTCCCCGTGGGGAGCTGGGCAAGGGAGTACACTCCTAGCGAGGTACCCAATGTACAGCTTCAGGATAGTCGCCACTTTGTGAGCGACCCTGAGGGGTACTTTTCACCCGAAGATCGCGTCGCTCTCGACGATGCACTCTACCAACTTCGGGAGAAGCATACGGTGGAGGTGGTGCTGGTGGTGCTACCTGGGATAGAGAATGATGACCCGGAGTCTTTTGCCGTGAAGCTCTTTGAGCTTTGGGGTATTGGCAAGCGGGAGGATAATAATGGGCTACTGATCCTCTACAAGTTCGGAAGAAAAGGAGAGCGGATCATCCGCCTAGAGACAGGCTACGGACTAGAGGGGGCACTCCCCGATATCACCACCAAGCGACTGACTAATCGCTACCTACTTCCGGCTATATCGGAGGGGCGAGATGCCGAAGGCTTTCTACAGATGATAGGGGCGATTGATGAGCTACTCACTGAGGGGTATGAGGCACGCAACGACGGCAATCGGCAATACGGCTATGAGGAGGAGCAGCAGGAAGCCCTTGGAGGTCTGCTCTGGGGCTATATCGGCTTTTCTCTCCTTGTGGGGCTACTATTTGGCGGAGGGCTTTGGACCCGTTGGCGCAGACTAAAGGAGCCAGCACTTAGGTCGTCACTCCTGAGCCACAATTTCTCACTGCCCAAACAGATGTGGCAGTGGCTTATTTTCCCCGCACTCATCTTCCTACTGCCGCTCTACTGGATCCTAAGAGGGCGTACTCGCCGACAGCTTCACAATTGTCCGCAGTGCCACACAAAGGGGAGTGTACGTGCCATTGTATCACCTGAAAATCTACCGCTACTCTCCGCAGCACAAGCCACGGAGCAACGCCTTCATTCGGTCAATTACACCCTCTACCAGTGCTCAGCCTGCAGCTACCATCGTGCTGTGGGCGTCAGCAACTCACTCAGCGGATACCAGCGATGCCCACGATGTGGCACCAAGAGTTACAAACTGCTATCCCAACAAGAGCGTAGCAATATGGTAGTTCGTCGCTATCACTGTGAATACTGCAACTACGATAATAAAGATGTGATTCGCTTCTCCAATCCTCGTCAAAGAGGCGTTGGCCCAATCGTCGGTGGAGGCTTCGGAGGGGGCTTCGGAGGCGGTGGTAGCTTCGGTGGCGGTTTTGGCGGTGGAATGTCGGGCGGTGGTGGCTCTACTACCCGCTTTTAGAGTCTATCCGGTGACGGTTTCTCTTATCGGACAAGTTGGATCACCAAGTCTAGGATTAAACAAAGAAAGCACCCGATTGGGTGCTTTCTTTGTTTGAGGTCCTGTGATTAGAAGAGAATGTTGCACGAAGTGCCATTCTCTCATATTTAATTCAAATGTGCTGAGACTTTGAACGAAGGATGAGATGCAAGGCGCTGAGGATGAGGGTGCTGGGAGCGTACTCACGTACGTGACCGAGCCCGAATTCCGAAAGCAACGCCGCAGATCGCCTTCGTGCAACAGTCTCTAGAGGTGTACTTCCGGGTAGAGGGTGTCCCACCAAGTGGGGTCATCCTTCAGCCACTTCTGGAACCACGCCATGGTACTTTGCATCCAGAGGAATCGTTTCTCAGGATCGTAGATGCCGTGGTCTTCGCCATAGACCTTGATAAACTCTACCTCTTTGCCCAGTATCTTGAGGGCATTGTACATCTGTACACTCTCACCGATAGGTACATTGACGTCGGCTGTACCGTGGAGCAAGAGGAGCGGAGTCTTGATCTTATCAGCTCGGAAAAGCGGGCTCTGCTCGGTGTAGAGCTTTGGATTATTCCAAGGATAGCTACCGTAACTAGCCACGGTGCTATACCCGATTCCCCATGTACCTTCGCCCCAATAGGAAGCAATGGAACTGATACCAGCGTGGCTCACTGCAGCAGCAAATAGGTCGGTAATCGTCTGTAGATACTGGGTCATAAAGCCACCATAGCTAGCCCCTACACAGCCAATTCGCTCGGCATTGACATAAGGATGGCTCTCGCAGAAACCTTTTACCGAAGCCACGATCTCATCGGCCGTCCGCTTACCCCACGCATTGAGGTGACGAGCGGCATACTCCTGTCCCCAACCAGTGGTACCACTTGGGTTAAGGGTTAGCACTACATAGCCCTGAGCCGCATACATAGGAAGGGAGTAAGAGCCCTCAAAGTTGCGTGCCGTAGGCGAGGTACCACCATAATAGTAGACAATCATTGGATACTTGCGAGAGGGGTCAAAGTTAGGGGGTAGATAGAAACGACCAGGTACCACATCGCCATTAGGCATGGTAAAGCTCCACGTCTCTGCCGTGCCGAGTGCTAGGTCGTGCATCTTCTGAGTGGCTAGATCATAGAGCAGACGCTCCCCACGATTATTGATCTGATAGATGCGGTCGGAATTCATGGTACTTTGCCCACCGTAGGCTATCATTTGTCCCTTATTATCTACATCAAACCGACGCACCACCTCCTCAGTGGTCTTGATCTGAGTGATACGACCACTCCTTAGGTCGAGACGATAGAGCGATACATAGTCCTGATTCTCCGCCGTGAATATTGCTTCAAAGCGGTCTGGTAGCACCTTGACACTCTCCACATTAGGGCCGAAGTCCTTTGTCAGTGCCTTGGAGGTACGTTGTTGCCTATCGTACAGAAATAGCTGCATATCATAGGTATTTGCAGCCATTCCCTCAGGTAGGTTACGACCGATGCCTCCAAACGAATTGGCAGTCCCTAAAGCCAGCAGGTAGCGTGGGTCAGAGGTGTAGTAAAGCGTGGCCACATCCGTCTCGTGACTAAAGAGCGTATCTACTTGTAGCGTCTCAAGATTCAAGACACAGAAGTCGTTCTCAGAGAAGGGGATTGTAGTCGTAGGGCGAGAGGTGCTAAAGATGAGCTCCTTGCCATCCTTGGAAACACTTTGTAGCGAAGTGCCTCTACAGCCATAGGTGAGTGGCTGATAGAGCCCTTGCTCTAGGTCAAAAGAGGCGAGGAACTCTCGATCTCTGTAGCTACCAGTGGTATCGTAGCGACCCAATACACGCTCCACAACGCCCTTGTTTTTAGGCCCCTCATTGGTCACCATATAGATCAGCTTATCCTCCGTTGGAGCCATCACGAAGTAACCCTCCTCAGGGATCGCAGGGTGCAATACTGAAACGCTCAGTGTCGCTGGGTCGAGGGTCAAGAGTTGCTTCCCTGTGTCGCTCTTTTGGGTAAACCAAAGTTTATCAGACTGGGGCATCCACTGCGTCTCTAGGTAACTGCCATCAAGACGAGCCACGAGTCGATTGCCGTCGTAGAGCAAGACACTGTACCGGCTTTTCGTGTTTACCGTCTCGCGGAGCACCACCTTAGTATATCGTCCCGAGGGTGAGACACTCATCTCCGATAGGCTCTCCCCAGTTCGCATATACTGCATACTCATATACTCCTTATCATCTAGCGAAAGAGCGATTTGGCTATCCGCCTTCGTAGGCACCACCCTCAGCCGATACTTAGCAGCACCTCCTTCGTTAGAGAGAAGGCGGATGGCCACTTTGTGTGCCACACTAGGCAAAAGCGAGAAAGGGTACTCAAAGCTCCCCGATTGGTCAGACGAACCAATCTGTGTGCCGTCAAGGAAAAGACGGAAAGGAGAGTCACTCTCCACCAGCATCGTCCCTTTCTCAAAGCTAGGGGTCACCATAGAGAGATAGTAGCTCTGAATGGTCTTATCCCCATTCGCCAAAGTAGAGTCGCACTTGAGATACCCTTCAGCGTCGGTAGAGACGAGAGAGAGGTGAGGGTTATCCAAGCGGATAGGGGAGATCTGCGATAGTTGTCCCTTAAGGTCATACTTCTTGCCCTGCACATTGATGCTATCAGCCATAAAAGGCGTGCGTGCTACCAGCGGCTTCAGGGCCTTGTACTGAGTCACCGTGATGGTGTCGCTCTGGGCACTCCCCAGGAGTGGCAGTGCCAGTAGTGCGAGTAATGTAAGTGCTTTTTTCATAAGTCAGTATTATAGTGTGTATGTTTGTTGAGTTCCTTCCCAATCCGATATTGATAGCGGAGCATCGCTAAGGGCGAATAGCGTAGAGCCACTACCACTCATCGCGGCATAAGTAGCACCAGCTCGGTAAAGCTGCTCCTTGCCGTGTGCCAGCGCTGGATACCGCTCAAAGATGTGTGGCTCGAAGGCATTGTACAAAGTCCCTCGCCACTCCTCTATCGGTTGCGAGAGTAGCTCACGGAGACTTGGTCCTTCCTCCGATGGTACCACCCCACCATACGCTTCAGCAGTAGATATATGGAGGTCGCTGTGTAGTAGTGTCAGCACCTTCCCCTCCAGATGTAGCGGAAAAGGAGATAGCTGCTCCCCAATCCCCTCGCCCAATTGTGGCTCATCACGCAGAAAGAAAGGACAATCGGCTCCAAGGCGAGTAGCCATCTGGTGCATCTCGTCATAGCTCATCCCCAGTCCGAATACCTCATCGAGGAGCAAGAGCATATTGGAGGCATCCGAGGAGCCACCACCCAGCCCCGCCCCAGTAGGGATCCGCTTGCGGAGAATGATCTCCACAGGTGGTACCTCCGGATAAGCTGCTTTGACCAAATGGTAGGCACGCACCACTAGGTTCTCCTCCGATGGCTCCCCCCAGTCACCAAAGTCGTACTTCATGCCCTCCTCACTCGGCAATACCTCCAAGGCATCACGAAGCGGAATAGGCAAGAGGAGCGTCTCGATGTCGTGGTAACCATCAGGGCGGCGACGAAGGATCCTCAGCCCGAGGTTGATCTTAGCTTTCGGTAAACGGATCATCTCACTTAGCAAAAGTACGTAGAAGTGCAATCTCCTCCGCCCAGCGGTCGGGGTTTGGTGTCTCCAAGATAATAGGAATATCAGCCAGACGCTCATCCTGCATCAGCACCTCAAAGAGCGTCATTCCCATCACCCCCTCCCCTACAGAGGCGTGGCGATCCACACGACTAGCGAGCTCCTTAAGCGAGTCATTAAGGTGAATACCCCTCAGATACTCCAGTCCAATAATCTTATCAATCTGATACATCGTCTCCCGATACCCCTCCTCCGTGCGGATATCATAGCCTGCGGCCAGCGTGTGTGCCGTATCAATACAGACACCCACACGGCTCTTATCCTCCACCTGGTCTATAATCTGCTTCAGATGCTCAAAGCGGTACCCGAGGTTGGTCCCTTGTCCCGCAGTATTCTCCAGCACCGCAGTCACCCCCTTCGTCTTCTGTAAAGCGATATTGATCTCCTCCGCAATCTGGGCAAGGCAATCCTCCTCACTCATCTTCTTCAGATGGCTACCCGGGTGGAAGTTGAGGAGCGTCAGCCCCAGTTGCTCACACCGTTGCATCTCATCTAGGAAGGCGTCACGGCTCTTCTTCAGGTTTGTCGGGTCGGGATTGCCGAGGTTAATCAGATAGCTAGCGTGGGGTAGGATATGCTTCGGCTCAATGCCCGCCTCCTTCACCGCACTCCTAAAGTTCTCTATCTCCTCCTCCTCGAGTGGCTTAGGATACCACTGCCGCTGGTTGCGGGTAAATAGTGCAAAAGCATTTGCTCCGATCTCCAAGGCATTCGCCACTGCATTTGATACCCCTCCCGATGCCGATACGTGGGCACCAATATATCTTGTCTTCATCTTTTACTTAAAAAATATCTAGTTCATCAATATGTGGGACCACATCTCTGCCATTGTGGTTAGTCCCTGTAAAGCGAAGGTACTTCACCCTCTTTCGCTCCGATAGTTTTTGGTACTGAGGGATAGGATTATTGAGAATATTGCCAAACTCTCCTATGCTCAGCATCTCCCACTCCTTGCCATCGGCACTTCCCGATAGCGTATAGTGAGTAATCACTTCATCCCCCTCACCACTGGGCGTATACCTAAAGCCCTCCATCTCTGCCATCTGGTCCAGCTCTAGGGTAAAGGGACGCTCGTCAATCACCTTCCACCCCTTCTTCTCCATCATCGCTCCCTCAGTGGCGAGGCTCAGCTCCTCAATATCTGGTACCCAATGGGCCGCCAGACGACTAATATTCGCCACCCCTCTACTCTCCAAGAGCTTCAGACGTAGCTTCGTCGCCCTCACCGGTTGCTCTAGCAGAATGATCCGTTTGTACCCGATTGTGGTACCCTTGCCGATCTTCCGCCACTCATTGCCCACGAGCGCCTCTAGCTCAAACGACTCTACACGCTGACCCTTGGCAATCTCCTCTTGGAGCAAAATAGCTGAGACCATCTGGTCATCATTCAGCTCCACCTCCTTGTAGTCGCCAACCTCTAGTGTAAAAGGCTTAAAGACCCTCACTGCATCCCTCGCATTAAATTGACGCACAAAACGACCCAGCTCCTGAATACGTTGCACATCCACATCGGCCAGCTTACCCTCTCTATTAGGTGGAATATTCAGAAGCAACGACGAATTCATCCCCACCGATTGGAAGTAAATATTTGCCATAGCACCAAGTGTCTTTGGCGACTCATAATCGTGATAAAACCAGCCCGGACGGATGCTCACATCCACCTCGCTAGGGTACCAGAAGAGCTCCTTAGCCTTCTCCAGCATCTCACGGCTACCGAGGTCTTTCGACATTTCATCAATGCCTAGTGCCTCCTTAGTGGCTGCAGCACGTGCCAGAGATGAAGACGGAACCACCGTGGCACTCCACTCCGTCTCACGGCCCAAGCCACTCTCATTACCTACCCACCGCACATCTCGGCCCATAATGGCCGTGATCGCATTCGGCTGTAGCTCCTTGATCAGCTTGATCACCGCCTCCCAATCGTACTCCTGTACCTTGCCATTAGGTCCCTCACCATTGGCTCCATCAAACCATACCTCCCATACCTCGCCATAATTGGTGAGTAACTCCCTCAGCTGCTCTAGGTAGACCTTATTATAGGCATCGCCCTCTCCGTAGGTAGGGTGATTCCGGTCCCAAGGCGATAGATAGAGACCTAGCCGCAAACCATACTTTTGGCACGACTTAGCCAGGTCGCCCACCACATCACCCTTGCCCTCTCGCCAAGGCGATGAAGCGACACTGTGCTCCGTAGTCTTGGTGGGCCAAAGGCAGAAGCCATCATGATGCTTTGCCGTAAGAATCACCATCTTAAAGCCCGCCTCACTCAGCACCCTACACCACTGATCGGTATCTAGGTTGGTAGGATTGAAGAGGGCTGGATCCTCCGTGCCATCGCCCCACTCACGGTCGGTAAAGGTATTTATCCCGAAGTGGATAAAGGCGGTGAGCTCCTGCTCCTGCCATGCCAATTGCTCCGCAGTAGGCACCAGACGACTCGCCATCTCCACCTTCCCCTCTAGCGACATCTGCTCGGGAAATTCCAGGTGTTGTACAAACTGCTTCTCCTCCTTCTCCTTGGCGCAGCCCGCCAGTAAAACTAGTGCCAAAGCCACCAACCAAACTTTACTCTTCATCTTTCAAATCATTAATAGACGAGGTAGCACTCGTCTCTTGTTTCATTTCCTTTACCAGTAAGCCCACAAGCACCAGTACCACAGCAAATCCCCAGCCGAGCCCCAGCTCTAGATCAAAAGACTCTAGCACAAAGGTCATCGCATTATTCACAACGTGGAAGAGGATCGCTACCCAAAGCCCTCGGTAGAGTGCCACATAACCAATCACCCCACCCAACAAAAGCCGACTAGGGAAGCCACTCCACTGCATGTGCATCGCACTAAAGAGTAGTGCCGTGATCCACACCGCCACGTGCGGATTGCGGAGACGACAGAGCAACCACCCCTGCACACCCCCTCTGAAGAAGAGCTCCTCCCCCAGAGGTGCTGCCACAATAGTGGCGATATAGATCAGTATCCGACCCATCAGTCGCTGCTCTCCTAGGAGTGCTTCGTACTCCAGAGTCATCTGCTCCTCCATTGACGCAAAGATCTTGGGCACAGGGAAGAGACTCATCGCCGACTCTAGTAGCAGACTAGCACACATCGCCGCCAGCATCAGTGCCACAAGGCGAGGAAGGTGATGGAACCGAGCATCGCTCCACCGAAGTCGCCACACCTGCTCCCTATGGCTACGCCTATAGTATTGCTCCACCAACCACGCGGGTAGCGCAAAGACCAGTAGCCCCTGTACAATCATCCCCACATACTTCACATAGCTACCCGATAGGAGCAACTCCAAAAGAGGCATCATCAACATCGACAATGCCACCACAAATAGGAGCATAAAGCCCCATAGCGAAAAGAGATACCCCGCACTCGGCTTCGAGCAAGGTGAGTAACTCCGAGATACAATTGCTTTCATATCCACAAACTTACACAAAATTATAAAGTCGTGGCACTATAGGTCGGAGGAAGTCAGAGGTCACGTAATAGAAATATCTTACCGTATGTTTTCAGCGGAGCCAAAGAGGAAGGACCTCGCAGAGGTCCGTGTTAAATAGGCACAGGTCGGAGGGGCGTTAGCCCCGAACGACCTGTGTATAAGAGCGTATTTTCCACCTCAATGACCCCGGTTGAGGGGTCAGACCTAGATAAGGGTGTCCGACCCCTCAGCCGGGGTCGTAAGGGTGTTTTGCACATCGCTATACACAGGTCTTCGGCACTACGTGCCTTGACCTGTGCCTATTTAACACGGATCCCTCAGCTGGGGTCTTTTTTTGGGGAGGGGGCGATAGCTTATCGGACGAGTCGGACGCCCGCCCTGATGCACCCGCCAGGGTGCTACTCAGATAGCCCCCGGTCGAGGCTCGCAGAGCCGAAGACCGGCGGGAAAGGTGTTGGGTTTTATCAATCGACCCTTGTG
>QWCK01001242.1_pt1 | contig 38611 bp, 31 predicted proteins | sample 1972571 | NCBI WGS metagenome assembly QWCK01 (sample SAMN09866710, study PRJNA288562) | Human gut metagenome isolate term2_stool, whole genome shotgun sequencing... | isolation source: gut | host: Homo sapiens | place: USA: California | reverse complement strand
AATGGAGTTTTGACGAGAAAACCCATCGAGCGGGAGCGAGATGGTAAAATAACGAGGAAAGACTCCATGCGCTTGCGCAAATGGAGTTTTGACGAGAAACCCCATCGAGCGGAAGCGAGATGGTAAAATAACAAGGAAAGACCCTCTGCGCCTTAGCAGGAGGGGTCCTGACGAGAAACCCCATCGAGCGGAAGCGAGATGGTAAAATAACGAGATGATAAAACAGCAAGACGGTATGATATCCGTATTAGCACAAAGGAGGAGCATATGTTCAGTACAACGCTCTGTTACATCGAAAAGGAAGGCCGCTGGCTCATGCTGCACCGCATCAGGAAGAAAAACGATCTGAACGAGGGCAAATGGATCGGCGTCGGCGGTAAGTTCCTGGAGAGCGAGAGCCCGGAAGAATGCCTGTGCCGAGAGGTGCGGGAGGAGACTGGCTATCTGCTTCACTCTTGGCAGTATCGCGGGATCATCACCTTTGTTTCCGACCGCTGGGAATCTGAGCATATGCATCTCTTTACCTCCTCAGATTTCTCAGGGGAGTACCACAGCTGTGATGAGGGCGTCGCAGAGTGGATTCCTATTGAGAAGGTGATGGATCTGAATCTCTGGGAGGGAGACAGGATATTTTTAAAGCTGCTGCTCTCTGATGCCCCCTTTTTTTCTCTGAAACTGGTCTATGAGGGGGATATGCTGGTGCAGGCCATGCTGAACGGGAAAAGGCTGGAGAGCTTATCCTCTTAATCTATAGTCTCCAGAGTGAAAAGTAAAGCGTTTCCACGGCAGTTTGGGGCAGTGGGAGCGCTTATTTATCAAAACGACTACGCAGGGGAAGCGTGCCTGCTATTTCTTGTGCAGTCTTCAGAATTGCGGAAAATTCAGGCTGTGTGCTACACTGCTTTTTGTAGAGAAGAAGAGAAGATAGAGAGGGAAAGCGATTCCCCGGGAGACTTATGCTGGAAAATATCACAAATCTGTTTATGTTTATCGGCGGCATTGGAATGTTCCTCTATGGCATGCACCTTATGGCTGACGGAATGCAGAAGACTGCCGGTAACCGTATGAAGGATTTTCTTGGCATGCTGACGAGCAATCGCTTTACAGCGGCGCTTGTCGGTGCGGCGATCACGGCCATTATTCAGAGCTCCGGAGCGACCACAGTCATGGTTGTCGGCTTTGTCAGTGCCGGACTGATGACGCTCGGTCAGGCAGTCGGCGTTATCATGGGCGCCAATGTCGGAACCACGGTCACCGCTTGGATCGTATCGCTGAGCCAGCTGGGGGATTCATTAAAGGTACTGAACCCGGAATTTTATGCGCCGCTGCTTACAGGGATTGGCGCGGGCATCATGATGTTTGCGAAATCCCCAAAGAAGAAGGTGGGGGCGGAGATCATCATCGGAATCGGTCTTCTGTTTCAGGGCCTCAGTTTTATGTCGGACGCGATTTCGCTTTACACAGATGCACCGATCTTTGCTGAGGTATTCACTGCACTTGGGTATAATCCGATTCTGGGCATACTCTCCGGAGCCCTGATTACCGGACTGCTGCAGAGCTCCTCGGTATCCATCGGTATTCTGCAGACCCTTGCCATGAACGGGCTGGTCACAGCCAATGCGGCTGTTTTCATCACGCTCGGCGGCAATATCGGATCCTGCGTGACAGGTATGATGTCTGCGGTGGGCAGCTCCCGCACGGCAAAGCGGGCTGCGGTGATGAATCTGAGCTTTAATGTGATCGGAGCAGTTCTCTTCGGTGTTGGTGGTACCCTGCTCTTCACCGCTCTTCCGCAGATCGCACATCACAGCATCACTCCGGTGCAGATTTCTCTCTTTCATACTTTTTTTAACTGCATTATGACTCTGCTGGTGTTCCCGATGGCGGATCATATTGTGGAGCTCTCCGGCATTGTTGTGCGGGAGCGTCCGGGTGAGGATGAGGCTGCTGAGGAGTATGCAAAGGAGCAGCCGCTGACGCATCTGGATCCGCGTATCTTCGGTCAGCCGGCAATGGCAATTGCGGCGCTCTCCAATGAGGTCGCAAATATGGGGCGGCTTGCACAGGAGAATATTGACCGCGCCTGTGAGGTCTGTTTCACCAGAGATGAAAAAACGATAGAGCAGATCTTTGCTGAGGAGAAGCGTCTGAATCAGATCAATAAAGAGCTGGGAGAGTATCTGGTGCACGCGAGCACACTGTCTGTGAATGATCATCAGAAGCTTGTGGTGACGAATCTCTTTAATTCGCTGACAGATATTGAGCGAAGCGGGGATCACGCGGAAAATATTGCGGAAAATGTGCAGATTCTGGGACAGAGAGGTCTTGAGCTCTCCGCGACGGGACGCGCAGACCTTAAGGAGATCACTGAAGCGGTGAAGGAAGCCTTCGGAACGGCTGTGGAGGCCCGGGCAAAGCGCAGTGTTGCGCTGGCACGCAGGGTGAGTGTCTGTGAGGATCTTGTGGACACGCTTCGCGATGAGCAGAAGGAGAGGCATATTGAGCGTCTGTCCCGCGGAGAGTGCAATCCGGCCGCAGGTCTTGTGTTTATAGAAATCATCGATAATCTGGAGCGTATTTCTGACCACGCTGAGAACATGGCGGAATATATCATGAATGAGATGTGAGGCAGACATATATTTTCACTGTAAGCTTGCTTTTTGCGGGAGCGGCGAGTACAATAAGCTTGAAGTAAATTGACTATTATTTAACATTTTCTGCTATGAGAGTCAGGAGGGTAATCCAATGGTAAAGGTTGCGATTAATGGTTTTGGACGTATTGGTCGTCTTGCATTCAGACAGATGTTTGAGGCAGAGGGCTATGAGGTTGTTGCGATCAATGATCTGACGAAGCCGGAGATGCTCGCGCATCTTCTCAAGTACGATACCGCACAGGGCGGCTTCATGGGCCGCATCGGTGAGGGCAGACACACAGTTGAGGCCGGTGAGGATCACATTATCGTCGATGGAAAGAAGATCACCATCTATAAGGAAGCAGATGCGAAGAATCTTCCCTGGGGTGAGATCGGTGTCGATGTTGTTCTTGAGTGCACGGGCTTCTATACCTCCAAAGAGAAGGCATCCGCACATATCGCAGCGGGTGCAAAGAAGGTTGTTATTTCCGCTCCGGCAGGAAATGACCTTCCGACCGTCGTGTACAACGTCAATGAAAAGACACTGACCAGAGAGGACAATGTCATTTCCGCGGCGTCCTGCACCACCAACTGCCTCGCACCGATGGCAAAGGCTCTGAACGACTACGCTCCGATTCAGTCTGGAATCATGAGCACCATCCATGCGTACACCGGAGATCAGATGATTCTCGATGGCCCGCAGAGAAAGGGCGATCTCAGAAGATCCAGAGCGGGCGCTGCGAATATTGTTCCGAATAGCACCGGTGCTGCAAAAGCGATCGGCCTTGTCATTCCGGAGCTGAATGGAAAACTGATCGGCTCTGCACAGCGTGTTCCGGTGACAACCGGTTCCACCACCATCCTTGTGGCAGTTGTGAAGAAGGCAAATGTTACGAAGGAGGAGATTAACGCTGCGATGAAGGCAGCTGCGAACGAGTCTTTCGGCTACAATGAGGATGAGATCGTTTCCTCCGATGTCATCGGCATGAGATACGGTTCCCTCTTTGATGCGACGCAGACCATGGTCAGCCAGATCGGTGAGGATCTGTACCAGGTTCAGGTTGTCTCATGGTATGACAATGAGAACTCCTACACCTCTCAGATGGTCCGCACCATCAAGTATTTTGCGGAGCTGGCATAATTCGACGGAATTCATTTCGTGATTACAGCATCAGCTGAAAAGTGACTCATAGCGGGTCCGGCTCTGGGGCCGGACCCTTTTGTGTCTGGTACAGCGGATGCGCGGGTGTGATGATACAGGCAAAAGTCTGTGCGCAAAGAGCTTCCCGCTTTTTATGATGCAGTGAAAAAGGAGAGAGCGATGTTAAACAAGAAGACAGTGGACGATCTGAAGGAGCTGAAGGGCAGAAAGGTGCTGGTGCGCTGTGATTTCAATGTACCAATTCAGGATGGTGTGATTCAGAGCTATAACCGCATTGATGGCGCACTTCCGACCATTAAGAAGCTGATGGAGCAGGGAGCTAGAGTGATACTCTGCTCCCATCTCGGAAAACCGAAGGGAGAACCGCTTCCAGAACTGAGCCTGAAGCCGGTTGCGCCCGCACTCAGCGAGCGCCTCGGTAGGGAGGTGAAATTTGTCTCTGATCCGCGCGTCACGGGAGAGGAGACACAGAAGCTCGCTGCAGAGCTGAAGGACGGCGAGGTTCTGCTGCTTGAGAACACCCGTTACCGCATAGAAGAGACAAAGTATGGAAAGGATGAGGCTGCAGAGAGCTACGCAAAGGAGCTCGCAGCGCTGTGCGACAACGGCATCTTTGTGGATGATGCCTTTGGAACCGCCCACAGATCTCATTGCTCCAATGTCGGCGTGACGAAGTACTGTACAGAGTCCGTAGTAGGCTATCTCATGGAAAAGGAGATTCGTTTCCTCGGGCAGGCGGTGGAGAATCCGGTTCGCCCCTTCGTTGCGATTCTGGGGGGCGCGAAGGTCTCTGACAAGCTGAATGTCATCAATAATCTTCTGGACAAGGTGGACACATTGATTATTGGCGGTGGCATGGCTTACACCTTCCGCAAGGCACAGGGACATCTGATCGGAAGATCGCTCTGTGAGGACGATAAGCTCCAGTACACGCTCGATATGGTTGCAAAGGCAAAGGAGAAGGGCGTGAAGCTTCTGCTTCCTGTCGATAATGTAATTGCAAAGGAGTTCAAAAACGACACAGAGCGCAAGGCGGTTTCTGAGATTCCGGATGACTGGGAGGGGCTGGATATCGGCCCGAAGAGCGTGGAGCTCTTCAAGGATGCGCTGAAGGGAGCAAAGACCGTGGTCTGGAATGGTCCCATGGGCGTATTTGAATTTGAAAACTTTGCGGTCGGAACGCTGGAGATATGCAAAGCAGTTGCGGAGCTTCCGGACGCTACGACTGTGGTCGGCGGCGGCGACTCCGTGAGTGCGGTGAAGCGTCTCGGCTTTGCGGACAAGATGACCCATATTTCTACCGGCGGCGGTGCCTCTCTGGAATTCCTTGAGGGCAAGGAGCTTCCGGGCGTAGCTGCGGCAGACAATCGTGACTGAGAGGAGCAGAGGCATGAGCAGAAGAAAAATTATTGCTGGGAACTGGAAGATGAACAAGACACCGTCTGAGGCGATAGAGCTGGTGAAGACGCTCGCCCCGCTGGTTGAGAACCCGGAGGTGGATGTTGTCTACTGTGTTCCGGCGATTGACATTATCCCCGTGAGGGAGGCGCTGAAGGGAAGCGCTGTACATCTCGGCGCGGAGAATGTTTATTTTGAGGAAAAGGGTGCTTTCACAGGAGAAATATCCCCGGAGATGCTGAAGGATGCAGGTGTTGAGTACGTGATTATAGGTCACTCTGAGCGGAGACAGTATTTTGCGGAGACAGATCAGATCATCAATAAAAAGCTCTTAAAGCTTTTGGAACATGGCTTTAAGCCTATTGTGTGCTGTGGAGAGAGTCTGGAGCAGAGAGAGGCCGGTATCACGATGGATTGGATCAATATGCAGATCAAGATCGCATTTTCCGGCGTGAGTGCGGAGCAGGCGAAGGGCGTGGTCATTGCATACGAGCCGATCTGGGCCATTGGGACCGGAAAGACCGCGACGACCGCTCAGGCGGAAGAAATCTGCGGCGGCATCCGTCGAACCATCGCAGCACTCTATGACGAGGCGACGGCAGAGGCAATCCGCATTCAGTATGGCGGCTCCATGAACGCAGGCAACTGCAGGGAGCTGCTCGCACAGCCGGATATTGACGGTGGTCTGATCGGCGGTGCGGCTCTGAAGCCGGATTTTGGAACAATCGTGAATTATAAGAACGCTTAAGTAAAACATGAAGTGAAAAAAGCAGCGACAGGGCAGAGGATTTTTCCTCTGCCCTGCTGCTGCTTTCGCTCTGCCCAGCGGCGTATGCTTCCAATCATAAATCCCGCCGGACGTGGTTTCAGTATTTAGTTCTCGCGCATATTTGCCGCGATGGAATCTGCGAGATTGTCCATCTCATCCACCTGAGACTCCTTCAAGGAGGAGGCGAGAGAGAGGCGCTCGTTCAGTATGGTCATGCACTTCATCTGCTCGTCAAGGAACTGATACATGAGATCTCCGGACTTTACGGCCCAGGAGCCGTTCTCTACGATGGCAAAGGTGCGGTTCTGAAGGTTCAGCGCCTTCATGTCATTTAAGAAATTCAGCATCACCGGATAGATGCCGAGGTTGTAGGTCACAGAGGCCAGAACAATGTGGCTCACGCGGAAGGCCTCGCCGATCAGATAGGACACATGGGTCTTGCTGACGTCGTAGACCGCGATGTCTGTGATGCCGCGCTCACAGAGCTTCGCCGCGAGTGCCTGGGCAGCCGCCTCGGTGTTGCCGTACATGGAGGCGTAGACGATCATGACGGACTTGGACTCCGGCTCATAGCTGCTCCAGTGCTGGTATTTGTCGAGAATGTAGTCGATATTGCTTCTCCATACCGGGCCGTGCAGTGGGCAGATGAACTTGATCTGGTCGAGGAGCGGAGCTGCCTTGCCGATGAGCTTCTGCACGTGCGGGCCATACTTCCCGACGATATTTGTGTAGTAGCGGCGTGCCTCGTCGATCCAGTCGCGGTCGAAATTCACTTCGTCGTTGAAGAGCTTTCCGTCGAGAGAGATGAAGGAGCCGAAGGCATCTGCGGAGAAGAGCGCGCCGTTTGTGGTGTCAAGGGTGATCATCGCCTCCGGCCAGTGGACCATGGGAGCGGTCACAAAGGCTACAGTATGCCGGCCAAAGCAGGCAGTATCGCCGTCGGTGACCTGGATCTGCTCATGACTGTCAATGCTAAAGCCGAACTGGTGCATGAGCATGAAGGACTTCTCAGTGCTGATAATCTTGCACTTCGGATAGCGTATCAGAACCTCCTCGAGAGATGCACCATGATCCGGTTCCATGTGGTTGATGACGAGAACATCGAGCTCGCGTCCCTGAAGAAGAAAGCGAACGTTTTCGAGAAGCTGACGGCAGGCGGACCAGTCAACGGTGTCGAAGAGGACGCTCTGCTCATCGAGAAGCAGATAAGAGTTGTAGCTCACACCTCTCGGAATCGGGTGGATATTCTCAAACAGTGTCAGGCGATTGTCGTTGGCGCCGACCCAGAACAGATCATCTGTAATTTTTCTTACGCAATGCATACGGTTCCTCCTTTATGCGTGTAAATGGGTTATGTATTCAGACCTCTACGAAATTTTCCTTTGGTTCCGCGCACTCCGGGCATACCCAGTCCTCAGGCAGCTTGTCAAAGGTGGTTCCGGGCGCGATATCTGCGGAGGGATCGCCGAGCATCGGATTGTACTCGTAGCCGCAGCCGTCGCAGACGTGGAGCTTGTATGCAGGACGCTCCTTTTTCGGGGTGGCTCTGCGAATCTTCTTCATTGCGGGAGCTTCTTTTTTCTTGCCGGTATCGAGTGCGGCGGTAAGCAGCGGAAGCACCTCATTTACATCGCCGACGATGCCGTAGTCGCAGTTTTTGAAGATCGGTGCATTTGCATTTTTATTGATTGCAACAATGGTAGACGCGTCGCGAAGTCCCTTCAGATGCTGGATTGCGCCGGAGATGCCGCAGGCGATATAGAGATTGCCCAGGAACTTCTGACCCGACATACCCACATAGCGGTCCAGCGGTACATAGTGGAGCTTCTCTGCGACCGGTCTGGAAGAACCGATGGCTGCGCCGGCTGCCTTTGCAAGATTTTCGATGAGTTTCATATTGCTCTTGTCGCCGATACCCTGACCTGCGCTGACGACGCGCTCAGCCTTGGTGATCGGAGTGTCGATCGGGATGCCGACAGTGAAGTCGTAGCCATCCTGCTTCAGATTCTCGACGAGGCCTGCGACGCGCTCCTCTGCAGTGCCTTCCTTGAAGAGGATCTTCTTGCGCGGTCCGGTGACATCCTTCGGCTTGGAGGAAAGAGGAAGTACGATGTTCTGCTTCGGCTCTTTGCCGAGTATGTGAGAAGCTATGACGACGCGCTGGATCTCATTGGTTCCCTCATAGATGGTTGTGATCTTTGCATCGCGGTAGAAACGCTCCACGTCCATGCCCTTCAGGTAGCCATTTCCGCCGTAGATCTGAAGTGCCTCATTGGTCACCTCCACTGCAGTGTCGGAGGCGTACTGCTTTGCCATGGCAGCTTCCATACCATAAGGCTCATGCGCCTCCTTCATATCGGCTGCGCTGTACACGAGGAAGCGGGAACAGCGGATCTTTGTCGCCATATCCGCGATCTTGAAGGAGATGGCCTGCTGGAAAGCGATTGGCTTGTTGAACTGGACACGCTCCTTCGCGTACTCCACGGCACTCTCAAAGGCGCCCTGGGAGATACCAAGAGCCTGGGATGCTATGCCGATACGGCCTCCGTCCAGTGTTGCCATAGCGATCTTAAAGCCCTGCCCTTCTCTGCCGAGGAGATTCTCCTTCGGAACCTTGACATCATTGAAGAGAAGCTGGGCAGTCGCAGAGGAGCGGATTCCGAGCTTGTCGTAGTGATCTCCGAACTCAAAGCCCTCCATGCCCCGCTCTACAATAAAGGCGCTGATACCCTTTGTGCCGATGCCCGGCGTTGTGACTGCAAATACGACATAGACGTCCGCCTGCCCGCCGTTTGTGATAAAGATTTTTTCGCCGTTCAGAAGGTAGTAGTCGCCTTTCAGCTCTGCTACGGTCTCGGTCCCGCCTGCATCGGAGCCGGCGTTTGGCTCAGTTAATCCAAAGGCCGCAATTTTTTCGCCCTTTGCGCATGGAACGAGATATTTTTGCTTCTGTTCTTCTGTGCCGAACGCAAAGATTGGCCAGGAGCCGAGAGAGGTATGTGCAGAGAGGATTACGCCGACGCCCCCATCCACGCGGGACAGCTCCTCGACTGCGATTGCATAGCTCAGAACATCCAGTCCCGCGCCGCCGTACTCCTTCGGATAGGGAAGCCCCATCCATCCGTGCTCCCCCATCTTTTTGACAACCTCTGTGGGGAATTCGTTGTTCTGATCCCATTGAAATGCGTAGGGCTTGACTTCGGCCTCCGCAAACTGGCGGATCTCTGCACGAAGCGCCTCATGGGCTTCAGTTGTTTTAAATAACATAGTTCGCCTCCTTTATATTTAGATAAATTATATGATGTCATTTCATTGTTGTGCCGGAATTCTCCGGAAGATCATCTCCGAAGAGCAGGGTCTGAAGAGAATTGCGCTTCAGTTCCGTATTGAAGACGCGCTCAATACGGGATAGCTGAATGTGCATGCGGCAGATGCGCTTGTCCCGCTCACGCCACTCGCACTGGTAGTTTGCTGCCGTACAGGCACTGATATGACGGCCCGGATCGATGATTTCCAGCAGATCGTACAGTGTGATCTGACTGAGATCGGCAGTGAGCCGCACACCGCCTCCTACACCTCTGGTAGCCTGAATCAGTTTGGCATCGGCAAGCTTTCTTATAATCTTATAGGCAAATTTGTGCGGAACCATCTCCCGTTCGCAGAGCTCCTTCATGACGTGCAGATTTCCGTCTGAAAGGTCTCGCAAAATGCGGAGCGCATAGTCGACTTCTCTGGTGATCAGCAGATATATCCCCTCTTTTCTGAAAAAAAATGAGAGAAAAGGTGTTTTTCTCCTGTTTCTTATGCATGTATTATAGTATTGTTGACTATGAAAGTCAACAATTACTAAAACTTTAACAATCTTTTCGGCCTGTATCCGGGAAAGACTCAGGAAAAAAGAATGAAAATGAAACTCTTTCTCAAATTCCTTGACAAATTGCAGTGACAGGAATAATATTGAAAACAGTTTTCAATTTCGCGAGTTGAAATCATCATGTGAGCGCGCAGGAACGCGTAATCAAATTTTACAGCGCCAGAAGTACTGGGGTTAAGAACAGGAAAGCTTTCAAAAGGGTGATAAGGAGCAGAGAGTTATGAAGAAAAATATTGCGGCTATTATGACGGCATCTGTGCTGGCTGTGTCTGCGCTTGCGGGCTGCGGAAGCAGTGCAAAGAGTGCGGCAACGACCACTGCGGCTGAAACTGCGGCAAAGGCTGAGGAGAGCAGAAAACTCAGTATTGTTACGACGATCTATCCGGAGTATGATTGGGTGAAGGAGATTCTTGGCTCCAATGCGGAGCATGCGGAGCTGACGATGCTGCTGGATAACGGCGTGGATCTTCACAGCTATCAGCCGACTGCGGAAGATATCATGAAAATTGCAGACAGCGATCTCTTCATCTATGTCGGCGGCGAGTCTGACGGCTGGGTTAAAGATGCGCTGAAGGAAGCGACCAATGAAGATATGAAGGTGATTAATCTCCTTGAGACGCTTGGCGAGAATGTCAAGGAGGAGGAGATGGTTGAAGGTATGCAGGAGGGCGAGCATCACCACGACCACGGTGAGGAGCATGACCATGAGGACGGGGATCACGACCATGAGCATGAGGGTGCCGAGGCGGAGCACGACCACGAGGACGAGGATCACGACCATGAGCATGAGGGCGCCGAGGCAGAGCACGACCACGAGGACGGGGATCACGACCATGAGCATGAGAGCGCCGAGGCAGAGCACGACCACGAGCATGGGGAGGCGGAGCACGAGCATCATCATGACCACGGTGATGAGCCGGAGTATGATGAGCATGTATGGCTCTCTGTGAGGAATGCAAAGGTTCTCTGCACCGCAATTGAGGAGGCGCTCGCGGAGCTTGACGCAGAAAACGCAGAGAGTTATGCGGCGAATCTGAAGAGCTACAGTGAGAAGCTGGACAGCCTGGATCAGGAATATCAGGCGGCGGTGGACGGCGCCGCAGTGAAAACTCTGCTCTTTGGAGATCGCTTCCCCTTCCGCTATCTGGTGGACGATTACGGTCTCGACTACTATGCAGCCTTTGTCGGCTGCTCTGCCGAGACAGAGGCGAGTTTTGAGACAATCTCCTTCCTCTCGCAGAAGGTTGATGAGCTTGGTTTGAAGGCCATCATGACGATCGAGGGTCCGGAACACAAGATAGCTGAGACTATCAAGGAGAACACGAAGACAAAGGATCAGCAGATTCTGACTATGGATTCCATGCAGGCTACAGATGCAGAGGATGTTGCTGCCGGGGTCAGCTATCTGTCGATCATGACAGAGAATCTTGAGGTGCTGAAGGCAGCGCTTCAGTAAGAAAGAAAGGCACAGGGCATGGCTCAAATCAGCTGCAGGGATTTGTCCCTGGGATATGACACAGGTGCGATACTGGAGCATCTGAATTTTGAGGTGAATGCAGGAGATTATCTTTGTATCGTCGGAGAGAACGGCTCCGGAAAGACTACGCTGATGCGGACACTCCTGCATCTCCTGCAACCACTGAAAGGGACGGTGCAGCTTGGAGATGGGCTCATGCCCAATGAAATTGGATATCTGCCGCAGCAGACTGTAGTGCAGAGAGATTTCCCGGCTTCCGTGAGAGAGATTGTTCTCTCCGGTTGTCAGGGGCGTGCGGGGCTGCGGCCTTTCTACAGTCGTGCTGAGAAACAGCTTGCAAAGAAAAACTTGGAGCGCATGGGCATTGAGGATCTGGCTGAGCGCTGCTACCGGGAGCTTTCCGGCGGGCAGCAGCAGCGGGTGCTTCTGGCCCGTGCGCTGTGCGCTACTCAGAAGCTGCTTCTTCTGGACGAGCCTGTATCCGGTCTTGACCCGAAGGTGACGGCAGATATGTACAGCCTGATTCAGCGCTTGAATCAGGAGGGGATCACGATTATCATGATCTCTCATGATATCACGGCGGCAGTCCGTTATGCGAGCCACATACTTCATATCGGAAAAAATGTCTTTTTCGGGACTGCGGAGCAGTACCGCAGCAGCAGAATTGGTGAGTGGTTTCTCCGGGAAGAAAGCGTGATGGCGGAAGGACAGAAATGATAGAGAAAATTGTTTTTTATATGCAATATCCCTTTGTGCGCTACGCTATGGCGGTCGGTGTGCTGATTGCACTGAGCTCCTCGCTTCTTGGTGTGACACTTGTGCTGAAGCGTTATTCCTACATCGGAGACGGGCTGTCTCATGTTGCTTTTGGGGCAATGTCTGTTGCAACGGTTCTGAGACTCACAAACCAAATGGTGCTTATACTCCCGGTTACGATACTCTGCGCAGTTCTTCTGCTGCGTACAGGGCAGAATGCCAGGATAAAGGGCGACGCTGCGATTGCAATGCTTTCTGTCGGGGCGCTGGCCTTCGGCTATCTCCTAATGAATGTATTCTCGGCTTCATCCAATCTCTCCGGAGATGTGTGCAGCACGCTCTTTGGTTCCACCTCCATCCTTACGCTGACCAGCCGGGAGGTGAAGCTCTGCGCTGTACTCTCGGTGATCGTGGTGTGTCTTTTTGTGCTCTATTATCAGAAGATTTTTGCGGTAACTTTTGACGAGAGCTTTGCGCGGGCCTCCGGGACCGCGGTTGATGCCTATAACCTCTTGATTGCGGTGACTGTTGCGGTGATTATTGTGCTGGCGATGAATCTCGTCGGTTCCCTTCTGATCTCGGCACTGGTGATCTTTCCTGCGCTCTCGGCAATGCGGATCTTTCATAACTTCAGAAATGTGACTCTTTTCTCTGCTGCGCTCTCCGTGAGCTGCGCCATGCTCGGGATACTGGTTTCAATTCTGGCAGGTACACCGGTTGGCTCTACGATTGTAGCAGCAGATGTCCTGGCCTTCGGGCTGTGCTGCGCCGTATCTGCGCTGAGAAGAGGCCGTGTATAAGAGAGAAGCGAGAGAGTGTAGAAGGCATGAGAGAAAGGACGGAGCGTTGAGACAGATCAATTTGGAGATGGCTGATAGAAGTTCACGGCTGATACGACAGAGAGGCTTAAGGCATACGCGCTGTCTGTTTCTGGTACTTTTGGCCCTTTTGTTCACCGCCTGCGGGAAGAATAGCGGGGCACGTGCGGATGCAAATCACGCAGTCAGTGCTACATCTGGCGTTGCAGATGCACTCGCTGCGGGGATCGAGAAGGAAAACGCTGCAGCACCGGGGACCTCGGGTGTGACTGAACAGGCGGAGGGCATGACAGAGAGCAGTGCCGGAGCTGAATCATCCGCCGCAGATGGGCCTGTCTCAGCAGGCGATGTCTTGCCGGGACACGGCGCTGCCACAGAGAGGAGAATCCCGGGTACGGATGATCTCAAATCAGATGTGGATGTTGACCTGACGATGCTCAGCAGTACCATGGTTTTTTCTGAGGTGTACAATATTATGGTGCTTCCGCAGGACTATATGGGAAAGACCATACGCATGAGGGGGATCACGGCGATCTACACAGACAGCGGGACGGGACAGAAGTATTATTCCTGTATCGTTCAGGACGCGACAGCCTGCTGTGCACAGGGCATAGAATTTCATCTGACAGACGAGAGTCAGTACCCGGCGGAGGGTGAAGAGGTTACAGTGCGTGGCACCTTCGATACCTACGGAGAGAACGGATATCAGTATGCTGTGCTGTCGAATGCAGTGGTGGAGTAAGTACAGACTGTGATGAAATCAAGAAAAATCCGCATCAGGAAGCACTGTGCCTCCTGATGCGGATTTTGAATTGCAAAAGCTCTTTACCACTGCTTTTCGTAGACTGTCTTGCCGCTCTTAATGACGGTGTCGACAAGGTTAATGGTGGTGTGATAAGGCATAAAGCTGATGGACGGGAACTTCAGGAAAATGATATCCGCCTGCTTGCCTGGCTCGATACTGCCGATACGGTCCGCACGGTCCACAGCTGCAGCGCCGTTGATGGTAAGGGCAGTGATCACCTCCTCGATGCTCATGTTCATGTAGATGCAGCCGAGAGCCACAATGAGCGGAATGTTGTTGCTGAAGCAGCTGCCCGGATTGAAGTCAGAGGCGAGTGCTACGGCGCAGCCACTGTCAATCATCTTTCTTGCCGGCGCATAGGGCTCCTTTAAACAGAAGGCGGTCAGCGGAAGCAGGGTGCTGATGGTGCTGCTCTCTGCCATCATGCGGATCCCCTCGTCCGATGCCTTCAGGAGATGGTCTGCGGAAAATGCTCCTGCCTTTACGGCCATCTCAGAGCCGCCAAAGTTCGGAGTGATCTCGTCTGCATGAACTTTCAGCTTGAAGCCGAGCTTTTTGGCGCGCTCCAGGTAGTAGGCGGAATCCTCAATATCGAAGACGCCCTTCTCTGTGAAGATATCTGCGAATTCAGCGAGATTCTTCTCCTTTACTTCCGGCATAACCTTCTCGAGCATGAAGTCCAGAAACTCTCTCTCCCTGCCCTTGTACTCCGGGAGCACGCTGTGCGGTCCCAAGAAGGTGGAGACGACGTCGACCGGATGGCTTTCGTTCAGGATTTTCATGGCCTCGAGCATTCTGAGCTCGGTGTCATGATCCATGCCGTAGCCGCTCTTGCCCTCGACTGTGGTGACGCCGAATTCCAGCATGCGGTTCATGCGCTCGCGTCCCAGCTCTACGAACTCCTCAACGCTGGCGTTTCTGGTAGGAACAACCGTTGCGTTGATGCCGCCGCCGCGCTCCATGATGGACATATAGCTGTCGCCCTTTAAGCGCCAGGTAAATTCGTCCGCGCGATAGCCGCCGAAGAGGAAGTGCGTGTGAGAATCAACAAAGCCTGGCATCACAACCTTGCCACTTGCGTCGATCACCTCACATGAGGCCTGATCGACCTTCTGGTCCAGCTCCTCGGTGCTGCCCACAAGGACGATCTTATCATCTTCCATCAGTACGGCTCCGTCTTTCATCATGCCGATGTCGGACATGTCTTTTCCGTGCTTCGGAGCAGTTCCGTGGCAGGTAACAAGCTCGGAAGCGTGGCGAATATAACGTCTTATCATAGTATACTCCTGTCTGTCTTGTCTGTGTCTGATATCCCGAAGGAGGGGGGACAGCTTTCGGCCAGCCCCCCCCTCCTCGGTGCGCTGTGCGCGCACAGGATATTCAGTTGAAATTACTTGCTGATTGCAGCCTTATAGGTCTTCTCAACGAGCGCATCGTCCGCAACAAACGGGATGGTGATGTGGTCGGAATCTGCAAACTGCTTGTTGTATGCAGCGACTGTCTCGATGGAGTGCTCATTTCTTGCCCAGTTACGTCTGGAGACGCCAACCATGGTATCCCACGGAATGGACTCGCGTATGATCTGGTCTGTGAGCTCGCTTCCATCAAGAACCAGGCCGAAGCCGCCGTTGATGGACTTTCCAATGCCTACGCCGCCGCCGTTGTGGAGTGCGATCAGGCTCATGCCTCTCGCAGCATTACCCGCGTAGCACTGCGTAGCCATATCTGCGGTGAACTGCGAACCATCGTAGATATTGGAGGTCTCACGGTAGGGAGAATCGGTGCCGCCGGTGTCGTGGTGATCGCGGCCCAGCATGACCGGTCCGATCTCACCCTTTCTCACCATATCATTGAACTTCAGAGCGATGTCGCGGCGGCCGAGTGCATCCTGATAGAGGATGCGGCACTGTGTGCCAACGACGAGAGCGTTCTTGTCTGCGTCGCGGATCCATACCCAGTTGTCACGATCCTGGAAGCGGCGGTTCGGATCGATAATGTCCATGGCAGCGTGGTCGGTCTTCAGGAGATCCTCATGCTTGCCGGAGAGGCAGCACCAGCGGAACGGGCCATAGCCGTAGTCGAAGAGCATCGGTCCCATGATATCCTCAACATAGGACGGGAAGATGAAGCCCTCGGTGGTATCGTGACCATTCTTGGCAATATCCGGGTTGCCTGCGTCGAAGATGGCCTTCATGAAGGAGTTGCCGTAGTCGAAGAAGTAGGAACCTCTCTTTACCAGCTCCTGAATGAGGTGGAAGTGCTTGGTCAGGGTCTGATCTACAAGCTTGATGAACTGCTCGCGGTCATTTGCCAGCATCTCAGTTCTCTGCTCAAAAGTAAGACCCTGCGGGCAGTAGCCGCCGTCGTACGGAACGTGGCAGGAGGTCTGGTCGGAGAGAAGCTCGATCTTCTCGTTGTGATCAACTGCGTACTGGAGGAGGTCAACGATATTTCCATGGAATGCGATGGACATCGGCTCCTTCTTCTCCATGTACTCATGTGCGATCTCAAATGCCTCAGCCGGACTCTCTGCAACACGGCTCACCCAGCCCTGGCTGTGGCGGGTCTCGATGCGGGAGGCATCGACCTCAGCGACAATACCCACACCGCGCGCGATCTCAATGGCCTTCGGCTGCGCACCGCTCATTCCGCCGAGTCCGGAGGTCACAAAGAGGTGACCGGAGAGGTCGCCCTGCTCCGGAACGCCAAGGTATTTGCGGCCTGCATTCAGGATGGTGTTGAAGGTTCCGTGCACGATGCCCTGCGGTCCGATGTACATCCAGCCACCGGCGGTCATCTGTCCGTAGCTGGAGCAGCCCATAGCGGTGATTCTGGTCCAGTCGCGGAGATTGTCCGCCTCACCGACCAGGAGGCCGTTGGTGATGATGACACGCGGAGCCTGCTTGTGGGAGTGGAAGAGTCCGAGCGGATGACCGGACATGACGACGAGGGTCTGCTCATCGGTCAGAATCTCGAGGTACTTCTTGAGAAGCTGATACTGCATCCAGTTCTGGCAGACAGCGCCGGTCTCGCCGTAGGTGACGAGCTCGTAGGGATAGAGTGCGATCTCATGGCTTAAGTTGTTGTCAATCATAACCTGGAACGCCTTACCCTGTACACAGTTTCCCTTGTACTCGTCAATCGGTCTGCCGTGGATCTCGCCCTTCGGCATAAAGCGATAGCCGTAGATACGGCCGCGGGTCAGAAGCTCTTCCATGAACTCGGGAGCCAGCTGCTCGTGAAGCTCCTCCGGGATATAGCGGAGCGCGTTCTTTAACGCGAGCTTCATCTCATGCTCGGTGAGCTCCAGATCTCTCTTCGGAGCACGGCGGATCAGCGGATTAAAAGTAGGATACTCCGGAAGTACCGGGTCCAGCTTTACCGTCATGCAAGCGCCAATTTCTTTGTTCGTCATCATAGCGGTGCCTTCCTTTCGTAGATGATTCTGTTGATAATTACTTTGTATAAGACCAGTATAACTGCGAGCAGTCAAAAAAACGTCAAATTACCACTCTGTACAGAAGAAGTTTTCGACATTTTTACTGGACGCTTTCATATAAGAAAGAATATAATGGGTGATGTACAGATGGAGGTGCGAATGATGGATGCGATTACGGTGCGACTCTGCGGAAATCCGGAAGTAAAGCGTGGGATGGAAAAACTGTCCTTTCCTTATAAAAAAGCGGAGGGCTTCTTTTATTATCTCTGTGTCAAAAAAAGCGTCACGCGGGAGGAGGTTATCAGTCTGCTCTGGGGTGACGAGGGAGAGAGTGCGGGCAAGAAGAAGCTGAGAGACGCGATCTATCAGGTCCGGCAGGTGCTCGGCCGGGAGGCTCTGCTCACCAGCGGACACACAGGTATCAGTCTGAACCCGGAAAGAAAGATTCATATTGACCTGGATGCACCGGAATCGGAACGGGAGGAAGGCGCTGTCTTTCTGGACCACTTTTTTATCAAAAACTGCTATGAGTTTGAAGAGTGGGCAGAGTCTGTGCGCGCCTCACTTGCAGAGGCCGCAACGCTCGACGCGCAGCGCGGGCTGGAGGCGGCAGCGCGGGAGCATGACATCGCAAAGATGCAGGCCTGTGGAAATATACTTTTGAAAAATGATCCTTATAATGAAAATCTGTACTATGAGATCATGAATCTCTATGCGGGAAATGGAAGCTATCACATGGCGATACGTCTCTATTATGATCTTGTGAAGGTGCTGAAGGAGGATGTCGGCGAGGAGCCCTCGGCGAGAACAAGGGAGCTCTTTCACCGTATTTTTAATATGAAGGAGCGGGTTCCGAGTGTCGGGAACGGCATAGCCGAGGTGGACTATGTAGGACGCGAGCGGGAGCTGTTTCAGGTGAGCGGTATATTGGCACAGGAGAACGGTGATCGCATGAACTTTATCGCGGTTGAGGGGGAAGAGGGCGTCGGAAAAAGTCGCTTTCTGGATTGCTGTCGCAGAATTTCCGCTGGAACCAAGATGATTTCGCTTGTGGCGGTGTGCTATCGACAGGGCGCAGAGTTTTTCCTGAGTCCGTGGAACGATATTTTTCAGGATGTCCGGCAGCTGGCTGAAGAAGGGGCGCTGTCCGGTATGATACCTGAAGGTATGCGAAACCTTCCCGGACTCTCCGGCGCGCTCTCGGCAGACGGGGAGAGCGGGCATATGCGCTACCAGCTGATTGAGCAGAGCATGCTGGATCTTTTTCGAAGGATCAGTGAGAAACATAGAATTCTGCTGGCCTTTGATGAGATTCAGTGGATGGATCAGGTGAGCTTTCAGCTTCTGGTGCGGCTCGTTCGAAGCATCTCTCCGGATCGTCTGAAGGTGATCTGCACCTATCAGGGGAGCTATGAGGCGGCAGTTATGCATCAGCTGGAGGTGCTGGTCCGAGAGGATCGTATCCGCTTCATAGCTTTGCAGCCCTTTTCCCAGGAGGAGACAGAAAAGATATTGCTTCGCGCGCTTCCGGAGATGGAGAGCCGGCCGGAGGAGCGTCAGGAGATTTATGAGCTGACAGAGGGGAATGCATTTTTCCTAAAGGAGATGATCGCCATTATCCGGGAGAAGGGCTTTACGCTTGAGAAGACGCCGAAAATCAACCTGGTTATCAGTTCCCGTCTCTCCGGAATCACGGATCAGGAGCGGGAAGTGCTTGGATGCATGGCGATCTTCCCGGAAAAGATCAGCATAGAGGAGCTGGAGCTTCTGCTGAATGGTGTGGATCGTCTGCAGCTTATCCGTGCGCTGGATCGACTGCAGAGAGGAAATCTGGTACAGGAGGTGCTGGTCGGCTGGGAGGTGTACTATAAATTTGTGCACCGCATTTTCCAGGAATATATCTATGAGCATCAGAGCGCAGGAAAAACACAGCTGTATCATAAAATGCTGGCGAATTACTATGAGCAGCGCTATGGGGACAATTTTGCAGAGCTTCCGGTGATTGCCTATCACTATGGCAGAGCGCACAATGAGGTGCGGGCTTTTCAGTATCAGATACGCTACCTGCAGGAATTTTATACAATTATTAACGAGAATTTTCCTATTATTCACAGTGACGTATCGGATCTGGGCGACAGCTTTGCAGTTATGGCGGAGGCGGAGAAAATGCTGGGGCTTGCGAAGCAGGTGATACAGCTTCAGGACAATTCCCGCGAGGTCAATGAAATGAAGATGCAGATGCACTACATTATGGGGCGTCACGATATTGCGGCGGGAGAGTATGATTCCGGCATCGCGAATATAGAGCGCAGTATGGTGATAGCGAGGCGTCTGAATGCGCGCAAGACCTTGCTGGCCTGCTACAGACAGCATATCTTTCATGGCATCCAGACCAATGCGGTGGAGAAGGTAGATCAGTATGTCTCCATGGGACTTGGAATCATTGGAGAGGAGGAGCGGGACGAGTACGCGACCTTCTTAAGGCTTCGCGGCTGGTATCTGATCCGGCGCCAGGAATACGCTATGGCAAAGGAGATACTTGGCAAAGCGATCTCAATATTCCGATTGCTTTCAGAGCGGGAGGGGGGAGAGGAAAAGTACAAGGCGAGTATCGCGGCCTGCTACTCCTATATAGGGGACATCTATCGCTGGCAGGAGCGGTATGAGCAGGCGCTGCAATACTACAATGAGGCAGTGCATATTGGACAGGGGCCGGTGGCGACCAATGGGATGGCACAGATCTATTCAAATATCGGACAGGTGAAGTATCTGCAGGGACGCTATACGGAGAGCCATATCTATCTTGATAAGGCGAGAGAGAGTCTTGAACGGAATGGCTATCGCTGGGGTCTGGAGCGCACGGAGGTCTATCTTGCATTGGTGTCTCTTGCGGACGGGCACCGCGATGCTGCGCGTATTCACTATGAGAAGGCGAAGATTATTTCAGAAAAGATAGGGAATCCTCTGACGGAGCAGCTGCTTCGGGAGACTGAGACGCAGCTGGGGATATAATGCAGAACAGCTGTCCGGGGATGTCTGCGAACTACGGAGACGGGAGAGCAGGCTTGTTTGTCTGAGACGAAAAAATACAAAGAACTCTGGACTGATAGTGTGATAATGTGGTAGAATGCTATCAGGTTAAAGTGATGAAATAATACCTTAAAATCACAAAAAAAATTTACTAAAATCACCATAAAATATAAAGAAAGTATAAAAAGATCTAAAAAACGTCTATAAAATGGACGTTTTTTAGACGTACCTTTATTACAATATCTGTATCAGCTTTTGGTAACGGTCGAGTCGGTGCGCCTTGAGAGAGTCCGCAGCCGAAGCACAAATAGGAGGATACAGACATGGAGAAGGTAATTATCACAGGTCAGGATCTCACTGTAGATCAGATCGTAGCTGTCTGCCGCAATCATGCAGTGGTAGAGCTTTCGGAGGAGAGCAGAGAGAAGGTTCTCGCTTCCCGCAAGATTGTAGACGATCTGGTTGCAGAGAAGAAGGTTGTTTACGGAATTACGACCGGCTTCGGCAAATTCAGTGATGTAGTGATCAGCACAGATGAGTGCAGAGATCTTCAGAAGAACCTCATCATCACTCATGCGGTCGGTGCCGGCGATCCCTTTGCAGAGGATATTGCGAGAGGCATGCTGCTGCTCAGAGTCAACAATCTGTCCAAGGGCTTTTCCGGCATCCGTCTCGAGACCCTTCAGACCATGATTGATATGCTGAACAAGGGTGTGACGCCGTTTGTTCCGGAGAAGGGCTCCCTGGGCGCTTCCGGTGATCTGGCTCCGCTCTCTCATATGGTTCTGGTCATGATCGGCCTTGGCAAGGCATGGTTTGAGGGCGAGCTCATGGATGGCGGCGAGGCAATGAAGCGCGCCGGGATTCAGCCGGTGGAGCTCTCCGCAAAGGAAGGTCTTGCACTGAATAACGGAACGCAGGCTATGACAGCTGTAGGCTCCCTCGCACTCTATGATGCAATTCGTCTTCTGAAGGTCGCTGATATTGCAGATGCGCTCTGCTACGAGGCACAGAACGGGGTCATGGATGCGCTTGAGGAGCGCGTACATACAGTTCGTCCGCACAGAGGGCAGACTGTCACTGCAAAGAACTTGAGGAGACTGCTTGAGGGCAGCAAGAACACCACGAGGCAGGGTGAGCTTCGCGTACAGGATGCCTACTCCCTTCGCTGCAGCCCGCAGATTCACGGCGCATCCAAGGACGCCATAGGTTATGTGGCGGATCATGTTGATATCGAGATCAATTCCGTGACGGATAACCCCATCATCTTCCAGGAGGATCGGGCAGGAATCTCCGGCGGTAATTTCCATGGACAGCCGATGGCACTGAGCTTTGATTTCCTGAAGATTGCGGAGTCTGAGCTGGCCAATGTTTCCGAGCGCCGCATTGAGCGCCTCGTGAATCCGGCTTACAGCGGGCTTCCGGCATTCCTTACCACCCGTGGCGGCGTCTGCTCCGGCTTCATGATTGTTCAGTATTCCGCAGCGGCTCTGGTCTCTGAAAATAAGGTTCTCGCGCACCCGGCAAGTGTTGACAGCATTCCTTCCTCCGCAGGTCAGGAGGATCATGTCAGCATGGGTACGATCGCTGCAAGACAGGCTGCTGAGATTGGCCGCAACGTGAGAAGAGTTCTGGCTATGGAGCTTATGGTTGCCTGCCAGGGTATTGATCTGAGAGGCAACAAGGGCCTTGGTAAGGGAACACAGGCGGCTTATGATCTCATCCGCAAGAAGGTTGCGACTCTGGATGAGGACAGAGAGCTCTATGGTGATATCAACTACTGCGAGGAGATCATCAAGGACGGTTCCCTTCTCGAGGCAGTTGAGAAGGCGATCGGCGGAGAGATCGAGTATTAATTCACGCGCTGAGCGCTCATAGTTACCGTGTTTGTTGCAGCCGGACCCGGAATGATGCAGGATTCGGCTGTAAGATTTAAGTAAAGTGGAACTGGAGAAACAACATCATAAGAAAGAGGGGTTCAAAGTTATGAGTGAAACAACAAAGAGACCGGTAAGACTCCCCAATGTCGTGGAGGCGATCATTCCGATTGTCGTCATGATGGGACTGATGCTGATGGGCTTTGTCGGAGATACCGGTTATACGGATGCACATATGCCGCTGGCGGTATCCATCTGTGTGGCCTGCATCATCGGAAGCCTCTGCGGACACAGCTTCTCCGACATACTCGCCGGTATGCTGGATCGTCTGAATGCGACGCTGGAGGCGATTCTCATCCTCTGCACCGTCGGACTTCTGGTCGCGTCCTTCATCATGTCCGGAACCATCCCGGCTCTGATCTACTACGGCCTGGATCTTCTGACCCCGCAGCTCTTCCTGCCGGTCGGCTGCATCATGTGCGCGATCGTAGGTCTTGCCTGCGGCTCCTCCTGGACTGCAACTGCTACTGTCGGTATCGCATTCCTCGGAATCGGTGCGGGTCTCGGCATCAACCCGGCCATCACCGCAGGTATGATCATCTCCGGTGCTTACCTCGGCGATAAGTTCTCCCCGCTGTCCGACACCACCAACCTTGCGGCAGCTGTCTCCGGAACCGGCCTCTTCGATCACGTCACGGCCATGGTTTCCACCACAGCTCCGACCTTTGTGATTGCTCTGATTCTTTACACCATTCTCGGTATGAGCGGAAATATCTCCGGCTATGATGCGAGTGTCGCAAAGGATCTCCAGGCGGCAATTGCTGCAAACTTCAACCTGAGCCCGCTGCTTCTCCTCCCGATCGTTGTGGTTATTTTGGCCTGCGTCATGAAGGTCCCGGGACTCGTCGGGATCGCGATCTCCGTACTCTGCGGTGTTCTCTTTGCGATGTTCACACAGGGCATGACCAATATCGGAGATATCTTTGGTGCGCTGCACTACGGTTTCTCTGTTGAGACCGGAAATGAGATCGCGGATAAGCTCCTGAACCGCGGCGGTATGGATCATCAGATGTGGACCATCAATCTGATCCTTCTTGCAGTTGCTTACGGCGGCGCGCTTGAGCGCTGCGGCTGCGTCGAGTCCCTGTTTGGCGGTCTGAAGCACAAGCTCCACAGCGTTGGTCAGTTGGTTCTTGCTACCCTGCTCACCTCCCTGTTCTGCGATGCAACTATGTGTGACCAGTTCCTGGGTATCGGTGTTCCGGCACCGCTGTATTCGGATAAGTTCGATGAGATGGGTCTTGCGCGCAACATGCTGTCCCGTACTCTTGAGGATGCAGGTACGCTCTGGGCGGTCATGTTCCCTTGGACAGGCTGCGGTGCATACCAGATGGGCGTTCTGGGTGTACATCCCTTCGCGTACTTCCCCTATGCCTTTGTGAACCTTCTGAACCCGATTTATGCGGCAATCACCGCCTTCCTCGGCAGGAATATCTTCTGGGCTGACGGCGCATACACGAATCTATTCGGAAAGACCACCATGCACAAGCCGGCAGGTGCTCCGGAGGAGGCGCATGAGATCGCTATGAAGAATCTCGAGGCGCTCCGCGCAGCAGGAAAGGCTCCGGTTCCGGCGAAGTAAAGATTTGTGTATAGAACGAGCACACAGGCTTGCTGTGACAGAAAGCTCTGTGGTACTATAAATGAAACTGACGGATGTGCTGACGATGTCGGCACATCCGTTTTTCACTTCACAGGAAATTCCGGCGCTGCTGGTGCGCAGATAAAATAAAAATTCGTACAGAGAAAGGATATCGGAGTATGAGTGCAGAGAAAGAGAGAAATAAAAAAGGACTTCCATGGGAAGACCTTCAGGGTCTGGTGATCGAGGCGAGGGAACTGAAGCCCCGAAAGGCGTGGGTGCGCTACGGCTGCTGGTTCCTCTGCGCTTTCCTGGTGCTGGGGGGGCTCATCACAAGATTTCGCATTGCCCTGCTCTTCGGGCTGCTCTATATTCTTGTGCTGCTCATGAAGAAACAGGTGGTGGTGACGGAGCGCGGAGTGGAGACCTATTATCAGATGCGTATCACGACGCATTATGAACTTTGCAGCTGGGATGAGATCTCAACGCTTGTGCGAGAGGACTTAAAGCATCCGACACTGGTGGCACTTTATTTTGGCCACGGCGACAGGGTGAAGCGCCTCTTCTTTACGCGGGAGGAGTCTCAGCAAATTATGGATCTTGCGCGGCGCCAGAAGCATCATATCAGAGTGGCGGAATCGGATGAGGGCAGGGAACAGAGCGTGCCGCGCTACTACGGCAGAAAGAAATGAGGGCGATGGATTGTGGGCCGGGACGCAGACCCTTTGAGTTCCATCCACTGCGACGGAGCATATTGATCGGAACGCTGATTGCGGTGATGTCACAGCTCTATCTGAATGTATTTTTAAGTGACTTTCGCATATCTGCCTCTGTTGTTCTGCTTCCGGTGCTGCTGATGACAGTGGGAATCCAGCTGCCTACACTGTCCATCTGTCTCTGGAGCTCCGGAATTGTATTTCTGTTTCGTCTGCTGCTTTTGCTGCTTGAACGGAGGGGCCTGGAGGCAGCGGTGCTGCAGCTGGTTCCGGGCGCTCTCTATTACATTTTTTACGGACTGCTGTTTCAGCTGCAGATCAGAAATCGCAATATTGCATCGACGCCGCGTGTCACTGTCGCGGCTTTTTTCAGTGATTTCGGTGCAAATATGGCGGAGATACTGCTCCGCATCAGCCTGCTTCATGCACAAAAGCCGGATCTGCAGGCATTTGAGAGTTTATTCCTCATTGCGCTGGCCCGCACGGCGATGGTACTGGGACTGCTGCTTCTGGACAGACAGTACCGCGAGCTGCAGGTGCGGAATGAACAGGAACAGAGGTATCAGCGTCTGTTTCTGATCACGACAGGGCTCAAAAATGAGCTCTATCTTATGCATAAGAATTCAGATGAGATAGAGCGGGTGATGCGGAACGCCTACAGGCTGAGCGAGATCATGCAGCAGGCAGGTTCCGAGGAGCTGGGGCGCATGGCCTTTGATATTGCGCGGGATGTGCATGAGATCAAGAAGGACTATTTCCGTATTATTCAGGGGGTGGAGGAGACAGTTAACAGCGAGTATGATGAGGATCATATGCACTTTCGCGATTTGATGGAAATTCTTGAGGCGACACTGCACGGCGTACTCCGGGAGAAAGAACTGAACATTCGACTGATCTTTGATTGCCGCGATGATTTTATGACGGGCAGGCATTACGCGCTCATGATGATACTGAAAAATTTGGCCAGCAATGCCATTGAGGCAATTGAGGGAATACGGCGCAGCGGGACTATTTTTGTGATGGAGTGGAAGGAGGGGGAGAGCTATATCTTTCGCGTCGCAGATGACGGTCCGGGCATAGTCAGAAAGAATTGGGAGAAGATATTTCGGCTCGGTTATTCCAGTAAGTTTGATGAGAAGACGGGAAATATCTATCGGGGAGTTGGGCTTGCAGGAGTGAAAAACATTGTGGAGGAGAGGCTCTCCGGCGTGATTTCTGTGGAGTCGACACCCGGGCACGGCGCAGCCTTTACAGTGGAAATTCCCGCGGCTGTGCTGGAGCTCACAGACACGGAGAGGCAGAGCTATGAGGAGAGGGTGAAGCTGCGTGCGGCACGGCGAACAGAGAAGGGAGAGGAGGATTGAGCATGAAGGAGAAGCCGGGAATTTATATCGTTGAGGACGATGATACGATGATAGAGATCCTTCAGGATATGATAGAGGATCATGAGCTCGGTGTGGTGCTCGGCAGCACAATGGGACATCTTCCGAAGGCAGAGCAGATACTTGCGGCAGCGCCGGACATTGTCCTCGTTGACTTTCTGATGCCGGGGAAGGATGGCGTTGCGCTGGTGCGGGAGCTTCGTGCGCTCGGCTGTCATGCAAAATTCATCATGATCTCGCAGGTCTCTTCCAAGGACATGATCGCGAAGGCCTATGATGCGGGTGTGGAGTTTTTTATCAATAAGCCGATTAATATCATTGAGGTCAGCTCTGTGATCGCAACAGTGGCAAAGCAGCTCCGAAATGAGAGAACCATCGCACATCTGAGGAGTATGTTTTACCCGGAGGACACGCAGTACCCGGAGGGCACACGGTACCCAGAGGGCACACGGTACCCGGAGGGGCCACGGTACCCGGAGGGGCCACAGTATTCGGAAGACGCACGGTATCCGGAGGGCACGGTGGCGCGGAGGCCGGAGGCTTCCGGTGGAAAGCAGAGCGCAGGGGGCGTGCCGTCCCGCGGGAACGGCTTTGAGCGTCAGGTCGCAGAAATTCTCGGAAAACTGGGCATGGCGGGAGAGAAGGGGAGTGCTGACATTATCCGCATCTGCGTGATGCTCAGGGAGGAGGGGCGCTTTATGAGTCGGGAGAGCGTGCGTGATATTTGCGGCGAGCTGAGCGATGCGCCGAAGAGCATGGAGCAGCGGATGCGCCGCGCGATTTCAGTGGGGCTCACCAACCTCGCCCACCTGGGCATAGAGGATTTTATGAACGACACTTTTACAGAGTACGCAAGCACGCTCTTTTCCTTTGAGGAGGTGCGCGCGGAGATGGATCATGTGCGCGGAAAGCGTGCGGCGGGCGGGAAAGTCTCGATCAAGACCTTTATTGAGAGCCTCATGCTGATTGCTGAAAGAAATCTGAAGAATTTCTGAAGCTTTCTGTAACTTTTTGTAGCCCTTTCATACACTGGATTCAGAGAGAGCTCACTGCACGGGAGGGTGTCGGAGCGCATTTGCTGCCGGCATGAGTGTGCAGAGACGGAGTTGCGGTGTAAGGAGGAGGTTGCTATGCAGGTTTTGAAACTTGATATGTATCAGGCGCTTGGTCTTGCGGTTATTATGCTGCTCATCGGAAGGGTACTGGTGAAGCGCGTTGAGTTTCTGCAACGCTACTGCATACCGGCGCCGGTGGTCGGCGGGCTGATTTTCGCGCTCCTGCATCTGGTGCTGCGAAGCGCGGGTGTTGTGGAGTTTGAGATGGACACAACGCTGCAGAATGTGTTTATGACGGGCTTTTTCTGCAGCGTGGGCTACATGGCAGCCTTCGGTATGCTGAAGAAGGGCGGCATCGGGGTAATTAAATTTCTTCTTCTTGCCGTGCTGATGTGCGCAATTCAGGATGCAATCGGCGGCATTGGCGCGAAACTGTTCGGACTGGATGCGCGCATCGGGCTTGCCATGGGATCCATCCCACTGGTCGGCGGACATGGAACGGCGGGCTCGTTCGGCCCATTCCTTGAAGGACTGGGTGTTGAGAATGCAACGACTGTTGCAGTGGCGGCTGCAACCTACGGTCTCATCGCGGGATGTATGATAGGCGGTCCCATTGCGTACGGAAAGATCCGCTCCTACGGACTGAAGTCCGCGGGGCTCCGCGCGCAGGGACAGCTCGCAGATGCAGCTGCTGCGGTGGGGGATACAGAGGTCCTGACAGAGGAAAATATCATGGACGCGGCGATATATATCGTCGTCGGTGTGGGACTTGGAACCATTGTCTCTGCGCTGCTCGGTCGCCTGATTACGCTCCCCGGCTATATCGGCGCGATGATTGTAGGAGCCATCATCCGCAATGTGCAGGAGATGCGCAGAGTGAAGATGCCCATGCAGGAAATGGGAACGCTCGGGAATGTCTGTCTGTCCCTTTTCCTCGGCCTTGCAATGATCAATCTGAAACTCTGGCAGCTGGTATCTCTGGCACTTCCCATGGTGGTGATACTGTTGCTTCAGACGGTGATCATGTTCCTTTATGCCTCATTCGTAGTTTTTAACGTTATGGGCAGAGATTACGATGCAGCGACGATATCCTCCGGCTTCTGCGGCTTCGGCATGGGGGCAACCCCGAATGCCATGGCAAATATGCAGGCGATCACCAATGCTTACGGCCCGGCCCCAGTGGCCTTCATGATCGTGCCGCTGGTCGGTTCGCTCTTTATTGACTTTTTAAATGCGGCGATTATTACAGGATTTGCAAATGTTCTTTGAAACAGCATAAGCGGGAATGGGATGCTCCGGAGTGCAGGAGACGTCAGCTGTTCAGCGCGTTAACGGGTTGCCTATCGCTATCCGCGATAACCGCATAGAGAAGTCTGATAACCGTTCCTGTAGAAATAGTATATAATGGAAGCTATGATATGATTCATCGCTAGATGAATTGCACCATGAACACATTAACCTTTATAATTTTATAGGAGGAATGTTACATGAACGCTTATATCGAGAGAGTGATTGAAGACGTCAAGAAGAAGTACGCCGATCAGCCTGAGTTCTGCCAGACCGTTGAGGAAGTTCTTTCTTCTCTCAGCCCGCTGATTGATGCGCATCCGGAGTATGAGGAGAATGCAATCCTCGAGAGAATGGTAGTGCCGGAGAGAACCATCATGTTCCGCGTTCCGTGGGAGGATGATAACGGAAAGCTTCATGTCAATACCGGTTACAGAGTACAGTTCAACTCTGCAATTGGACCGTACAAGGGCGGCCTTCGTTTCGCTCCGAACGTAAATATGTCTGTTGTCAAGTTCCTCGGCTTTGAGCAGGTTTACAAGGATGCGCTGAGCACCCTGCCGATCGGCGGTGCAAAGGGCGGCGCAGACTTCGATCCGAACGGCAAGTCCGATAAGGAAATCCAGAGATTCTGCCAGTCCTTCATGCAGGGCCTCTACAAGTTCATCGGACCGGATGTTGACTGCCCGGCTGGCGACCTCGGTGTCGGCGGACGTGAGATCGGTTATATGTTCGGTGCATGGAGAAGACTGACCGGCTCCTATGCGAACGGTGCTCTTTCCGGTAAGGATCCGCTGTTCGGCGGCTCTGCATTCCGTCCGGAGGCTACCGGCTACGGTGCTGTCTACTATCTCCAGTCCGTACTCGAGCACGAGAAGGACGAGATGAAGGGCAAGAGAGTTGCGGTTGCAGGCTTTGGTAATGTTGCATGGGGCGTCTGCAAGAAGCTCGCTGCACTCGGTGCAAAGGCTGTTACTCTGTCCGGACCGGACGGATATGTCTATGATCCGGAGGGCGTTGTGACTGAGGAGAAGATCAACTTCATGCTTGAGATGAGAGCTTCCGGCCGCAACAAGGTTCAGGATTATGCTGACAAGTTCGGCGTTGAGTTCTTTGCGGGCCAGAAGCCGTGGGGCCTGAAGGATGTTGATATCGTTATGCCCTGCGCGACTCAGAACGACGTAGACCTTGAGCAGGCAAAGAAGATCGTTGCAAACGGCATCAAGTACTACATCGAGGTTGCGAACATGCCGACCACCAACGAAGCTCTGAAGTTCCTCATGGAGCAGAAGAACATGATCGTTGCTCCGTCCAAGGCTGTTAACTGCGGTGGTGTTTCCGTTTCCGCACTTGAGATGTCTCAGAACTCCGAGAGACTGTTCTGGGAGGGCGAAGAGGTTGATAAGTGGCTGCACAGAATCATGAAGGGCATCCATGACAACTCCGCAGAGGCTGCCAAGAAGTACGGCCTTGGCTACAACCTCGTTGCAGGCGCAAACATTGTTGGCTTCGAGAAGGTTGCCAACGCTATGGTTAAGCAGGGCCGCGCATATTAATCCATGCGCTTCGCTCGGTTCACTTTAAGGTGAGCTCATAAGCTCCGCACAGGTTCCGGTCACCCCCTTGGATCGGAACCTGTTCTACGGGCTGATCCGGAGGATTGAGTGTGACCGGGCCCTCAGGGCCCGGTCATTTGACTATCAGACAGAGCTTTGGCCTTGAGCCGGGTACGGCCGTGCAATGATGAACAGCAGATAAATCGCGAAAGGAGAATTGTACTATGAAATGCTTGATTACCGATGCGGTATATGCCGGAATCGCAGAAGAGCTGAAGAAATATATGGAGGTCAAAACCTCTGATGGGAAGCCGCTCTCCAAGGAAGAGATGATAAAGGAGATCGCAGATGTCGATGTGCTGATTATGCGCGTTGATCCGAAGATTGACAGAGATATCCTTGACGCAGCTAAGCAGCTGAAGGTCATCGGTGTCTGCGCAGTTGGCCTGAATCACGTCGATATGGAGTATGCGAAGGAGAAGGGCATCCAGGTCTTCAACGCACCCGGACTCAATGCAAATGCGGTCGCAGAGCTCACGATCTCCAAGATGCTCGACATCTCCAGAAACACCATCCCGGCAAACTATGATGTGAAGGTCAACCACATCTGGGATAAGTACAAGTACATCGGCCGCGAGCTTCGCGGAAAGACGCTCGGCATCATGGGCTTTGGCCGCATTGGCCGCCGTGTCGGTGAGTTGGGCAAGGCGTTCAAGATGGATATCGTTGCCTACGATCCCTACTTAAAGCCGGAGGATTTTGAGAGAGAGGGCGCAAAGGGAATGGGTGTTGAGGAGCTGATCAAGGCTTCCGATTTTATCTCCATCCACGTTCCGCTGACACCGGAGACCAAGGATCTCTTCAATAAGGAGTCCATTAAGATGATGAAGGACGGCGCAGTGGTTCTGAACATGAGCCGCGGCGGCATCGTCAATGAGGCAGATATGTGTGAGGCTCTGAAGGAAGGCAGAATTGGCGGCTATGCTTCTGACGTTCTGGAGAATGAGCTTGCCGGCAGCGGACTCAGCGGAAACGATGAGTTCACAAACCCGCTGTTTGACTGTGATAACTTTATTATCACTCCGCATCTCGGCGCTCAGTCTACGGATGCGGCAAGAGATATCGGCGTTTACATCACGGGCAAAGTGAAGGAAGTTATGGGTTTTAATTGATGAGGGTATGAGAGTCAAAATATAGAGGACATCGCCGCCTGCTCCTGTGGAGCAGGCGGCGATGTCCCTTTTAGGCGGACTTTTGAAAAGAGATATTGCGGCACAGTGATGCCTGCTGTTTTGGCGTGGACAGAAGAGGTATTCCGGGTCTATAATGAAGCCCTGAAATCAGGGTTCTTGTGCAGATATCAGATCATCGCTCAGGCAGGAAAGGACGGAAATGAAATGTCACTCACACCGCTCACGTTTTTGATTGTATGCCCGCTGGTTTTTGTGGCGGGTCTGGTAGACGCCATCGGCGGCGGAGGCGGGCTGATCTCGCTCCCGGCCTTCCTTTTTGCGGGCCTGCCGGTGCACCTCGCGGTTGGAACCAACAAGCTCTCCTCTGCCTGCGGAACCACGCTCGCCACTGTGCGTTTTGCGAGGAAGAAGATGATCAACTGGAGTCTGGCGCTGCCGACCATTGCAGCGGCGGTCATCGGTTCCTCGCTGGGCGCACACATTTCCCTCCGCCTGGACGAGCGGGTGATGCTGGTTATTCTTCTGGCAATATTGCCTCTTGTTGCTTTTGCCGTATTGAACAAGCATATACTGAAGGATATCGGAAAGGAACATGAGCGCATCACCCGGAGGAGCTATATCAGCGCGACGCTCGCTGCCTTTGCGGTCGGGATGTATGATGGGCTGTATGGCCCGGGAACCGGGACTTTTCTAATTGTGCTGCTGACAATTTTTTCAAAGCTCAGCATGGCCACTGCGAATGGACAGACAAAGGCGATCAATCTCACCAGCAACCTGACCTCCCTGGTGATCTTTCTGATGAACGGGACCGTGCTCATTCCGCTCGGGGCAGCCGCGGCGCTCTGCAATATGCTGGGGGCTTATATCGGCTCAGGAATGGTGATGGAGAAGGGCAGTAAAATTGTGCGGCCCATCATGCTGGCAGTGCTGGTTCTGCTGTTTCTGAAGGTAGTGTCGGAGTTGCTGTAGAAGTGTGGCGGAGGGAGAAGGTATGGCAAGATTACTGAAGGGCGCTCCGGTTGCCGCAGCAATCAGCGCGGAGCTTGCGGAGCGGGTGAAGAAGCTTAGGGAGAGAGGTGTCGTGCCGACGCTTGCGACTGTGCGGCTGGGGGAGCGCCCGGCGGATGTGGCCTATGAACGCGGCGCTGGAAAACGCTGTGAGAAGCTGGGCATCGCAGTGCAGCGCTATGTGCTCCCGGAAGACTGTTCGAGAGAGGCGCTGCTCTCCTGTATACGGGAGATCAATGAGCGGGAAGAGATTCACGGCTGTCTGATGTTTCGCCCGCTTCCGGATCCGGAGGCGGAGCGTGAAGTATGCGCACTGCTTAATCCGGAGAAGGATATGGACGGCATCACCCGCGGAGCACTGGGAGATGTGTTTACCGGCGGGAAGGGGAGCTTTCCGCCGAGCACAGCGCAGGCATGCATGGAGATACTGGATTTTTATGGCTATCAGGTAAGGAGCGCCCGTGTCACAGTGATCGGTGCGAGCCTGGTTATCGGGAGACCGGTCGGAGCCATGCTCTTAAACCGCTGCGCGACACTGACCATGTGCCATATTGATACGGTAGACACCGCCGCACACGCAAGAAATGCGGAGATCCTGATCTCCGCCGCAGGCTGCGCCGGGCTGGTGACGAGAGAATATGTGTCTCCGGGGCAGGTGGTGCTGGACGTCGGAATCAATCAGGATCAGGACGGAAACATCTGCGGAGATGTATGCTTTGATGAGGTCGAGCCTGTCGTGGAGGCGATCACCCCGGTGCCGGGCGGGGTCGGAACTGTGACCTCGGCAGTGCTCGCCAAGCATGTGGTGGAGGCCGCAGAGCGGGTGATGAAGAGAGAAGCGGCGGCGAAGGGATGATCTGAAATATAGAAATTATGGTAAATAACGAGGAAAGACTCCCTGCGCTTGCGCAGGAAGAGTCTTGACGACAAAACCCATCGAGCGGCAGCGAGATGGTGAAATATATAAATAAAATGGAAAAGTCAGAGTGTGGGGCATGTGGTCCCGGTACTCTGACTTTTTGCGATGTGGGCCTCCGAGTTTTCTGCAGAACAAAGCCTTTCGGGGAATGCGCAGCGCCCACAGTGGAAGGCTGCATACGCAGCTGTGAGCCGGTCAGACTCAGTTGCGTTATAGCTGTGCAGCCTCGCCGCGGCGCGCGCGCGGGCGCTTGTTACCGCTCATCTCGGAATTTGCTGCGTAGCGATCTCCCTGGCGGTAGAGCTTTGCGTATTTTTTGGGAGAGACGCCGACATAGGTATTGAAGGTACGGATGAAATGTGAGTAGGTCTGAAAGCCGGACTTCTCGCTGGCCTCCTGGACATTTGCTCCCTGGCGAAGCAGACGCTGTGCGGTGATGATGCGCAGCTGGATCACATATTCCATAACGCTGAACCCCGTTCCTCTCTTGAAGATGTGGCAGAGATAGTGCTTGCTCAGCATGAAGTGATCGGCCAGATCATCGAGGGAGATGTGATCTGTGCAGTTGCGGCGCAGATATTCCAGCACCGGCTGTACGCGATCATATTCCTGATTGGAGGCGCCGTGTTCTTTTTTGGTGGAGCGGATGCGGCTGCATACCAGCAGCAGAATCTCATACAGCGTGATGCGCTCCAGTATGTCCGTGCCGAAGGCGGGAGGCATGCTGATGCGGAGTTTCTCAAAAAGGCGGGAGAGCTTTGTGGTGTCCTCATCTGAGAGACGAATACAGGCACCGGCGTTTTTCAGAGCTTCTGTGAAGTCTGTCTGCGGTGTGGAAAGCTGCTCCAGAAGGGAAGGGAGAATGTGCAGCACATAGCGGCGAAAGATAGAGCCATCTGCGCCGTTTTCGTCCCGATGAAGGGTGTTTGCATTCAGAATAAAGAGCGTATTTTTCCGCAGCGGATACATTTTTCGGTCCATAAAGAAGTCTCCGCCATCGCTCAGGACCAGCATGAGCTCCACGCCTTCGTGGTAGTGCAGGCGATGCATGCGCCATTTGTCGTCCTGCTTGTATTGGATAATGTAATCTCGCGATTCCATGTGTATTTTGCCTTTCGTGGGGGAGCGCGATTCGCTGTGCGGTACTATCTCCCAATTATACTCCTTGGCAGTATTCTAGCACACTTGTACAAAAGATCAAATGCCAGAAGCGGATGAATCTGCGGACTTCTGTATGTTCTGGCGGCAATGGGCGCTAAAAAAATCAGTTTTTTCAGTATTATTGTCAGCTGATCACAACTTATGCAAGGTTTGTGGCAATAAATAGGAAGAATCCTGTGTGGATTATGTTAGAATGTAGTCATAATGAAAAGGAGGTGGATAGGTATGTGGACAAGCACATCCATGGCGGTACCTGAAAGCGTACTTCTTTCAGTGATGGGACTATGCGTAGTGATGAGTACGCTGATTGTCCTTGCTCTGGTCGTACTGATTTTTTCCAAGATCATGGCATCCGGAAATGCCGCCGGAAGCAAGGTCGCGTCCAGACCCGCGCCGGAACCCCCGGGCATCAGCGATGAGATCTGTTCCATAATTCTCGCTGTGATCTGTGAAGAACTGCACGCGGCTCCGGAAGAGATCAATGTCACAAGCATCAGAGAAATAAAATGAATCCAGGACAAAACAGGAGGCTAATGATATGAAGTATGTTGTTACCATGAACGGCAAGAAATACGAGGTTGAAGTGGAACGGATGTCCGCATTCCATATGCTTACCCGTGAAGAGATTGCTTCCGGTGTCTCCACCCCGGTTCAGCCTGTGACGGCACCCGCTCCGGCACCGGTTGCAGCACCCGCTCCGGCCCCGAAGGCAGCAGCTCCTGCCCCGGCACCGGCCCCGAAGGCAGCGGCTCCGGCACCCGCGCCTGCTCCGGCTCCCAAGGCAGCAGCACCTGCTCCGGCAGCAGCTCCCGCAGGCGGAACCCCGGTTACCTGCCCGATGCCCGGTTCTGTGCTCGGCGTCAAGGTAAATGTCGGTGATAAGGTATCTGCAGGACAGACCATGTTCGTGATCGAGGCCATGAAGATGGAGAATGATATTGTGGCTCCGGTAGACGGCACGGTTGCATCCATCAGCGTTAAGACCGGTGATACTGTGGACACGGATCAGGTCATGGGTACCCTGAACTAAGGTAAGGAGGAAACGCTGTGAATCTTATTGAAATCGTTGAAGGGCTGCTTTCCGGCTCCGGATACGCGACGATGACCTGGCAGCAGCTTGTCATGCTTGTCATTTCGTTCGTCCTTATGTATCTGGCGATCGTGAAGCAGTTTGAACCGCTTCTGCTTCTGCCGATTTCCTTCGGTATCTTTATGTCAAACCTGCCGCATTCCGGTACATTCCAGTATTTCTACGAGATAGATCACTGGTATGAGGCCGGAATTCTGGGTGTCATGTACATGGGAGTCAAGTCGAGCTTCTTCCCCTGCATGATGTTCCTCGCAGTCGGCGCGATGACAGACTTTGGCCCGCTGATTGCGAATCCGATCTCACTGCTGCTCGGAGCGGCTGCGCAGCTCGGTATTTACTGTGCTTTTATCTTTGCAAATGCGACCGGCCTTTTCACGCCGCAGCAGGCAGCAGCAATTGGTATCATCGGCGGTGCTGACGGCCCGACGGCAATCTATGTTGCAAACAATCTCGCACCGGAGCTGGTTGCACCGATTGCAGTTGCGGCGTACAGCTACATGGCGCTGATTCCGCTGATTCAGCCGCCGATCATGCATGCACTGACAACTGACAAAGAGCGCAGAATCAAGATGAAGCAGCTCCGCAAGGTCTCAAAGACGGAGAAGATCATCTTCCCGGTGCTGGTTGCCTGCCTTGTATCGCTGTTGCTTCCGGATGTAGCCCCGCTGCTCTGCATGCTGATGCTCGGAAACCTCTTCCGTGAGTCCGGTGTGGTTGAGAGACTTTCTGATGTGTCTCAGAACGCACTCTGCAATATCTGCACGATTTTTCTTGGCCTCTCTGTCGGCGCAACTGCAAGAGGAGAGATATTCCTGCGCGCACAGACACTGGCGATTGTTGTCATGGGTCTCGCTGCATTCTGCTTCTCCACGGTCGGCGGACTGCTGCTTGGAAAGCTGCTCTGCATCGTGACGGGCGGAAAGATCAATCCGCTTATCGGTTCTGCCGGTGTGTCCGCAGTTCCGATGGCAGCACGTGTTGTACAGACTGTGGGCGCCAAGACCGACCGCACCAACTTCCTGCTGATGCACGCCATGGGTCCGAATGTTGCGGGTGTCATTGGTTCCGCAGTTGCGGCGGGCTTCTTCCTGACCTTCTTCGCGCACTGAGTGTGAAAGAGTCCTCAGAGTGGGTATGTTTCAGAAACGCATGAAATTAATAGAGCTGTTTTTTGTGTTTTGAGAAAGGAGGATATTACCATGAACAAAGTAATGAGTTTACATGATGCTGTAGCAAAGTATGTCGAGAGCGGAGATAGCATCTGCTTCGGCGGATTTACCACCAATCGCAAGCCCTATGCCGCAGTTGGCGAGATCCTTCGCCAGGGTCAGACAGATTTCACCGTGTGGGCAGGTCCCGCAGGTGGTGACTGGGATATGATGATCGGAGAGGGCCGCGTTAAGGCATATATCAACTGCTACACTGCAAACTCCGGCTATACCAATGTCTCCCGTCGCTTCCGCGCTGCAATTGAGGCGGGCAAGCTGACCTACGAGGACTATTCTCAGGATGTTCTGATGCTTCAGCTTCACGCGGCATCCCTGGGGCTTCCCTTCCTTCCGGTCCGCCTGATGCAGGGATCCGGCCTCACTGATTTCTGGGGCATTTCCGAGGAGACCAGAAAGACTCTGGACAAGGTTGATGATCTGAAGTTTGCGTATGTGGACAATCCCTTTAACCCGGGAGAGAAGGTAGTCGCTGTTCCGACTCCGAAGCTCGACACGGCTATCATCCATGTTCAGAAGGCTTCCCCGGACGGAACCTGCATCATTGAGGGTGATGAGTTCCACGATGTCGATGTCGCTGTCGCTGCAAAGAAGGTGATCGTGACCTGTGAGGAGCTTGTGAGCGATGAGTATATTCGCCGTGATCCCACTCTGACCAAGGTCTTTGGTGAGTGTGTGAGTGCGGTCTGCCACGTTCCGTTTGGCGCATGGCCGTCTCAGTGCTACAACTACTACGACTGCGATGACGCTGCGATGAAGGAGTACGACAAGGCTTCTAAGTATCAGGATAAGGATGACGCGGAGAAGCAGATCGCGAAGGAAGCTGAGAAGGCAGCAAAGAAGGGCCTTCCCTACACAGCACCGGTGAATCCGGAGACTTTTAAGGATTATCTTGAGAAGTGGGTCTACAGCTGCAAGGACAACGATGAGCTGCTGGATAAGATCGGCGGTTCCCGTCTCACGAAGCTGAAGGTCGTTCCGGGTCTCGGATACGCAAAACGATAAGGGGAGGTAAAAAGACATGGCTGATTACACGAATTATACAAAGCAGGAAATGCAGGCATATGCCATTGCAAAGAACATCAAGGAGAACCAGATCGTTATCGTCGGCACAGGTCTTCCGCTGATCGGTGCTTCCCTCGCGAAGCGCGCGGTCTGCCCGTCCTGCCATCCGATCGTTGAGAGCGGACTGATGGATTGCGCACCGGTAGAGGTTCCGCGTTCGGTTGGAGATCTCCGCTTCATGGCACACTGCGCAGTGCAGTGGCCGAATATCCGCTTTGTCGGGTTTGAGTCCAATGAGTGGCTGCACGACGAGGACAGACTGATCGCTTTCATCGGCGGAGCGCAGATTGATCCCTACGGAAACGTAAACTCCACCTGCATCGGCGATTACAATAACCCGAAGACCCGCTTTACGGGTTCCGGCGGTGCAAACGGAATTGCGACCTACTGCAATACCATCATCATGATGCAGCATCAGAAGAGAAGATTCATGGACAAGATCGACTACATCACCAGCCCGGGCTGGATGGATGGCCCCGGCGGACGTGAGAGAGCGGGACTTCCGGGCAACAGAGGCCCGCAGATGGTCGTGACCGATCTCGGTATCATGAAGTTCGATGCAGAGACGAAGAGAATGTACCTCGCTTACTACTATCCCTTCTCTACCCCTGAGATGGTCAAGGAGAACACCGGCTTTGATGTCGATGTGTCCAAGGCAGAGCTCATCGAAGGACCGAGCCCGGAGATCATCAGGATGATCCGTGAGGAGATCGATCCCGGACAGGCATTTATCAAGGTTCCGAAGCAGTAAGAATACTTTGCGCCTCTGCCTATGCGCAGGCGGAGGCGGACAAATCCCTGTAACTTGCTGAATGATTAAAGAGGAGATTCGAACATGAACAATTATTCCATGCCGGGATATTTTCAGAATATGCCCGTGCTCAATGCGCCGGCAGCCAAGCCGAACGCAGAGAATGCTGCAGAACTGAAAGAGATTGAGAGTGCGATTCACAAGCAGGCGGAGACCATGCTTGCTGCCGGAACCGCAGATGATAAGATTCATGCGAAGGGACAGTATACTGCGCTGGAGAGAATCAACCAGCTGGTTGATCCGGGGAGCTTCTGCCCGCTGAATACGATCTATAATCCGCAGGACAATGCGGAGGAGAGAATTGGCATCGTCAGCACGGGCGTGATCAAGGGTCTCGGACGCATCAATGGCAAGTGGGCTGTGATTATTGCTTCCGACAATAAAAAGATGGCAGGCGCGTGGGTTCCGGGGCAGGCGGATAACCTTCTCCGCGGCTCCGACACCGCAAAGATGCTGGGCATC